>Ga0180429_10000543_pt1 | contig 33377 bp, 39 predicted proteins | sample SS_ome_FD_132428 | JGI IMG/M metagenome (GOLD analysis project Ga0180429, IMG submission 132428) | Hypersaline lake sediment archaeal communities from the Salton Sea, California, USA - SS_1_S_1 metaG | ecosystem: Environmental > Aquatic > Non-marine Saline and Alkaline > Hypersaline > Sediment ...
AGTTTCCCTCGAGGTTTTCGAGGACACGAAGTGCTGAAAGGTCATGGCTAACCTGAGGGGTGGCGCCGCTCTGGCATATCAGGTAAACAGCACTGCCGCGACCAAAGCCGTGACAAGGAAAGCCGCTGACGATCATGTATTCGTACCAGGCTTGACATTCGGAGAGACGAAGCATCTTTGTACGGAGAGGTAGTTCAACCAGGTAGAACAGCTTAGCTAGCAGGTTGAGGGTTCGAATCCCTCCCTCTCCATTCAATTCCCATGACCCAACCATCAACGTGGCGTTCCAGCGTAGCTCCGGCGCACGGCCCCTTTCACCCCGTACTGAATAGCATCAATCGCTGAGGCGTGTACTTGAACAGCCGCCGACGCTGTGACACGTTGCCGGAACAGATACCCCCGCATTCCTGGAGGCACGGGCAACTTGTCCTGCCATTCGCGCGTCGAGCACGTCAGCGTCGATGTGCCGTATGCTGTGCCGTCGGCTTCCCATATCGACGTAACCGTGGCTGTCCCGCTAACAGCCTCGATGTCCATCGAAAACGCCCGTAGCATGTCCAGACGGGATGCTCCGCCGGCTTTCGTATAATCCACGACCCACTGCGTTTTGCCAAACGGCTGAGGTTCGGCTTCGACAACAGTGTTGTAGTGTTTCAGTGACGCCCCGGTGTACGTTACAGCGACTTCGCGGGCAAACCGCGTTTCGTTGCTACCGTCCAACTCGAGTGTCGTTTCGTACGTTGTCCGCCTGTTGCCCGTCAGCGTTGCCGTGGTGATGGCGACACCGTCAGCATAGACAACGGCTGTGGCCGTCCCCAGCGGATTCAATTCACTGACCAGCGTCCTAAGCCGTTGCTCACTGGGCCATACTTGTGGACCCCATTGTACGCTGGCCAATCTGTCGGGCTCGGGCGTGGCGTCATACCAAACGTCGCCGCCTTGGCCGGGGCCGGGCGAGCCGTACATTTTCAAACGCCCGGCGCCTGTCATCGTCCACCGAGTGTACGCCGTGCGCCCGTACGTGTCCGCCGGCAAAGCCCACGAGTACGATTCCCTGCCGTTGCCCGTCAGTACTTCAGTGTCCACGGCGATGTTGTCGATGTACGTCGTACACGTTGCAGTGCCGCCGAGTAAATCAACGTCAGCGTTGACGGCACGCCACCAGTGCTCTTCACCACTGCGTCGGGGCGTGACGTACGTCGTGTACCTGTCAGGTTCCAACCTCTGATCCCACCACGTCCGGTAGTGCTTGAACGCCGTCCCCTCGTGGACCGCGTAGATGCTCCGGCCGTACGTCTCGACGGGCAAGCTGCCGACGTACGATTGCCTGCCGCTGCCGCTGAATGTAGCCGTTGTGACGGCGACGTTGTCCACGTAGACGACCGAGGTCACGGGCTCTCCGTTGCAGTCCAGGTCGGCGTTGATTGCGTCGAATATCCGTTCCTCCCCCGAGTCCTCTTCGGTGCGCCACAGCGTGACCCGGCAAGGCTCGCGTTCGGCCAAGTGCAACGTACGCCAGCGTTTGAATGGGCCGCCGGTGACAACAGTGTAGGCAATGTCCCCGACGGTGTTGTTCGGCAGCGAAAAGTGATGCAGCGTCCTCGCCACCGGCCCGACAACAGTGTTCGTCGCCACAGCGGCGCCGTCAATGTACGTCACAGCAGTGACTGTGGTGGTGCCTGCCACACTGATGTCAGCAGCCAAAACGTTCCAGCGTTTCTCGCAGGGCCAGCCACCGTCGTCATCATCGCTTCGCCAATACTCCACGGCCGGCGGGTCGGTGTCGCCTTCCCAGTTGATGCCTCGCAGCACACCCTGGTCACCGCCGTTCTGCGTGCCATACAAAAAGAACTCGACAGACTGGCCGGCTGTGCCGTCCAGCCCGAACGTTGTCCATGCCCTGTTGGACGCCGTCAGCGTACCTACAGTATCCGTGGCAGTGCCATCGTAGATGGCGTGTGCCGTGCCGTCCATTTGGCCTTCGTTTTCGAAGCTGACGATCTGTCCACGTGTTTCGCCCGGCAACGTCCAACGGCGGCTGCCGAGATTCCATACGATGCTTGCGGCAACACCAGCGCTGTCAGCGTCTTGGTGACCCTGATTCAGCCGCATCAAAGCGCCATCTGTAGTGCCTACCAACAGCGCATTGCCACTGCGATCAGCCAGCATTGTCCGCACATTCCACGGAAACGAGAACACAGCACAGCGTTGCGTTTTGAAATCGCATACGACAAACAACGATGCCCGTGTGGCGGAGCCGGACGGAAACCCAAAATACAGCTTGTCGTCGTGATACGCTGCCACGCAATGCTGCATGGCGCTTTGGTTGATACCGTCGCCAATACGTCCTTTCACCTGTGCGGGGTCAAACTCGCCGTTGCCTTTGAAAATGTCCCCGATCTTCGCCATGGCCCAATCGAGTGGCCTATCACGTCCGGCGCCGGGCTGGTATAAAAACAGGCCATCATCCCGCACCAGTGTGATGCCATATGGCGTCATGACCGTGGCTCGCGGAGCAATGCTGCCTTGGGACTCGGTACGCCCCAACGTCCAATCCGCTTCGATGCCCTCGAAGCTGCCACCGATCATTTCGTACACGCTGTCGCGGTTGACAATCACCAGACGATCGCCGACAGTGAATAGCTTTTGGATACGGTCAGCCGTATGCGACACTTCGGTTTCGCTGGCCGCCGGAAACGTACCCGGCCGCCCTGGCAACGACCAAATCAGCCTGTTGTCGTAGCCCACGAACATACGCGACACGTATACAGCGGCAGCACGGGCCGCCTGTGGAAACGTTGCTCGTATGCCGCCTTCCAGCGTGTTGGAAAACAACAACGCTTCGATGTCCCACATCGTGTCTGTCCACGTTGCTGTACCTACGCTATGCGTCGAAATAGCATAGGGGTCCGCCAAGTAGCCGCCCTGTCGGTACAGCACTCGGTGCGTCATGCCTTCGCCCGGCGAGGCATTCGGCGATGTCACGATGATTCTGCCGTTGTTGATGCGCTGCCTAGCCGATGCCGGCGAGGGCGCACTTTCGTCCACGATCACCTCCTCCCCGCCAATAGTTTCGACACGTGCGAAGGTTTCCCAGTAGGTATACCCCAGCTTGGGATCGTGCAACGGGTACGTTTCCGCGCCCTGCACTACCCAATCACGCGCCTTGGCGGTAAGCGGCCCGCTGGCTTCGATCACCAATCGGCACGCCTGTACGTCAGCGAAAACATTTGTGGCCGAGCGACCAACAAGCTCAAATTGCGGAGCAGCCACGGACCACGTTGCAAAGCTGTCGGGGGCCACAGCAGCCTGTGCTCGTGGCGGACGCAGCGCTTGCCGTACCAGCGACCGCGCTGTGGCCCTGTTGGAACTGTCAGCAGGAACGCCGTTGGCCGACTCGCGGACACCGTCGATCAGTTCGCCGGCATCAGAGATGGCCTGGCTGTACTGGACAGCGTCAAGCTGTGCCGTCAGTTTGTTCGTAAACGTGGCATCGCCAATGGAATATTCCATAACGACACGTGTCAAAAACTTGGGTTCGTCGAACGCCAGATCGATACTGTGGACACCGGCATCGCCAATGGTAACGCCGCCGTTCGTGTTGAGATTCGTTACGTTCGGCGCTTGCTCAAAAGTGATACGCAACGAGGCTTCGTTCGTATCGGCCGTGGCTGTACCTACGTCGGTGGACGGGGCATCGCTGGCTTCAACAGCAGTCCAAGTGTTCGTCGAAGTCAGCACGGCCAACGGCGCCAGTGTTGCCGTCGCCAGAGTCACAGCAGTACCCGGCGCCGGAGGCACCCATTCGCGGGTTGTCGTGCCATCGTCACGTTTGGCTACGGTGCCGCTGGCGATGAAAACGTCGTCACGGTAGGACACAGCAACGCTGAGGTCGTTTTCGTCCGTGTTGCCTCCGGTGATGATATTCGACGCAGAAGGCGCCCCGAATCCGCCCGTGATTCTACGCACGACGCCAGCAGCATCAGCGGTGTACCACGGCGACGCGCCAAGCGACGCATTGTTGTAGTGCCGAAACAGCATGTCCACGGCAGCGGTACCGGGCTTAATGACACGCACGCTGCCACGCCGCACAGCAGCGGCGCCGGGGATCACGCTGTAGTCAATGTTGCTCGAGTACGCTACTTCGTCATCGCGGAGCAGCGCCCTCGAAGTGACGAAGTCAGCACCGGCGAATGATGTCTGGGAGGGCATTCAGCAGACCAATGGCCTACTATCATTTTCGCACGGCCACGTGGAGGAGCCGCCATCATGGCCGGTTGGAATGGCAATCGCCTGTCGAGCCCCAGACCCCTGAGGCTCGCATTTTGCACAGCGCTGACATGCTGAGTGCCGAGTACGGCGAATACAAAACGACGCCACCGTCATTGCTATGACGGATATGGATTCTGCACACGGTACTCCATGCCGTACAACGTGGCTGACGACATCGCCGGACGCAACGCCTGATGGCTGATGTTTTGGCTACGTGAACGCATTCGCATAGCAGCTTCCTCGGAAGCCGCCTCCCACACTTGTTGCAAATCTGTTCGCGTTGGCGCCGCGCATAGCGCCGCCGCCTGGAACATGACAGCATCCAGCACGTCACGTGGCGCTGTCAACGTCAGCGTGGACGCTGAGATAGTTTCGGTGGGGTACAGCACACCATACACTTGCACATAGCGATTCTGGTCAGGCGTTGGCACCGCTTCGAGCGTGCGACAGTCCAGCATCATGAACGCTTTGGGCTGGCCCGCTTCCCACTGTTTCCATTCGCGCGACTCGCGCTCGATTGTCCAGTACGAAATCACAGGGTACCGGCGTCCGCCAGCATAGACGTGCTTCGGCACATAGATACTGCTAGGCACAGCAAACGTCGATGTCCCCGTCAATTGCAACGCCAAATCGTCGCCCATGCTGTGCATCGTTTTGGGCCACACGACATACTGTGCCTCATTCAGTTTGGCGTACAGCAACGCATCGGTGTAGAACACACCGGCGTCGTCAAGCAGTTCTTGCGTGTCGCTGAATAGGCTCATAGCAGGCTCCCACGTCTCATTGTTTGCGACGCTCGAAGGTTTTCATCGCTGCACTCTCTTCCGCACTTCGGCGGGCGGCACAGCCTTGCGCCTGGCGGCGCGGTCGGCCTGCTCGGCCTCCTCGAGCTGCTGCTTGCGAGCGCGGACGGCCACCGGCAGAGCGGCCGGAACCCGGCTACCCGATTCATTCACCGCGCGGTTTTGTAGGTCCGCGACCAACGCATTGAGCTTGTACAGCATCCATTCCTGAGCCTCATCCGCAGAGATCCGGCAAGGCACGGTCACCGGCTGCACCTCGCATCCGGCATCATCACCGTCACTGTCGGCCTCGGCGGCGAAGTTGTTCTCGATCCAAATGCGCATGATCGTTTCATGATTCGGATCGTAGGACGGGACCGACAAGTCCTGCGGCGCCTGCGCAGCCAGCCCAGCGCACGCGATCAGTAGCAAAATCAGTGTTTTCATGTAGTGCTTTCTCCTAGTTTGTTTCAAACGACACATACACCGGCAGGCCCCGGTCGCACTGGATCTGGGCGTCAATCACCGTGTTGGCCGGCAGGCCGGTCAGGTTCACAGTGCGGGGCTTGCCGGTGCCTGTAGCCACTTTCGTTATGCCAGTTTCACCGCTGAAGCTCGTCACGGGTCCGACTTTCCATCCCAACTCACACACTGCTGACGTTGACCACGGCTCGAATTGTACACTTGCCGTAGTGATCCCGGTTGCTGTGACCGTAACAGCGCGGACCTGCCCAATGGCATCGAGAATTGCATCGATATCAGCGCCTTCTGAGCCGGACGGCTCCCACGTGCCAGCGGTGAACACTTCGTCTAGCCGCGTGTTGCATGATTGGCTATCGGCGCTGCCAGCCGGGAGAGGCCAGTTCGTCGCCATCGACCCACCCGCCGCTGTCAGCCGTCCCGATGCTTCGGTATGGGCGGCGTTGGCTGTGTCAAAGTCAACCGTGGTAGGCGCAATGGTGCATGCCACAGTACGGTTCCCGCTATGCGTACCAAGAGTCGAGAACACGCCATTCGCCAGTGACGTTGCTTCGTAGTTCGCCCACGAGAAGCTCGTCGGCAAGATGAAGTGATTCTGGTTGCTCGAGCTGGCGTCCATGTCCACGTAGACATTGCCAGTGTTGGTGAATGCCGCTGTGGTCAAGCTCGAAATATCCAGGAACACGTTGTAGTCGCGCGAGATGTTGACCTGCGGCTGCTGCCACGCGAAGGTGTTGTTCGATACCGTCACGTCGCGAGAGCGCCCGATGCGCACAGCGTTGGGGGCAAAAAACGACGGATACGAGTCTGTAAACCCCGTGTCGCCGGTGGGCTTCTGGAAGATGATCTCCGGGGCGATGAAGTTGTTATCCACCAGCACGGGGCCATGGGCCGTGTACTGCCCCACTGCATTACCCGGCGCCACGCGATCCACGAACACAGCTTGCGAGCCCCGCACGTAGTTGTTGCGGAACGTGATGTGGTCGCACTTGGAAACGTAGTCGATCGTGCTTGAGCTGTTGAACTGCGTCTGACAAAGCAAAGCCGCTGGTGAGCCCGTCACATTGTGCTTCTGATTCGCGATAGCCATTCCTTCGCCCAACAGGCGCGTGCCACCGTTCTTGAACTCCATTGGCTGCTGGCGTCCCGGCGACCAAAGGCCACCTGATGCAGCTTTGTGGCTCAACAGGTAGTCAGGAATTTTGTACACCAACCCCGACACCGTGAAGTCGGACGGCTGCGTCACGGTCGGACCGTCCGTCGTCAAGACCAAGCTCTGATCGGTCTCCATCACGTTGTTGATGAATTGCGTATCGGTGCACTGGCGGCACTTGTAGACCTGGAAAAAGTTGTTGTTGTTGGCGCGGTTCTGCAAATGGGCGCTACCCGAAATCGGGTCAATCGGCGACGAATGGTAACCGCCCTTGAACCACGACCCAATGACGATCAAGTCATCAGCGCTGTCGTCGGCATCGATCGCATAAAGCGTAGACCACGGTGCGCCGCCGGCGTCGAACAATACCGATTCAACCGTGACACCCGTTGCGCTGCCGATGTCGAGCAAAGGCGGGGCCTCACGAAAGCCAAGCGCCATGTAGCCCGTGACCGTGAGGCCCGTGAAGTCCGGTGTAAAGGCCCCGGCAACATCGCTCACCTGGCAACTCCAGAGCTTCGCCGTGGTCTGGGTCACCACGGTAGCCAAGCACGACATCGCGCTGTAGGTGTAGCCGCTCATATCGTGGACCCAGACCTTCAGGGGCATTTCGGCTGTCCCGCCATTGCACGTGATGTCGGAATCCGTAATGTCCCACGTCCCGCTGCTGGTGCTTCGGCCGTTCACGCGATGCAGGGTGTTACATTCGGCGTCAGTCGTACCACCCGTGCCGGTGGCCCCCTGGACCAGAATCCCGTACTGATCGGCGTTGCTGCCGAAGGCGTAGGCATGAGCGCCCGCGCTGGTCGTGATGACCCCTGCGTTGATCGAGTTGGTCGCTGCCAGAGCGTATTGCGCCCCGGAAGCGTAGTTGAGGTTCGCCCCAAAGGTTAGGACAGGTTGCGATGTCGCTGTAGCTGATGTGAACTCGCGCGTCACGTCCCGCGATGCCACGCCCGCTTCCGTGCTGGCGGTTTCGGCTTCACCGCTGGAATCATTGAACTGATAGGTTGTGGATGTTTGGCGTACCCAATCTGCTGCTGTGGCATCGTTGCCTGCATTCTTCAGCCCCGTGCGAAGGCGGATTGTTTCGGCATTAGGGAAGTAGACTGAGAATTCATCACCCCATTGCTCTGCCGTGATGGCGTTAGCGAAAGTGACCACGGGTTGTGAGGCATTCGACCAGCCCGTCAGATTGACCTCAGGGTAGTCGGTGTCTTTCGCCGCTGGTCGTCGGATCACAATGTTACGCAGACGCACGTTCTGCTGGCCAGACCCAACCAAGGTGAGGGCTGCGACGTTCGTTGGAAGCCCAAGATTCTGGGAGACGACGCCCGTAGCGGTGTCGGGTGCGATCAGTCCGCCATCAGGTGGGTCCACGTCTGGATCGGCTGATTCGGAGTAGACCAACAGCGTGCAATCCGTATCGGTGATGTCGGGGATTGAGTACTGATCGAGCGCCCCGGCGGTTTCGTCTTCTGGGTAGCAAGTGATGCCCGCCGGGATCTTTACTGCATAGGTCACGGCACTGCTCGCAGCGGCGATACACGCAGCGGTTTGGCTGGTCAGCTTGGCCTGGAGGTCGTCGCATTCGCCACCCGTGACCGTAACCTCGACCTCGTCGTCAATCGTCCCCACTGCTGAGAACGTCCTGTCATGGACCGGCAGGTCAGGGGTATCGACCGCGCCGTCGCTGGTGGTGGTGATCTGCAATACCCGATCCGTCCCGGCCCCGCCTCCATCAGCGTCGATGTCGGTGCAGTTCGATGGGAACGCTGCGCACACGCCAGCAGCTTGGATATTGGTCTGGTAGGTGGAATCGGTGTCGCTGGTCCACGCCGAACCGTTCCAGAAGTTCACGTGCGAGAGCAGCAGGATCGCGGCGATGGTGCGCAGTGGGTTCATGAGTCTCAGAGCGGCGGCCAGTCACAGCCAGGGCAGAGACGTTCGCGTTGTTCCGCTATAGCCGCTTTGGCTGCGTCGAGAGCGGCGAGAGCGTCGCGATGCGCTTGCGGCAGCAGTGAGCGGTCGTCAGTCTCGGCGCGCACGACGGCCTTTACGGTGAAATGGTTGAACACATTCTGGCGGCGAGAGCTGAGCCATGCAATGGCCTCTGCTGCGCTGACGGACTCGTCGCCATTGGCATCTGCTTCAGCTTTGTAGTCCGAATCGAGCATTGCGATCACGGGAGCCGGGGCGCCCGGCTGGACCGTGAAGGAGTCCGGTACAACGGTCTGCGAAGTTAGCGGCAGCGCGCAGAATAGTAATGCGAGTATGTATCTCATCAGTAGATCGACCTCCAGGCGTAGGCATCGCCCGCGTCTTTGGCACAGACTGAAACGTCGTCTTTGACGCCCGCGCCGCCTTCGTCCGCCCAGAACGTGAACCGTGTTGAAGCGTCGCACGTGGGGCGCGTTCCGCCGTCGTTGATTTTGAGAGACGTCACTGTGGCTTTGCCCGCCGCCGTGATGGCTGCGTTAGGGGTATCGCTGCCGAATGGCCGAACCTCAAAAACATTGCCGGATTCACCAGCGCCGCCTTTGAAGACGCACAGCGTATCGCCAGTGGTGGCAGTTTGGTCTTGGCAGAGGAAGCTTTGGGAGCCGCCGAAGGTGGCCAGAGTATAACTTGAGGTGGGACCACCTACGCGAAGATTCAAGGACGCACCAGATCCATCATTTGCCAGAAATATCTTGTAATCAGTTCCTATCCCAAGTATGTCTGGGTAAACATTTACATCATTGGCTCCCTGTCCGACCCATAGCGACGAAGCGGCCCTGTAAAAATCAAACCCAGCTACAGCTAAACGCCCTGTACTACCTGAGCCTATTCGCAGCTCAGTCGTTCCAGCGTCGAACGACAGATCAGCACTATCCGTAAGCGCCCCCCCACTCACAAATGGCACACGCCCATTCACCAGCCCACCACCAACCGCCGCCAATACGTTTGCGGACATCGCCGCTGTCGGGACATCGCCCGTCAGGTTCGCGGCATCGCTGAAGTCATACCCCGTAGCCGCTTCGATTTCCGCCACGCTATCCCATTCGCTATCGCGCGTAATTCCCGCAGCGATCGAAACATCCGCCTCGTTTGCCGAGTTCGTCACGTCGAAATCAGCACCCAGGAAGTCAATGCCAGTCAAGTCAGCCGCAGCCACCACTTCGACGTTGTTTTCCTCGACGTTGATGCCCCCGCCGCACGCCCCAGGCTCCAGGCGGTTGTCCGTTACGCCGTCATACACCAGGCACTCGCCATCGGCGATCCCCGTCAAATCCACATCGCCCGCCTGCCCGATACTGGTCAGCGTGATCGTGTCGGGCACTTGGGAGTCACTGGCTGTACCAGTCAACTGTGAAAACGCCACTTGAGCCAACGTACGGTCGTCGCGAACAAACTGTGAGCCGTCGGGCGTTCCCGATGCCAGCCACGAAATATCCAAACGTCCCGGCGAATCGTCGCCTTTAGGGACAGCACCGGCGCCTGCGGTGACACTAGCAGCAGCAGCGGCGAGAGCGCCGACCTCGGCATCGCGCGTAATGGCCGCCGCAATGGCAATGTTGGCTTCGTTGGCATCGTCCGTCACATCAAAATCAGCGCCGAGAAAATCAATACCAGTGAGATTCTCAGCAGCAATAACTTCGACGTTGTTTTCTTCAATGTTGATACTGCTATCGCTACAATCAGCAGGTTCCCACTGGCTATTGCTAGAACTCCATGTCAGACATTGCCCGTCTGTTGCCGACGCTTGTTTCAGAATCGACGGGGCCAGGATGCCTTGTGACGCAGCAACGTTGACGAACAACATTGCCAACAGAAGTGTTTGTGCAAAATGTTTCATGTTACGCCACCAGCACCCTATACGACGCCACCAGCGGAATCCCCGACACTGGGGCAAAGCCCAGCGTCAGCGTGGCATCCGCCAACGTATACTGGTCAGTGCCGCTTCCCGTTGTCAGCAGCACGCCGCCGTAGTGCAACTCCAGTGACGACGCCGGGTCCGGGGCCGTCGCCAAAGTAAACGTTGTGTTTGTCCCGTTGACCGTGCCTGTCGGCGTTTCAGCGTCAACGAAGTCGAATAGATTCGCCACGTTATCCTCCGTTGCCAATACCGCTGATAGTCGCGGGTCCAAAAGTTCCAATTCACGTGGCGTCGCCGGATGCAGCGCCGGGGCCATTTCCGGCCAGTGCTGCGCTTTGCGTGCGCCAATGCTGATGATGTCGGCTTCGAACAACGTTCGGTACTTTGCCGCTGTACGAACGTCTTGGTTGGGGCCTTCGCGCAAATATGCCCTATACGCGCCATATCGAGCCGCTGACGGCGTTGTCCACGCAGGCAACGCAGACGTGGCCCCGTCAGACGCCAACGCGTCCAGGAGCTTCGGATAGTGCAATTCGAGCGTCGCTGTCGCTGTGGACAACAGCGGAGGCCACAACGTCACTTCGTTGTAGCCATGCAGCACGCCGATCTGTGGCGTTTCCACACGGGACGCCGCTCGCCAGTCGGGCACGGCAGCATCGATCTGTGTGCGCCGAAACAGTGGCTGGCGTTTGTTGTTGACGTACAGGCGGGCCGGCCGCAACACGTCGCTAGGCAACGTCCACGTGGCAGTGCTGGACACTGTTGTTGTGGCCGTGCCCCATACCAATTCACACCGATGCTGGACAACGTCCTGCCACCGGGTGATGTACGTGTGCAGTTCGCTATTGGTCCACCAGCGGGCGGCTTCATCAAGCAGCTCGCGGCGTATGTCAGTACGCAACGTGGAGCGATCTTTGGCGTCGTAAAAAGCCATAGGCAGGAGACACAAGCCCCCTGCCTATATTTTCGCATGACGATGTTGTTGGAGGCCCCGACAGGAATCGAACCTGCATCTTCCTGAGTACAAATCAGGGCTCTACCGTTTGAGCTACAGGGCCACGGTGGTTACGTTGCCGGCAAACCCAGCGACAGCGGCAACTTGTCCAGCAGCCCGGCAATGTTCGTGCCATGGACAGTTTCGAGCCATTTGGCTTTCAGGGCCTCGTTCGTGGCCCGTACGTCGCCGGGGACACGATCATCGAACGGGACAAACACTGGGACGCCCTTGTTGATGAAGTCTTCCGATAGCACTCGCAACGCTGTTTCGTCGGCGCCATCAGACAGTTCCATGAAACGATCCAGCGGAATACGCACAGGCAGCAGTTCGGGATTGCGCTGTTCGTTGCTGCCGGCGCCGGGCGTCGGGGCATCAGGGAAGAACACCCAGTATTGGCTGGCGGTGTTTTTGCGCCGGACAACGACGCCTTCACCGAAGTACCTTTCAAATTCGTCCATGACGTTGCCAAGGTACACCGACAAAATCGGATCGCTCTTGTAGTCAACGACGCCGACGAAGCTGTCGATGTCCTGTTTCCACGCTGTCACAGCAGCTTGTCGCGCGTGCAACGATGGGTACAGCGAAATGTTAGGCTTCTCGCCGAACAGTTCGATAGCAGCAGACGCCGGGGGCGTCGGTACGGTGGCTTTGGAGTGGCTAGTGAATCCCATAGTAATGGTGTCTCCTTCTATTGTCGCTTACTTCGTGTGTGTACCCTCAACACCCCGTTTGATACGTTCACGGGTACGGCGTTGAAGCCACATCAAAGCCTCCTCACAGTGCGTGAGCGCCACGGCGTTGTCGCGACACGAATACGGTCCCGCCTGGAACGACCGCAACCGATCGATCACGATGGCAAGGAGTGCCTCATGCGTGACTCCGTTGGTGCCATGTTCTTTGATCGGGCCGTTTTGGAACGACACCAGCAAGTGATTCGGCTTCTCATCGAACGCGCCACCGTGCTCAGTCAGCCAGTCGATGTGGTACTCGTGATTTGCGCCACCAACCCCCGGTTCATCAACAACGTTAATTGTCAACTGATGGTTGACGGAATCGCCCTCGACGGTATGATCTGTGATAGTTCGTGGCATTTGTATCTCCTTACAACAGTTTGCTCTCGATCGCCTCGACAACGTCAGCGATCTGGATACCCACCGTGCACCGGGGCAGAACGATCTTTTGATCGCCGGCCTCGAGTTCGACACGGGGGCATGAATCGTCAGTGTGATGCAATTGGAAACACGGGTGGCAAACGGCATCCGGCGCCAGTGCTGTCGTATTGGGCCAATAGCCTGCAATACTATGCCCATCGCTATGCGATAGCAACAGCACCTTTGCCACGTGGTCATAACAGGCGGCAGCATTCAGCAGGCCCGTTTCCGGGCCAACAATGCAATCCAGGTGCTCGAGCAACGCCAGCGACAGCCGCAACGGTAGCTTGCCCACAAGCGAATGCAATCGCGGCGCATAGTCCGGTGTGGCGTCTTCGCCAAAAACGTAGTCCCCAGCGTCAGGTCCGCCGAGCTGTACGATGCCTACGTCACTGTGGCGACGGAGCAATGCTCCGGCGGCAACACCGGCGGCAGGATACACTTTGTGAGGCGACGTGCCACGCAGCGCCCAGCCCACAAGTTTGGGGGCCGTTCGTCGTAGCTGTTTGGCAATGTCGGCCGCCTGGCGTTGTTCGGCTGCTGTGAAAAACAGTTCCGGGCGACAGGCGTCCACAGTGGCAGGCTGGGGCTCGATGCCGCACAGACGCATCGTCCGGCTGTAGTAGTTCTCCGCTGCTTCGCGGCGACGTTCCGCCGGCCAATAAAAGTCAGCGCGTCCCTGCGTCCGTAGCACGCTGGCCTCGACGCTTTCGCTGAGGTTGCAGTACACGTCGTATTCGCGGGACCATTCGCGCCAGTACTCGCCGAGCCACGGGTTAAAAACCATGTCGCGGGGCTGCGGCAGCAGATTGGTAACGTGGGGATTCTCGTGCAACACGACGTGGCTGCCCTGTGTGGCGTTGACGGTGATGTCATAGCCCATGGCGGCAAAGCGCCTGATGGCAGGCGTAATCACGACCATATCGCCAATGGCGCCATAACGGGCAATACAGACACGGGGCTTCGTGGGCTTTGGCCTGCGGAACACTCCACGTTTGCCATCGCGGGCGTAGCGCGCAATACGAAGTGCCCAGCCATCCCGGTGTTGTTCGTCTTTGATAGTCCATGAGCCCCGTGGAGGCAACGCGGGCAGAGCTGTGTCTTTGGCGAACTGAATCAAATGGCTGCCGTTGTGGAGCAACTTGACGATGTGCTCAGTGACTTCGCCTGTCTGTTCCAGTACGACCCAGTCGAGCGAACCAGGGGCCAACGACGCTATGGCGTCTTTGACGCTGACATATGCTGAGTCCGGGCCGCCGATGGCGACACATGAAATGCCCGGCGCCAGAGCCCGCTTGGGCACGATTTGCCCGTGGACAGCGCCAAAATGCGCCCCGTGGCCGTTCAAATAGACAGCGCTGCGGAACATCAGCCACCGGGGCATCGACGATTCGAACGGGCTGGGAACATACTGGGGCATCAGAGCAACGCCCAGTGGCTACCGCAACGAACTCGCCAGTTGCTCCACGGTGGGCATCGCCGACGGCACCCGTGACAACGTCATGAAAGCCCAGCCACGGTTCTTGTCATCGATACGTCCGTTCACGTCGGGGAATGCCCCGAGCAACCGCTGGAGCAACGTCGGATGGAACGGCTGCGAAATGATGGCAGCGCCGAAAAGCGAATTGTACGCCAGACGCATATCGAGCATTTCAACGCCGGCCTCGGCCAACTGTTGCCAGCCAGGCCACGGCGTCTCGTCGGTTTTGCGCTCGCGCAGTTTGACAGCAAACGACCCGCCGTAGCCCTCGCCACGGTCGTCCTGACGGTCGATGTCGCGGAGCAGCGTGGCAGCATCGAGCTTCATGAGGCTGTGATGGCCGTGGTCCTTCGTAGGACGAAGGTCACTATAGGGTACCTTCGGGTCGTGCAAGTACCCCTGCGAGCGGATGGTTTCGGGGACCAGGCCCTCGAAGTTCTTCCAATTCGTCATGGTCTTGGGAGGCGCTGCGACAGCAGCAGGAGCAGAAGTCGATTCTCTGGGCATATGTTGGAGTCCCTCGAAAACAGTAGGGTGCCGGTCTCTCCCGACTGTCACGCACTGAGCGGCGTTCACTGGTGGCTTTGAGCGCAAGGGTAACCCCAGACCCTTTTCGTGAGCCACTGGTAGTGGCAAAGTCATTTGTTGTGCCGCAACCCAAAAGGGTCCATAATCAGTTCAATGGTTAGCATGATAACTTTTCAATCACCCAAGCCAAAGCCACTAGGCAGCACAACAGCAACACAAAAAGGAATAGATTCATCATCCTCTGTCGCTACTCTCTGACACGTAACGGGCCGCCATTGCTGACGACCCGCCCACGAGAAGAGGAACATGCAGCAGGTGACATTGGCAACCCACCAGGAAACCGCCGCCACCTGCAAACATACTAGCAGTCCGCTAGCACTTCTGTCAAATCACAACGCAAGCGTCGCAACCGACACGTCGTTGCACGGAGCTACTCTAGCTCCGCCCAAATGTCGTAGTCACCCAACGACAAGCCACTGGCCGACGCCGTTGCCACGACTTTGATCGTCATGGTGCCGTCCACAGGCATGAACGTATTGGCCTCGGTAGTTGACGGCGTCAGGTCCACGAAACCATTGGCAGCGGCGCCGGCGGCGTCGCCACTGGCAACCGTTGTCGTACCGTTCATGGCAATGACGGTAGCCACCGCGACGTTGGCGTGCGGGATGGTCGTACACTTCAGACGCATCTTGCGCACGCGGGTCTTGTTGAAGAACTTCGCCAGTACGGCCGCCGCCGTGACAGTTGTCGCGCCGGACACCGTCGAAGTTGACAGATCCACTGCAAAGCCAAGCGGCGTCAGCGGACGGGGAGCACTGTATCCAATTCCAGCCATAGTATTTCTCCTTTGCTCCTGTTAGGCCGACGTGATGAAAATGCCGCGACCGTTGTTGGCGCCATCCACAGACGGTTGCCAGACGATTTTGTAGCCCAGATGCGCCAGCCAGGCAACACCCTGCGAGCGTTCGTAATCGTCGGAGTCCGTGCGAACAGTCTCCGCCATGGCTTCGCCTTCCATGACGTAGTCGTCGCCAAAGATGACCGCTTGGCCGTAAGCCGAGCTGGCGCCAATGTCATTGGAGAGGTAGCCCGTTTCCTTCATGATGCGAAGGTTGAAGTACGTGCCCATCTCGGCGCCGTGCACCTGAGCCGCGTAGCGCTCGGTGTACTTCGAGATGTCCACCCAGCCGCCAGTGCCAACGTCATCGTGGAGACCGTAGGCCGCTTCGATCGACGCAATGCACATGTAGTTGTTGCCGTCGTACTTCGGGACGTTCTTCTTTTCGAGGAACTTCACGAAGTCGCGAATGTTCGACGCCGACAGATTTGCCGTGGCCGTGGTCGTAGCCGTGCCTGTCGTGACGATGTCAGTGGACGCCGTGGAGACGCAAACGCCGACCCACTCCGAAGCAACGAACTGATCGCCGGCAGCGGACTCGAGCACTTTGACAGCGTCGTCAGCGAGAGCTTCACGGACCTGCTGTTCGACGGGAAACTTCGAGTACAGCGAATGCTTCTCGGTAAAGCCCACACTGTTGCCATACTCGTAGATCGTGGCAGTACCGCGCCACGACGTGTAGTTGGTACGAGGCACCGTGGCCGTTTCGACCAGCGTGCCGCCCTGCGTCGCCACATTGCCGCGCTTGGCAAACTCGACCGTGTCGCCACGGCCCTTGCCAAATGCTTCGTGGGACGAGACGAAATCACGAAACACGAAATTGGGCTGCGTCACTTTACGCAGCATGTCGGTGAGTTCAACCTGGGAGAAGTTTCCACCCAGCGTGTTCACCGAATAAACCTGTTGTCCAGCCATATTCGCTCCTTGCGATGCTACAGCACCGCGCTAAGTCCACCACTATGTTGTCCGCGCTGTGGAAAGGAGCGATATGACGCTAGCAGTTTCGTGCGCGTAGAGGCTTCCACCGTTAGAAACCCCGTCCTTTGATTCTATTCAGGCGCTCTTGCCGTGAGACAAAATGCCTATTCTGGAGGTCCTCGAACGTTTCAGGTCCAGCAGCGACATTTGCCGCCGGGATCTGTTGCAACGCCGCTCCGGGCTGTGCCGCTACAACACTCTGTTGCATCTGTTGCGGCGACTGCTGCTGAGGCTGCTGAGTCGAGTCAACGTACTGACGCCATTGTTGGAGGGCTGCCAGCTTGCTGTTCTTGACATGCTCTACAGCAGTTTGCCAAGCGGTGATTTCCTCACCTGCTTTGATTTTACCATCGCCAGCAAATTGTGAATATAACTGGCGAGCGCCTTGTTCGATCTCGTTGCGGAACGGCGACATAGGCCCGGACGTTGCCCGGTCCAGCACAGCAGTCTGCTGCACAGCCAACGATGCCGCACTGTTGATCTGCTGGGCGATTTGCTTTTGGTCGCCAATCAGCGCACGCAAACGGTCTTCCACGAGTTTTTCGACCGTCTCTTGGGCTTTGCTTCCCAGCCGCTTGTCAAGCTGTTCGATGAAACGCCGTGTGTCACCAGACTGGAGCACTTGCTCGAATTCGTCGTCGGGCGACGTTGCCTGTTGCCCCGGACGCTGCTGTTGTTGCTGGGCCAGCAACTGTTGGATTTGCTCCAAGCGTTGTACAGCGGGGTCCACTGAGGGCTCCTGGCTGTTGCCACCGTAGAGCTTTGCGTAGTACTCGGCACGGGGGTCAGCCGGCGGAGCCGGCGCCTGTGACGACGCCTGCGGCGTCTGCTCTGTACCAGTGCCCTGGGGCTGCTGTTGCGGCGCTTGCGATGCCTGCTGTTGGGATTCTGTTGGGGACGACGGCGGAGCCGCCGGGGCTGCTGACGGCGCTGCCGTCTGGGGCGCTTGTTGCGCCGGTGCTGTCTCGGACATTAGAGTCTCTCCAATTGTCTTATTGGCGGGTTTTCAACATGGCATCACGGGCCGCACCGACAAAATCGTCGATGGGGCGAGCCATGCGGATGTGCTTCTCGAAGATGGACAATACGTGTTCGATGGCCGCCGACATGGCAGCGTCGGCTTCGGCAGGCACTGTAGCATCCATGCGTCCCAACAGTTTGTCGCGGGCCGACAATGCAAATTCGTCCACGGCGCGGTGCATGTCGCGCCGGAGAACATCGTCCCAGCCGAGAACTTTCAAAGCGTGTTCCGCTTGTGCGGCTTCTGTTTTGCGATCTACCGGAGTCATTTCAAATACCTACGTGTTGTTCGGGCGTTGCTGAGCCGCCTGTGCCGTTTCGCGTTGCACCTGCGCGGCTTCGGCGGCAGCCTCAGACGACGCCGCTGCTTTGATAACGTCGCCCTGAATCTCCATGACCTTTTGAGCCATGGCGGCCTGTTGCATTTGCTCGCGGATGGCGGCGGCTTCTTCGGGCGAATTGATGAGCTTGTCCACGTCACGGATGCCGTTGAACGACTCGATGATGCGTTTCAGGATTTCGCCCTGATTGATGTTCGGCAACCACGCTTCGCCGTTCTGCCCGATGACAGTGAAGAACGTCATCAGTTCTTGGAGTTGTTCGGATTTTTTGGCTTGGTCACTGACGCCGTGGACTTTCAACACACAGTCGCACTGGACAATTTGCAAACGCTCCTCGAGCGTCGTGCTTTGCCAAAAGGCATAATCATCAAAACCCAGAATACGCGCCGCCCGTTTGTCGCCGATGGTGTGCAAAAACTGTAACGTCAGATCCATGCCTTGCTCGACCAGCGGCTGAATGCCGACTTCGTCGATACGCTTCGCCAGCGACGACATGAAGTCTTGTCCCTGGGCGCCTTTCATTTCGATTTCGCCCAACGTCTGAGCGCCCCGGAACCGTGGCAGCGCTTGCTGGATTTCGCTGATCTGCGAGCCCTCTTGGACGGCTCTGTCCAGGATGCCCAGCAGAGGCACTGTCTGGGGCGACAGGCCGCCGATCTCCAGCGGTTGCAAAGCATTCTTCAAATTGCCGCCCATCTGCATCGCAGCAGCCCTGGAGATCCGCAACAATTTGCCCGGTGTGATGCCGGCATCGAGGTCTTCGGGGTTTTCAAAGGCGTCAGTGACACCGAGCATCGTGGGCAGAATCGCTAGCAGTTCGCGGTCGATGCCCATGTTGGTGATGCGCGAGATGGCTTTGTTGATTTCCAGCGCGGGCTCCACGACACCGATACCGTCCACCGGACGCCGGGGATGCCGCATCGGCGAAAACGCCGTGTACGGAGGCTTGTTGCTCCAAAGCTGATTCCGCTGGGCCACCAACAGATGCCTGTCGCCCACAATGAGAATGTGCCACTGGTTGCCGCCGTCCAGCGTATTGTGCTGACCGTCCACCAGAGGCCCCCAATACTCGGTGACCCACGCCGTTGCCAGAGCACTCTTGGCGTTGTTCCTGCGTTGCCATTCGTCACGTGCCGAGCGATGCTCATTGCGAGCGTCTGACGACGTGGCCCCGGACGGAACGATGTCTTGCGACCGCAGGACGCCGGAATCCTCCAGCCCTAGTTGCTTCACCAGTTCGCGTAGCTCGTGGACAGGGGCCTCGTAGTCCTCGATGCAGCCTGTCCAAGCATTCAGTCGGCTGCCCGGCAGCCAGAAGAACCCAAACGGGTCCACTTCGCGCACAGCCAGCCCGCCTTCCATGACGACAGGACGTTCCACGGCGCCAAAAGCGTTGACACGCGGCGGCAACTGGCGACGTTGCATTGACCATGCCGTGCGCCAGACACCGAGCCCGGTGAGAAACGCTGTCTCCAGCCCGTTGCCCATGGCATCGTAGGCGCCGCTTTCGTCAAAGAGAAACTTCAGCAGCATCGCCAGGCGCGAGCCAGCGGCAGCGTCTTGTAGATTGTCAGGGTCCACGGGCTCCAGCGTCCACGGCTGCTCCGCAGTGCGAAGCATCTGGGACACTGACGACGTGGCCTGTTTGACAGCGGCGAATGCTTTGGGGAGGACGATTTTGCTCTGCCAATCTTGCTTGGCAGCAAAGTCGCCTTTCAGGTCATAGAGGTCTTGGCAGTCTTGCCAGACACTGTGGCGAGACCGCTGGGCATCGGCCAGTGCTTTGCGCTTGTCGATGACAAAATCGACAATGTCACGCCGCGACATCGGCAGCGTCTCTTGTGACTGTGCCGATACAAGTTCGATTGGTTGGTCAGTGCTGAAGGATACAGCGGACAAACATTGCCACCTGCTACCAGGATATCAGTAGCAGCAGATAGCAACGTCAGCACAGTGGCTATGCCATGTAGCGTTTCCAGTGCGGCAGCGTTTTGCTTTTGTGCCGGCCACGCTCGATGCTTTTGGTGATCGGCACTGTGGACAACATGCCCATCTTCACGGCGTCCATGGCGTGATTGTGCTTGTCCACCATTTTGTCCGACGGGTTGCTGTTCTCGAGCATCCTGGCGGAGAGCTTCTGGAAACGGGCCTTTTCGAACTCGTCGATCAGATTGGGACAGCACTTCCAAATGCGGTACGTGGGCTCGCGAATGTCCAGATCGCGCCAGGCATTCGCCATCAGCGATATCCATGTGTTCTCGGACGTTTGGCCCGGAACGATTTTGTCGAAGCCGGCCTCGAGCAGCAACTGGGCAATTGTCGGTCCGTCGCTGCCCGTACGGTTCGGTCCCCAGACGCTCCGGGGGTCAGACCATATCGAATTGATCTGGGCGTAGTACGGACAGTTGTCCATGACCTTTTGGGCAAAGTTCGCCGGCGACTTCGCGGGTTCATAGAGTTCCCAAATGGTATCAATACACGGCTCGCCGTCAGCGTTCTCTATCCACGTCATCACTTCGAACGATGATGGGTTCACGGCTCCCCAGTCCATGCCGGCCCAGCACGGCTGCATCGGCGATACGTCGGGAAACGGGGGCTCCACGATGATTTTGCTCCGGTGCTCCATGATCTGCGGAAACGTCGCGGCGCCCGACATCGCATTGAAGTTGATGTTGTACTCGCGGTCGAATGCCTCGGGCGACGTGGACGCTCGTTGCTCCGCGATCCAATTGGCGTTGTTTTTGGCAGGGTCCGCCGTGAAGTGTAGCGCCGCCACGTGGAAACCGTTTTTGGGGTTCTCCCAAATTTGCAACCCCGGCTTGTTGACATATGGCGCCGCATTCGGAGTCACGGCGCACAGTGCCGCTGTTTCGCGATCTGCCGACATCAAACGTCTCCCTGTTCCAGTGCTGCCAGCAACGCGGCGCCGTCAGCTTCAGTATCGGCTTCGGCCGGCTTTGCCGCTGCCGTCTCTGCCGTGTCGCCCAACGTGGACATGCCCTTGCTGTACTCCATGACGCCTTTGCCGAACATTTGCATGGCCTGAGTTTGGCCTTTCTGTATAGCCAATTGCCTCGCCATGATCGTGTCGAGTTCTTCGTCGGTCATGCTTTCATCTTCGGCCAGCCGCTTTTTATCCTTCGCCATGATGGCTTTGGTGATGAGAAACGATTCATTGACGCTTTGCGTCATGCGGCGCATTGTCTCTTCGAACACCGTGTCGTTGTCTTTGCGCCGGGGCTTGCCCCCACGGGCGGCGCCTGTGCGGCCCACATTCGGCGGCGGACGTTTTGCTCGTTTTGCCATCAGCGTGTCTCCTTGTCCCACGGCGCCGTCACAAACGATGTCTGTCCGCAGTCAGGACATTGCAGCAACGCCCGTTTGCCCGCAGCATAACCCTCGAACGTCAGCCGTGCGTTGCCACAAGGACACTGTGCTCGTGACACCAGACTGCTCCGCCAGCGCTGCGGCAGCACTTTGCGGACGACCATTTCAATTTGACGCTCTGCCGTTCGCTGGTCCTGGCCACGTTTGCTGGCATCGTAGCCCCAGTCGCACCGTTGCAACAGCTCCAGGCGTCCATTGTCCAGCAACGTCAGCATGTCTGTCAAGCACAATGTCTGTGGCGCCCGAAGCCCCGGCGCTTTGTACGCCGTCCACGACGCTTTGTGGTCGGGGTTGAAAATGCTCGGCCACACATGCTGCTCGTAGAGGTCTTCGTCCGGGACAGCCACGAACAGCACGCCTCCGGGCGCCACGCACTGCCACCACCGTACGATGGCTCTGCGGGGCTCTGGCAGGTGCTCCAGCACGTGCGACGCATAGACACAGTCGAACGTCTCGGCGTCCACGCCAGCAAGCTCTGTGGCGTCGCCGTCGCCCCTGGCGATGTCCCACGGGCGAGCATCGGGAACGACAGTGGCTGCTCCGCAGCCGATATCGAGTACCCGGCCCCGGAGCCATTTGTCAAAGTACCCCGCGTCTCGACGGCGCTCCGCCGCGTTGCCGCTTTCGTCGCCGGCCTGCGGTTGCCAATCATTCGCCATGTGGCGTGTCCTCCGTATCGGCGACGAAGTACCGGAGCTTTTTGCGTCCCTTTTTGCTGATGTTACGAATGACGATTGTGCCCTCAGCCACCATCTGCTGTAGCAACGTGTCGAAATTCGTAAAAGCGCCTAACACATCATACAGTCGCGACCCTTGATAGCCGCTGGATGGCGCTGTTTTTATGACACGAATGATGTCAGCCTCAGTCAATTGCGAAGTTCCCCACGCGGGGTCACTTTGTACTTTGTCGCGGACAGCGTTGACACAGGTTTCGACGTTAGCAAAAGCGTCCTCTGTGTCATTCGTGTAGTGATTCCACGAGTACACTAAACGGCGGGACAGGTCAGAAACGGAAACAGTAAGACGAAATTTATGGCGATCAGACATCGACTTCAACCCCCTTGCTGATGTAGTACTTGTCGTCCTCTTCGTAGATTTTCTTGGCTCGCAACATATACGCAATCAGCTCGTCGTAGTTGTCGTACTTGGCGTACGCTTTGTTGAGCCGTTTGACGTAGTACCCCGAGCCTTTGTTGTCACGGATGCGTTTCAGCAGTTCGTGCTCTGTGACCAAATCGGCAATGACAGCCGTTTTGCCATCGAGCCCATGTACGCTACGTTCGAGAAGTTTTGTTTTCTGATTCAGATGCAACGTCAGCGCCTCAGGCGTATTGCCGTTGCGATTGCTAAACTCGAGCACCCGTGGTCCGCGTTCGTTCGACGAGTCTTTCAACGACAGCGACATATAGAGGTCGTACCAGCCGGGAATCGCTGACGAGCCCCGTGAACGGTAACCCACCGTTGGCTGATCGCCGGCCCCTTTACCCTCGTGATGCACAAGCACCACACTAATGCCAAGCTCACGCACCCGGTTGAACGTCTCCATGACACGCTTCATGTCGCTGGCGGAGTTTTCTTCCTGGTTGTGGAAATTGGCAAAAGGGTCCAAAAAGAGCACATCGGGCAAGTCCTCTTCGATCACTTCGCCGATGATCGGGTGCATACCACCCATGTGCTCGCAAACTTTGATGAGTCCCCGTGGGAAGTGGAACACGACGTTATCGCGTACCATTTCCAGGGGAAACTCCGGCGCCTGCAAATCGATGCGCGTCTTCATGCCGTGTTCGGACATTTCGTCCATAAGGTATGAACATTTCAGTGGCTTTTGCAACGTAACAGGCAGCCCCATAAAGCTCTGATTCGATGCCAAAGTCAGCGCCATCTGCACGGCCAAAATCGTCTTCGATGCCTTCGGCGTCCCGCCAATGATGACACCACTGCCACGCACCGGACACAGGTCCGTTCCGATCAGCGATTCCATCGGCGGAGGCTGCCAGTCGAGCATCTCGCCGACCGACATCCGAGTACGAATCCTCTCGGCGATCCTCTTTGTAAGTGATTTGTTTTCAGCCATTTACAAATTTCCTCTCGAAAATCCTCTCGGGCCGAGAGGAAAACGGCTTCCGCAGCGGATTTTTCCGTTTCCTTTTCTGGGGGAGGGGCCTATAAAGGCCCCCTACCCCCAATCCGCAAGAGGATTTTTCCTCAAGAGGATTTTGTCTTAGGGGTAAAAACCCCCTACGGGGTTTACCCCTAAAATTTCCGCTCCTCCGGCGGAGTCCTTTAGCCACGTCCGGAGCCCCCCGACGTCCCCGCCGTTCCCAGCTCGGCGTCCGTCCGGCGCCGACCATCGACACGGCGCCAGAACTCGTCCGTCGAGAGGTCGGTGACGACTTGCGCTGAGAGCCGTTCTAAGCCCTCGGAGATCAGAAAGGGTCCTGACCCCCGGACATGAGCCACGGACGCCACAGAGGCCGCGAGAACGCTCAAATCGGCCATGTTTTCGTACACAGCCACAGCGTCTACCCACGGAAGCGCCGAAATCGCCGCGATGCGCTCCAATTCGGACTGGATCGGGCGACCGTCCGGGAGCCTGGCTGACGCCGCCGCGTCGGACTCCACAGCCACGAGCAGAGCAGCAGCAGCGCCGGCAACCGCTGTGCCGTATTCGGCTGCTCCGCGTAAGAGTTGTATATGGGCCGCCAGCAGCCCATCCCATACGCCGTTGACGATGACAACAGGACGCCCGTCCAGAGCCTCGGGGCGTAGGGCGCTTACCCAGGGCTTTTCGAACCATGTGGCTTTCCAGGGGATTTTTGGCAACATCGTGGCTGCCTTTTTTGTTGCTTTTTTACGATTTGCCAATTGTGATTTTCTCCCACTATGCAATCAATTTGTCCTCGACAACAGCCTGGAAAAAGCCAGGAAACGCTGACGACAGCAGCCAACACTGTCCACCGCCACTGATGGCGGGCTGAATGGCGGAGTACGCTTCAGCAGCCTGCGGCTGGAACGCTGCTTCGTCCATCCATATCAGCGCAGGGTGTAAATACCGTACTTGGTCCGGCCCCTGTGCCACGCCTATCACGCTGATGTCCCGCGACGGTACGCTGAAGACGCCGCCTTTGGAGTCGCCCAACGTGATGTCTGTGAGATCCGGTGGCCTCAGAAACGCCGGCTGCTTGCTGATGACGTGATGGACACGTCGCGTGAGGTCCAGGGCTTTGCTGCCTTTTTCGCTTTGGACAACATTCTCGAGCCCACTGTCGAACGTGCAGTTGTAGGCCAGGCGAATCGTACACATCCACGTGCCCATCATGTCGCGTGATTTTGGCACAGCACAGAGCTTCGCTCTGCCGAGCATTTCCAGGATGTCCCTAGCGTACGCATCCACGAGACGCTCCGGGAACGGCCGCGATGCCGACAGCCGCGTGAAATGCTCGCGTTCGTGCTGATACGTCGGCGTCGCAATACCATGGCCCATGACGAGATGCCGTTTGCGGCCATCAGCCCCAAATTGCCACAGGGCCTCCGGGGGCTTCGGCTGTTCGCTGTTGCAAATGTTGCACGAATAGATCGGACGCTTGTCCCACGTGTACACGTACGCCATGCCGGGATGCTGCGACGTGTCCAGCCAATAGCCAATGTCGGCTTCGCACCGTTGCCGTTCGCGATCAGCCACAGCCGCCAGCAGTACTTTGCGCTGAGCCTCAGGCTGCTTCGCGATGCGATCGAGCAAAGCCGCCGTCAGTACGCCACCGTTGTCATCGGCTGCCCGGAGCCCCACAGCGTCCCGCTGTTGCCCCGTCGCCGGCACCGCAGCCAGCTCGCGGCCCATCCGTTCGCGTACAAGCCGGGCCGCTTTGCTCAGCCGCCTAGCCACGTGGAGTTTCGCTCCGCTTCGCCGGACGCGAAGGCTCCATGCGGACGACATCATCATCAGCATGGGGCGTTGAGACTTCCATGATGCGGGCGCCCGACGGAGCAAGGCCAGTCATGCGATGCCACGTTGCCGGCGGCAACGACAGCACAGCGCCCTGCCGCAGCGTTTCGCAACGGTGCCCCGTGCCGCCATCGTATTCGACACGCACGGCACCATCGAGCACCAGCCACGTTTCGTGTTTCTCTCGGTGCCAATGTTTCGACCCGGAGGCCCCCGGAGCGATCTCGAGAACTTTGCCGCAGTAGCCATCCGCGATACCGCCATCAGCCTGGAGCCACAATTCGCGGCCCCATACCTTTTCCACGACGTGCAACGTCTTCACGACGCCACCGGGACGTTGCGACATTGTTTGTTGCTCTGGCATCACTCGCTCCCTGTTGCCGCTAGCAACGCTTTCGTCAGTTTCCGCACTGCCATCTCTTCGCGAACGTCCCAACTATCGATCATGTCGGTTTCGCGAAACACGAGATGCAGCATTTCGTGCAACAGCACGGCATCCATGTAGGCATACGTCCTGTTGTGCTCCGGCAGCTCCTCGGGATACACCAGTGTGATCGTGGCGTCGCGTTCCTGAGCGTTGGCTTCGCATTCGCCCACATTGTGAGCGTCCTGCATTTCATGGCGCGAACACAGCCCCAATTCGATGTCCCAATCAGCCACACGAAGTATCTGCTGCCAATGCAGCGCCCTGTCGTTGAGCCACGCGGCCAGAGCATCATTTGTCGCCGGCGTCGTCGGCAGCCGCTGCTGCCGCTTTCGTTTGATTTGCTTTTTTGCCATGTTACTTGTTGGCCCCCTGCTTCGGTTGGTACTCCACGTGGAGATGCTCATTGATGCCCCCGGCGTCCTCCCAGACTACGTCGTACAAAGCGCCAAGAGACGCTAGCATAGCATTCAGCACCGTTGCTTTCTGCTCTAGCGTAGCAATGTGTTTTAGTCGAAAATCAAGTGCCAACCCTACATAGTGCAACGATCCCCGAGAATGCGAACCATCGACACCAGCAGTAATAACAGCATCGACGCCACAGTTGCCAAACACTGTTGCAGCATTGACGAGCACAGGCGTCATTTCAGGCCGCAGCCCTGTCAAATGCACACCGGATTTGATTTTGAGCATCAGCTATTACCCCCTTCGCGCAGCGCCGTGCTGCTCCAGCCGCCGAGTCTCGGTAGCGCCACATACCGACAGCCGACATCGCGCACCGCCGCCATTTCCACCGGCTCGTCGCCGTACTCCGCACTGTTGCAGTACAGTTCCGGTCGCAGCCGCCGTATCAGCGCCGACGGTTCCGTGTCATGCAACAGTGTCACGTTGCCGGACTCGAGCACCGTCGCCACTTGCATCATGCGTTGCATCTGGCCCTGCCGGGGCTGGCGTCCTTTGTACGCCACATAGCTGGCGTCACTATTGACAGCCACCATGGGCACCAGCCACTTGGCCTCCGTTGCCAGACGCTCCAGAGCCCACATATGACCCCAGTGCAACATATCAAATGACCCCGTCATCAGAGCCTCGGCAGCCGTGGGCTGCCTGACGTACTTCTGCCGCACGTGCCACGGCGCCAATACGAATGTCACAGCATCGGCCCATGACGTAGCGTCACAAAGCGCCGTCGGCGTCGTGCCGCCAGCCAACAGACAGCAATGCACACCGGCAGCATCCGCTGCTTGCAGATCGCGCAAATCATCACCAACGTAGACAACGTTGATTTTGTCCACGGCAAACATCCGCATTGCCACTTGCAGCATATGCGGTGCCGGTTTCGGAGCAAAATCGCCGGCTTCGCCAACGCAGTACCAAGCATCCACTGTGACGCCATACAGCGCCAGTAGCTTCACCAACTCCGCATTGTACTCCGCCACGCTGACGTTGCCATGCTGATGTTTACCGTCCTGATTGCTACAGACAGCCAGTGAGCAGCCTGCCGTTGTCATCGCTTGCAGCGCCTCGCCACAGCCATCACGGAGCCTCGGAGGCCACACGGCTTTGCCATCATCGCCAACGACATTCACCGTGGCGTCCCGATCGAGCAATACCAGTTGTGTCATTCAGCATCGCCTCCGTGCGTAGCCATCCACCACGACAATGCCGCCATGATGGCAGCAGCCAATGTCGCTATACCGTATTCTGTTGCCATGTTGTCTCCTCCGTCACACCAAGCCGTTTTGCCAATACACAGAAAGCCAACGCCGCACTTGTTGGCACGACGCCGTTTCCCAGCATCTGTAGTCGCTCTGTGCGATGCTCTGCCAACGTGTCCAGCCACGGGGCCAGCCCATCAGCCATTCGACAAAACGGGGATTCAGCCGCAACGTCTTCCGCGTTGCTGCGTCGTCCCAGCACAGGCAGAGCAGGTGCAACAGTGGCGTCGTGCCGGAGCACATCAAGCCACCGTCCGATGTCGCCAGGTCCAGGGGCAAAAACACTGCCACCGGCCAGCGATCCACTGCTGTTTGTAGATTCATCCCCCCGCTGCGTCCCTGTGTCCCAGGACCTGTGCTCATATTGGTTGTTGCCGTCGGCCAATGACGTACAGCACTTTCCAGACCTACTTGTACTTTGCGGCCGTCCGTCAGTCTGCCCTTGTTCGCCACCGTTACTGCTGACACCGAACGTCCCCCGCCCGGCGTCTGCGGCGACGGCCACTGGCGTACCGCCCGGTCGGTCAGTGTCGTTCCCGAGTGTCTCCCACTGGCTGTGGAGTATTCCGCTGCTCCCGAACTGTTGGCATCCCCAGCCGTCGCTGTAGGCCATGATGAACAGTCGCTTTCGCCGATGCGTCGCGCCAGTTTCCGCCGCGCTAACGATCTCTGCTTCAACGCGGTAGCCCAACGCTTCCAAATCGTCACGGACTTCTCGGTAGCCAAGGGACAAGTGTCCATCGACGTTTTCGAAGAAGCAGAGTAAGGGTCGTAGTGTGTTGACATGCTTGATGATGTGGGGCCATAAATGACGCGGGTCGTCGGCGCCTCCACGTTTGCCGGCGTGTGAGAATGGCTGACAGGGGTACCCGCCAGTGATGATATGTACTTTGCCACGCCAGCATCTGCTGTCGAATGTTGCGATATCGCTCCACACAGGCGCGTCATCCATGATGCCGTCCGCAATACGCGAGACCAGCGTTTCGACGGCAGCAGCTTCCCTCTCCACGTAACAGACGTTTCGAGTAACGAAGCCACAGAGGCGTCCGGCGATGCGGAGCCCGAGATCGAGCCCACCGGCTCCGGTACAAAAGCTGACGGTATGTAGAGCCACAATGTTATGCAGCCTCCGCCGAGGCTTCGCCTCGGAACGCTTGTTCCACGTCAGCCAACGTTGCGTATTCGCTCCGTGGCAGCGCCACCGTCAGCCCAGCAGCCACCGCTGCCCAATCGACAGCCCGTTGCCATGTGGCGCCAACGACGCGCTTCGCCACCGTTGCCGCCATGAAAACGTCTCCGGCGCCGCATGTGCTCCGCACATTTGCCACGTTGTACGCTTGCCAAGAGCCTCTGTAGGGTTCCACAGGCAGCATGAACCAACCACCGTCCACGCCGTCCGTGATGACACGTTGCAAAGGCACTCTGTCTAGAGCGTCGTATTCACTCCTGTTGAAAAAGTACGTCGCCCGTGGCCCCACGTTGCTGTGCCACCAATCATACCGTTTGGTGTGTACAAACAGACGCCGAGTGAGGTTACCGGCAAGCCAATAAATCAACTGGTCCAGCAACTCATCGGTCACGGCCCCTTTGTCGTAGTCCACGACGACAATGTTGCTGACACTGTCGGCCGCCGGCGCCAGAAGCTCCGCCAGTGACTTTCGCCACTCCGTCGCGATGCTCTCCGCTGTCACGTCACGATCGACCCGTAGCAGTTGCTGCTGCGACGCCACATCGACGTAGCGGACCTTTTGGCTCACGGGGTTGCCAACATGGAACATCAGGGGCTGCCTGACAGCCATCCCGGAACCACCAAGGTACTCCTCGAGTGCTGCTGCCACCAGTGACGCCCCGCCGGGCTGTCGCCGGGGCTGTCCGGCCCACGTCACCACAGGTACTGGGGCCTCTGCCGAGAGCTTCACAACGTTCATGTCGTTCCACTCGTCCACAATGCGGTCGCCAAGTACGACAACAGACGGGACGACGCGGTCGCCACTTTGCTTTGCTTTTGCCATTTGCTGCTGATGCCTCCCCTACTGCGTCTTCTGCACGTCCGCAACGTACTTGCCCTGTTGCGCCGCGCCCATGCGGCGTACGTCTTTGCCCCGGCCATCAAGCACCAGTGCGCCACGCCGGCTTTCGCCGGGCTTCCCCGTGTAGTCCAGTGTCAACGGCGCCAGTGCTTCGGGAAACTCTGGCGACGGCATCACACCGGGCCATTCGTCTATGACAAGCAGCCCGAGCAAACCGTTCAAAAAGCCACCCACTAGCAACGTGTTCGTTTCGCCGTCGGGCGGCAGCTCCTCCGGGTACATATGCCGCAGGGCGTTGTACATCGTCTGCGGTGTGACGCGAATCTCACGATGCTTTGGCGGACGTTTCCACTGGGGCATTCGTTGCGATCGCAATGGTAGCTGTGGCTGGCGTTTCATGTTGCTCTCCTGGTCTGTTCGTTGGTCAGTGTGATCGTCAGGCGCTGCTCGTCCTCGAGTTCGTCCGACGTGAACGTCAGCCGGACAGCCTTGTCCTCGAACGTCACGTTGCTGATGATGGCGTTGTCTGGGATGTGCAACGGCGTAACGCAGCGTTTCATAGCCTCAGCCAGCGTCTCGCGGTTGAACCGCAGCAGCCGTTGCCGGCGGTGTTTGCGAGTGTCAGCAGCAGCCATCAGCGAATGAACCCCTGTTTACGCATAGCCCTTGTTAGGCTATCGGGGTTTTGCCCTTTGGTCCGTACAATCAGCATGTCGGGCCAAACGCTGCCCCCAGAAGGGCGACTGGTCTCAACACCAAATGTACGTTCGATAGCTTGGATTGTGGTCTCGGTGACAGCTTCGGGATAATGCAGAATGAAATTACCAGGGACAATGGTATCCCACATCGCATCAGCACACTGATGCTTCGGCTTCAATACGCCGGCTTCGAGAAGCTCTGCTTCGGTGGCGTTGGTGACAATACCCCGGTGGCCCGCGTACAAACGGGCAAACGGGGGATTGAGTTCCTTACCTCGCTCAGCGGAGGGGATCCTCAGGACAGCCCGGATGGTTTCGTTCGTGACGATATCGTCAAACTCCACAACGCCTAGATCCTTTCGCCAGGCTGTATATGTTCCTTGCTGTTTCATCGTGTGGTCTCCACATCAAAAGGCAATTCGAGTTGCACAGGCTGCGTGCGCTCCGGCGGATCCGCCGGTACGGGACGTTCGATGACCATCGAGGCTCTGTACGACAAGCCGCTTTCGCCCAAGCAGCGCCGGGGCAGGCCCATCTGTTCTGTGGTCACTTCGACGGCCAACGTCAGCGACGCCGGCTGTTCGTTGCACATCGGACACAGCGCCATCTGGGTCAGCAGCACGGGCTGTTGTGCCGTGCAGCCACAACCGTGCAACGTCAGCACCGGCTGCCACTTGTGGCCGCAGGACGAACACTGCCAGAACGAGCACGTGCCTTGAGGCTGCTCCGGCGCCGCCTCGGGAAACAGCCGTGGCAGAGCATCGTCAGTGGGCTCTGCGACGACTGTGGCGACAGGGGCGTCCACGATGTCAGTCATTTTCGACGACCTCCAAAGGGGTCTGTGACCGTACACGCCACCATGTTTGTTTGGCCCCAACCCAGCCCACCAAGATGTGTGCCCTGCGAGCAGGCACTACAGCAACCACGCCCAGGATTGCTGCTGTGGTAGGATGTTTTACGCTCTTGCCTGCGGCGTCGGCAGGTAACACTTTCGAGGGCTCGAGGTTCCATTTGTAGGCGGGGTTGTAGTATTCCGGATCGGTCCGACCTTCGTACGTCACCATGATTGCTGGCCGCACCGTTTTGACAGTGCCCATGCCTATCACTTTGTCGCCAGGCTTCAGTTCGTCGCTACGTTTCGTCATTGCTTCGGTTCTCCTTCGGTGTTCCACATTGCGAGTACGTCCAAAATGTCGCTGCCGTCACGGCGGCGCAATTCGCCAAGTACGCCGGCGGCAACATGGCGTGTCAGCTCGGCGTTGGACATGACAGCGTATTCGTCGTCACGCGCCGCTTCGATGGCTGTCATGAGTAGGCAGACAAAATGCTCCGGGCCGAGCATGTCCAGCAGCATGTCGGCCAGCACAAAAGATTCGCTGACGGCGTTTTCGTCAGCGGGTGAGAGGGGGTCGGCAGATGGCGTCATTCGGAAACCTCGGTGATGATGGTGTCGAGGTAGAGGGGGTACCAGCACATTTGGCCTCTGTCGGCGCCGAAGAGAACAGTGGTTCCGCTTTTGGCTGTGCCGACGCCTGACACTTGCAATTCGTATAGAAATTTGTCACAACCCCTGCTACCGATTTTGACACGCTTGCCGACAGCTTCGTCCGGCGTCAGCGTACGTGGCTGGATGGTGACGAGGTCGTCGGGCAATAAGCCCAGAACAGTACCGTTATTCCATTCCACGTGGAGTCTCGGCGTGATTTTGCTTATGACGCCTGTGGCTGTCTTGTCACCAGGACGCAGTTCACTGGCTTTTACTTTTGGCATTTGCTTTGTCAACACACGAGGACGTGGACGCCCTCGCTGCTTTGCTCCTTTGCGGGCTTCTGGCCCGGTCGCCGTCCAGTATGGCATTTTTGCTGACGTTTTGTCAAGCCAATGGCCAATATGTTGTGTGTTTTCAGGCGGGTACGCCAGGGGGTCACGTTGCTTTTTGCGATCACGGAAACGTGATACATCCCCGCGTGGGGCGCGGGCCGGCCGCAACGGATTGGGCGCCCCCCACCTCGATTTTTAGGCCGGGGGAGGGGGTCTGACTATCACAACAATAAATGGGCAACAGCACCTAAGTACCTGCAAACAAAGCCTTGCAGCACGTTGCCTAGCAGCTATTGAGTACCATTGCGGTACTCAGAGGCCCTCCGAACGTGGGCGGATAGCGTCATCAGGGACCACGCCCTTGTGGGCCGGCCCACAATAATTAGGCTTGCCTAAATATGATATTTGGTATACCTACAGTGAGCCACGCTGGCGAAATACATACATTGTGTACGTAACTAGATCCTTGCTGCTGTGTACTTGCCCTTCGGAAACCGTCATCACTCTCCGAGCCTCCTATCCGGCGATCGCCAAATTTTTTTCACAATCGCCCATTTTCCCACTTGACACTGTGCCAGCACATGCCCCATACTCCAATTGTCACCAAGGCCAACAGGCCCACCGACACGCAAGAGAGAGAGACAAAATGACACGCAACCCCCGAACAAACAAACTTGAACGTTACATTGTAGCCACCACATGGATAGGCTACGTCGAACCCGTTGGATCATTCCGAACCGTCGCTCAGGCGAACGGGTTCGGTTACAGACGCTTTCGCAATCGCTGTGGCGCTTTCTCGATCTACGATCGCCAGACTGGCAAACAAGTAGATCCGCGTATGCACGGTCTCGTGCGCAAGTATGGCGCCGCCGAAGCTAAGCGCATTCAAGCCAACCACCTTGCGGGCGTTATCGGCTATTAGCCATAACAGGCCCACCGACACGCGAGACAGAGACAAAATCATGAGAATGAAAGAGAGAATCGCAGCAGCCAAGAGCAAGCAAGCCAAGTACAGCTATCCAAGCCTGTACAGCGCCTTGAAAGCTACCGCGCCTAGCGCAATCACCTACAATCCGCCATCGACCGAACGCGGTCATGAGAATGAACGCTGGATCGAAAACGCCAGCAATGGCCTACGTTTCGTCGGGCTAGCCCATGACGTAGCGCGAGACAACAATCGGCCGCGCCTGATCGAACACACGGGCTGGTACGTTGACGATTTCCAAAGCGAAACGGTATCGGGAGCGGTCCTACAACTTCCCGCTCGCAATGGCGTTCCGCAATACCTTGCAGCCGTTCAAGATCCTTGGAACGATGATGCATTCCTAGTCGATTTCAGCATCATGGATGATCCGTGCGACGCTGCGCGAACGGCCAACAGCATGGCGGAAACCTACGCGGAAAACGCCCGCGAATA
>Ga0180429_10000545_pt1 | contig 33229 bp, 27 predicted proteins | sample SS_ome_FD_132428 | JGI IMG/M metagenome (GOLD analysis project Ga0180429, IMG submission 132428) | Hypersaline lake sediment archaeal communities from the Salton Sea, California, USA - SS_1_S_1 metaG | ecosystem: Environmental > Aquatic > Non-marine Saline and Alkaline > Hypersaline > Sediment ...
TGGCCGCAGTGCGCTACTCCGGGTTCGGGAGCGAGAAGGGCTACTTGCGATACAAGGCGGAACTGGAGTCATGGATTGACAGAATGGGCCTTACCATTGTGGGCGATGCCATATGGGCTCGATACAACCCTCCCTTTATGCCGTGGTTCTTGAGGCGGAACGAAATTCTGATTCCCGTAGATGCAGGCACCGATTAAGATGCCTTCAGTTTTTCGAGGGCGCGCAGGATCTGACTAGGCTCAGGGTGGTCGCCCGCTTCTCGGCTTATCTGTTGATACGGGAGTTTCCCGGTCGGAGTAATCACGAAGACCCCACCCAACTGCCAAGGATCCCCCTGCAGCTTGTTTTGTCTGAACCCTTTTCGCAAGGCCCGTACCCCGTGCCGAAGCATGCGAAGGTTGACCGCATCCGTAATGCCTCTCTTCAGGCCCGCAGCTTGGTAAGCACGCATCTCCGGATCAACCAACAGGGGGAAGGTCAGGTTCTGTTCGCTCCGAAAATCCGCTGCGTGTTCGGGCTTTCCGTTGCCCACGACAACCAGTTCGGCGCCCAGGTTAGATATTTGCCCTTCTACGTCGCGCAACTGCGCGACCTGCTCGCGGCAGAACAGTCAGCCGAAGTGCCGTATGAAAACAAGAACAACGGGTTTCTCCTTCCAATAACTCCCAAGTGCGACGGAGCGGCCTTCGGGATCAAGAACCTGTATCGGTGAAAGCTTGGATGCTATACTCATTTTCTACTCCCCCGTTCGTCCTTTGCATCTTACATAGAGGACACCACAAATACAACTTTATTCAACAGGTGCAGGCTTTTTTGAATAGGGCGTTTTGGGGTACCCTTATGAAGAATCGAGTTGCATGGCGTTCCGAAATGAAAACAAACACACAGAGAGTACCCGATGCGGTCGTTTCATCCCCTATCAGCGTAGCGGTCATCGGTGCGGGTTTGTCCGGATTGGTGGCTGCCCGCACGCTCGTGGATCACGGTGCCCAGTATTTCACCGTGCGGGACGAGCGATTCCGAAGGAGGGTGGAAGACTGGACCTTCCACGGCATTGTTCGGATGTGGGAAGGCAGGATTCGCGTAGTGCGGGGGGGGGGGCGAACTGGGAACGGAAGAAAGAGGGCAAGTTCGGTACGTGGGGGTTCCCGGAATGAGTGCGGTCACACGCCACATGGCAGGGGCCCTGGATATCCGATGGCGCACTCGGGTGGCTCAAGTACGTCGAGACCGAAGTGCCGTGGTGCTGATGGACGAGGATGCGTCTCCCTTGGGCAGCTATGATGCCGCAGTTGTCTCTATCCCACCGGTGCAATGCGCACGGGTTCTCTCGGACCTGCCCTCCCTTTCCGAAAATGCGGCCGCCCTTCGGATGAATCCGTGCTGGGCTGGGCTGCTGGCCTTTGGAAGGCCTCTGAACATGCCCTTCGATGGCGCCTTCATCCATGACTCCCCCCTTACCTGGGCGTCCCTTGATTCGAGCAAACCGGGACGTGGCACGGAGGAGTGTTGGGTGCTTCATGCCGATTCGGCATGGACTACGGACCATTTGGAGCTCGATCCCGAGGAGATTGTCAGGCGACTCACGGAAGCCTTTTGCCCCCATAGGACTGGGCCGAACACGCTCCCATGGAGGGAGAAGGCCCTCCGACCCGTTTGGGGGAACGAGGTCACGGGCATGGAGGCGCAATCATGGGAAAAGGAACCAGGAAGAATCTGGAGAAAGCGTTTCTGGGGGAGGCCAAAGCCTATTTTCGGCTCAAGGCCTTTGCCACACAGGCCGACGCTGAGGGCTATCCTGCCATCGCGCATCTCTTTCGGGCGGTGTCAGAAGCCGAGGGGATTCATGCGTTGAGTCACTTTGGTCTTCTGGATCGTGTAGGCACTACCGAAGACAATTTGAAGGTTTCCTTTGAGAAGGAGACCTTTGTGAATGAAGTGGCCTATCCGCAGTTCCTCAAGGAGGCCTGGGCAGAGGAGGAGAAGGAGGCTGTCTGGCTGCTGACAAAGGCACGCAATGTAGAGGAGCGGCATGCGCGTCTCTACCGGATGGCCCTTTCCCGCATGACGATGGACACACCCCCTGTGTACTGCCTCTGTGGACGCTGCGGCTGGATCACGGAGGGGGTCGCCCCGGATGCTTGTCCCAACTGCGATGCGCCAAAGGAAGATCATCGGATGGTGGATTGATGCGGACCGAATCGGGCGGTTCCATGCCCCCTACTCACCGCTAGCGGGGACTTCGACGAGGTGTTTCCAGTACCGGGCCAGGCCTTTGAGCCGATGCAGCTCGCGCGCCACGGCACGGGCCACCTTGTGGATGCATCTGACGGACGGGTCGGTCAGGAAGTCGTCCGCTTGCGCTCCAAGTCTTCGAACCTGCCTCACGTAGCCGACCTGGTTAACGCAAACCCCGAGGATTTCGGTCTTCGGGGTCTTGCGTTTCTGCCCTGCAACAGGCCATGGAGCCGCCATATTCTCTTTTTCTGATGTGAGCTGCGAATGGAGTTGACCGGGCCCCCCTCAAATTGCATGATGGGTTTCTCAGGAAGAATGATGATTTCCCCATTCGAGACCAGAGGAGGTGAGAACATGGGCAAGAAGATTCTCGAACCGATTCGAATCAAGAACATGGAAATCAAGAACAGGATCGGGTTTCCCCCTTTTCTGGGCAATCCCCATGGACCGAACTGCGAGGCCAATGACGATACGATCGAGTGGTTCGTGCTCCGGGCGAAGGGGGGCACGGGCTTTGCGCTGAGCGGGGCGATCAATCCCTTGCCCGATGTCTTTGAAGAGATGATGAGCATGCCGCCCGTGATGTTCCCGCACCCTCTTTCATTTCACGAAGACAGCTACATCCCCGGCTACAAGAGGTTGACGGAAGCCGTTCACGAACATGGAATGGCGATCGGTGCGCAAATCGGGGCCGGGGGCGCCACCAAGGGCTCGTCTCCGTCTCCCTTTGCCCGGTTGAATTTCTTCGAGGCAATCCTGGGGGCCGACCTTCCGGCCGAGGCGTACACACTGGAAGAACTCGAGGAGATCAAGCAGCTCTGCGTCAAGACCGCTGTCCGGTGCAAGACCGCGGGTTTTGATTTCGTGGAGCTGCATACCGCCCATGGGTATGTATCCCTCTGGGGAGGGTTCATGTCTCCCTTTACGAATACGCGGACCGACAAATACGGCGGAAGCTGGGAAAACCGGTTGCGGTTTCCCGCGGAAACCATACAGGTCATGCGCGAGGCCCTGGGGGAGGACTACCCGATCTTCATCCGGGTCAGCGTGGATGAACTCTTTGGGCCGGAAGGGGTCACCCTCGAGGATACGATCAAATACACCGTGCCGATCATGGAAGAGGCGGGCGTGGACTGTTTCGATGTCACCATGGGTGCCCAGCTGCACAACCCGAACAACATACCGTCTCTCTATGTGCCCAGAGGGCACTACATGCGTTTTCCCGCCGCCGTCAAGAAGGCTGCGAAGGTTCCGGTGATCGGCGTGGGACGAATCCTGGAAATGGAAATGGCAGAGAAATACCTGGAAGCGGGATACGCGGACCTGATCTATCTCGGGCGGCAGTTGGTCGCGGACCCTGAAACGCCCAGGAAGTATTTTGAGGGCCGGTCCCGGGATATCCGCAAGTGTATCGGGGACCTGCCCAGGTTCGGCAATTGCGACAGGGGCTGTACGGTGAATCCCACACCGCCCGGCATGGGCAATACCGATGACGTCGTACCTGCGGAAACGGCCAAGAGGGTGGTGGTTGTGGGCGGCGGCGTGGCGGGCATGGAAACGGCCAGGATTGCCGCATTGAGAGGTCACAGCGTAACGCTCCTTGAGAAAGAAGCGAAACTGGGCGGCACGGTCGAAGCCCTTTGTCGAAATCCGCTGAACTCCGAATTCGGTAATCTCGTGGATTTCCTGACCGGACAGATGGCAAGACTCGATATCGACGTCAGGGTCTGCAAAGCAGCGAAAAGCGACGATGTGAAAGCCATGGACCCGGATGTGGTCATCATAGCGGCCGGGGCCACGATGAGCCTCCCCGAGGAGGCGACGGGAAAGTACAGTGTCCTGACCCACATCGAGGCACTGGCCCAGCCGGACAGGGTGGGGAAGAAGGTTGTCATACAGGGATTGGGATACGGCTGTGAGCTGGCCATCGCCCTGGCAGAGGGCGGCAAGGACGTCACGCTCTTCGGCAAGGGCTCGGAGATTGCCCCAAACCTTTCGGTGCTGAGAAGGTTCTTCGTCTTGAAACGTCTGACCGACGTGAACGTGTGCAGAGGAGACGGCGACATTCCCATGACCTCTCCGGAGAATCCCAGGGTCATGACCGGGAGAAAGCTGAAAGAGATTACCCCATCCGAGGTGGTGGTCGAGGATGACCAGGGCGCTGCCGAGGGTCTGCCCTATGACACGTTTGTCGTATCCCTGGGACGAAGAAGCAACGACGAGCTCTTCAAGGAGCTGCAAGAGACAATGAAGGAGGTTTATGCCATCGGGGATGCCGGCAAGATCGGCGAGATCATAGATGCCATGGAGGCGGCGAACGAGATTGCCCGAAAGATATAGAATCACCCTTCGAACGGGGGAAGTGCCAATGAAGAGAACATTGCTCTCCATAGTGATCATCTCAATCCTTGCCTTGGCATCCTGTAAGCCTGATAGCAACGTGTCAGGGGAAGATTACGACGTCATCATCGTAGGCGCCGGAGGAGGAGGGCTCGCTGCCGCAACGCGTCTTACGCTGGCAGGAAAGAAGGTGCTCCTCATAGAGCAACATTCCAAGGTGGGCGGCTACATGAGCTCTTTTGAGCGGGGAGACTACACCTTCGAAGTCTCTCTGCATGCCATCAACGGGCTCGATCCCGAGAAGGGGTTGCTGATCCCGCTACTCAAGGATCTGGGAATTCATGACAAGATAAAGCCTGTCCGACTGGACCCGATGTACAAGGCCTTCTTTCCCGACTTCAGCATGGTTGTTCCTGCCGATGCGGAAGAATACCGGAAGATATTGATCAAGAGATTCCCACACGAGAAAGATGGCATAGACCGTTTCTACGCCGAGATTGGACATTTGCTCACCGTGATTGACGCCAATGCGCTCGTCACGAATGGGGAGTACCTCTCCGGCATATGGAAGATGATCTCGAATCCGCGGGCCATGGTTACGGTCATCTCTTGTGTGAATTCAACAATGGCCGGGTTCCTTGACAGGTTCTTCACGGACGAGGCTCTGCGTACCGTGATGGCAGCCTATACGGGCATGCTCGGCGACGGGCCTGACAATATTGCCGGCATGATCTTCGCAGGCATGTGGGCTGCGTACCATAATAACGGGTGTTACTATCTTGAAGGCGGGTCCCAATCGATTTCCAGCGCCCTGGAAGAAGTGATCCGGAAGAATGGCGGTGAGATCCTGCTTTCTACTCGTGTGATAAAGATCCTCATAGAAGACGGCAGGGCGGCGGGCGTCCGGACAAGAGACGGAAAGACCTTCCGTTCAAGATTTGTCATATCCAACGCGAACGCTCTGGATACTCTTTTCAAGCTGGTTGGCAGAGAGTATCTGCCCCGGGAGTACTCGGAAGATCTGGAGAAGATGGAAGTCGGAGCTGCTGCCTTCACCGTATACATGGGGGTAGACAAGGACTATCGAGAGTATTTTCCGGGACATACCCATACCCTGATCGTGATGCCCAGCTTTGATACGGAGGAGAATTTCAGGCCCATGAGAGAAGGGGACATTTCTCGCGTCATGTTCGGGATAGCCAATTATACCAAGACCGACCCGGACAACGCGCCTGAAGGAAAGAACGTCATCTGTCTCGTGACCCTGATGCCCTATGATTTGAATAACGGCTGGAGGGAGAAGGAGGGCCCCGATGCGTATGACGAATTCAAGAATGAAGTTGCCATGAAGCTCATCCGAAGAGCAGAGGAATATTTGCCCGGCCTCACGTCACATATAGAGGAACTGGAGGTTGGATCTCCAAGGACGAACGAGCACTATACCTCGAATACGAAAGGGTCTATCTATGGCTGGGCCCATACCGTTGAGCAGGGCCTGCAGAACCGTCTGCCCCAGGAAACGCCGATCGAGAATCTTCTCCTGGCAGGAGCATGGACACGCCCCTCCGGCGGCCAGGCGCCTGTACTCATATCCGGAAATACCGCTGCCGAAATGATTCTGGATGAAATGAACTAGATGGAATGCGCTCGTCGGCCCCGGCACCTCAGGTCACATCGACATAGGTGCTGATGTGGTTGACGATCTCGTCCTTCACGTTGGGATTGTCCAGCGATATCCTGACCGCGTTTTCCGGACACCGGGTTGCGCACCGCCCGCAACCCCGGCACGTATCGTCGTGGACAGCCTTCCCCTGTACGATGGATATGGCGTCGAAAACGCAATATTCGAGACAGGTTCCGCAACCCGTGCACGCATCACCTACTTCGATGGTGAGGCCCCGGATCGGTCGTGTCACCTGGTCGAGATACTCGGCAGGAAGGTCCTTGTAGAAGCTCGACATACAGCAGCAATGGCAACAGAAGCACAGGGTCAGAAGCTTGCCCCGATCCGGAATGTTGAACATGAAGTTGTCCACTCGTACCTTGCTTGTTGCCGGCACCAGGCCCTGGTCCACCGCCTTTTGAAGATGTTCGTGTGCCTCCTTCTTGGAGACCATGCGGCCGAGTCCGTCGGCGATATCCAGCACGCTTTCTCCCAGGAACAGGCACCCGATCTCCGGCGAATGATGCTTGCAGTCGTAGGCCTGTCGGCAGCCGCACACGTCCATGATCATGCGGTGTGAAGATCTCTCGATGAACTCGGAGGCGACCTGCATGGGAAGCAGCAATTCCTCTTGCTGCAACTCGGTATTGATCGGCAATATGGCCCCCTGGTTCTCCTTCGGGGAGGTCCACGGATGGATGTCGCGAATGCCGGGCAGTGTGAAGACCTTGTAGGCAAGCCTTATCGAACCCAATACAGCACGTAAAACCGTCCTGTTCTTCCCGATTTTCGATGCAAGTTCTTCATTGAGTTCCATTGTGTCCTCCTTCATGTCAGCTCTTGCCGGTTCGGCGGTTCGAGGGGAGCAGGTGATTCTCGGACAGGAATCGCAATGTCTGCATGGTCACGAAGCGATGGCCTTCTTCATTCAGGTGTATTCCATCTCGAAACAGCCTCTTCTTCTCAGAATACTGGCTTGCGAATTCCGGATATAGATCCAAACAAGGGATTCCGTGTTTCTCGCACAAGGCAAGTAATCTCCGTTGGGGCTTCACAACATAGTCATAGTCCTCGGGATGATTTCTATAACGGAGCTGGGATTCGAGAGGAAACACAATGATGGCCAGCTTTCCGTTGTGTTCATCCAACCTACCTTTGAGATCCAACAGATACTCTTCGTAATCGAGCCATGGAGCGTCCTTCCACGCTATATGGAAGTCCACGGCGCTTTCCCATCTGAATTTGCCCTTTGATTTGGCCCTGCGCTGTTTCATCTTATGACGAATCCCAAGGCGTATCCGAGTCAGCAAGTAGCTTCGACTGACAACGCTATCCCAAAGGGAGTCAACTTCCAGGGTTCGCTCAGCCTCTCTGGTCCAGAGCATCCTGGCATTCTCATCGAAACGGTGTAGGAATCTATGGTTGTCGTTGAGGCAATATCCCCAAACCACCAGATCAGGAGTTGTGTCCTTCAGATACTTCTTGTAGAAGAGAACTTCCTGATAACTCGTGTACCCGGGCACCGATGCGTTAATGATTTCGAAGGGGCCTTCTGCTGCCAGGGAATCCCTCGTATGTTTCACAAACCCATTCGTGTCCCAGGGGATGGAATCCCCCAAGAACATGATCCGATACACGTCCTTTGGTTTTGGAACCGCAATCTCTCCATGTCGTACTGACCGGTTGTTGAAACGCTCCTTGTTAGGATTCAAACGATAGCCCAATTCTTCGTCATAGATCACCCAGTTTGATGTGCCCAGATTGGAGTAAGGGACCCCGAGAAGATCATCGGTGAGTCCAGTGAAGGCCCGAGAAAAGCCATCGCGATAGATCCTGTAGGAGATTTCGACAAGAGAAAACAGGAAGAGAAACACCAGCAGATTGACCGCAAGCAGAAGAGACCATTTGGCGAGTCTTGTTCTATTCCAGGGATTGCCGCTCATGCCTGCCACTCCGTGCGTAGGGGGTTGCCCGATCGAGGAAAGGCGTCAGGGCGGGACTTCATCCGTTGCACCCCTCCTGGAGCCTAGGCACCATACTCTTTTTCGATTGCCTCATTGATTGTGCTCAGGGCTTTTTCTCTCACTCTCATCTTTGTCGCGTAGTGGGCGGCCATATCGAGTCTGGCCAACCCTTGAGCGGATTGCACGGCCGTCTCCATCAGCTCTTCTTCCGAGACGACAACGTCCAGAAAGCCGGCTTCAACGGCGCCCTGGGGGTTGTATATTTCCGCGTTTGCCACGGCTCGGCTGAAGTGCAGAGGGGACAGACGGAGGCGGGCGAGTTCGACGCCAAAGTATGGCAGCGGCATGCCGATGGCGACTTCGTTCGTACCGATCTTGTAGTTTCCTTCCGTGCCGATGCGGTAATCGGCCGCGAGTAGCAGCAGAGCGCCCAATGCCAGGGAATGGCCGTTGCAGGCGGCGATCACCGGAGTTGGAAAACCGAGGAGACGCTCGCAGAGTTGAGCTCCGATCCGTACAAGTCTTGTTGCGGAGTCTCCGCCTCTTGACAAGGCAGAGAGATCGAAACCGGCCGAGAATTTTCCCGGCCGTCCGGTCAGGATCGTCACGGCCTTGTCCTTCTCTGCCCGATCGAGCGCTGCGTTGACCTGCTCGATAAACTGGAAAGAAACAGCATTCGCCTTGCCGTCGTCGATGGTAAGGGTGGCTATGTTCTCCTCCACCCGGTAACTCACGATTTCGCTCACTGCGACGCCTCAGCGCTGGGAAAGGATACTTGAACCACCTTCTCTGGACCTGGAAAGACAGTAAAATCAGGCATCTTCTCCTATTGGCAGCCCAATAGTAGCCCATTTTCTCTGCAGTAGCCAATCCTTTTTTCGGACGAGGCCCCCCCTGCCGGGTAGCAAGCCCACTTGGGGGGGGCAGGCGTGGGTGTTTTCCTTCTTGACACGGAAATCTGTCTGACCCTATGCTGTTCGTTCTGCCACAATCCCTATCCCCCTGGAGAGATGCGTATGACAAAGAACGTTCACATGGATGCGGGCGATCTGCTGCAGATGGTACAGTTGGAGCCCGGTTCACTTGGGAAATACGCGATCGTTCCCGGTCCCATAGAGCGGGTTCAGCCGATACTCAAGCGCTTGACCGACCCGGTCAAGGACTTCTCCTTTGCCGGCATCGACATGTACACGGGTGAGATCGACGAAACCCTGGTGACTGTGGCGAATTCCGGCATGTATGCCCCTTCGGGGGCCATTATCAGTGAAATCCTGGCCGAGGCGGGAGCCGAATACATGACCCGCGTCGGGTCGTGCGGTGCCATGCGGGAAGACATCAATGTCGGGGACCTGATCATCGTTTCCAGCTGCATTCGCGGGGAAGGAACCAGCCCGTATTATGTGCCGGACTCCTTTTCGACAGCGGCCGATGTTGTCGTGACCAGTGCGTTGATGGAAGCCTGTGAACGTCTTGAATGTACATATCATGTGGGGACCATCTGGACCACCGACGCCCTGTTGCGTGAAACCAAGGAAATGATCAAAGAAATGTGCGAACTCAGGGCAATCGGCGTCGACATGATCAGTTCCAGCTTGTTGACGGTTGCCCAGCTGAAGGGCGTGAAGGCGGGAGGCATTCTTGCGGTCAGCGACAATCTGATTACCGGAGAGCTGGGCTTCCAGAGTCCGAAGTATTTCAGAGCCGAAACCCATGCCATTCGCGCGGCGATTGAAGCCATCAGCATCCTGAAATCAAAGAAATAGCATGGATTTCCCCCCGCTGGCCTGGCCGGCCGAGCTGCATGGCGATCATTTCATGCTTCTGGATGAATCCAGGCTGCCCGACACGGTCGAGTATATCCGGATTGACGATTGTGACGAAGCCGTTGCGGCGATCCGGGCCATGCAGACCCGGGCCTTCGGACAACTCCTGACCGTCTTCTACGCCCTCATTCTGACCGCCCGCAAGGCTGTTTCCTCTGCAACCCTGCAGGGGGCCATGGATGCCGCCTGTGAAGCCTTGAACGCCAGCCGGCCGACGTTTGCCTTTCAAGGCTATACCGACAGGGTCCGCGCCTGGACCGACGAGGCGCTGCAGACGGGGGGCGAGCGTCCGGCCGATACCGTCGTGCAGCAGATCATGGAGCTGCTCGATCGCATCCAGAAAATGCGTCTCAATCGGGCCCGCATGGCGGCGGAGCTGTTCGAAGACGGCGACATGATCCTGACGCACTGCAACACCAGCGGCGAGCTCCTGCTGACCGCACGGTTCTGCCGCACCCAGACCAAAGGGCTGAGTTTTTTCGCAACGGAAACACGCCCCTATTTCCAGGGGCGCCTGACGGCCTGGGAATTGAGCATGGACGGCTTTGATGTTACATTGATTCCGGACAATCGGGTGGCCTCCCTGCTCAGCACCGGCAGGTGCACCAAGGTCATCACCGGGGCCGACCGGGTGGCTCTGAACGGCGACATCGTCAACAAGACCGGTACCCGCCAGCTAGCCGTGCTGGCGCATCGATTCGGCATCCCCTTCTACGCCTTTGTGCAGGAGCCGGGGACGACCGCAACGGGAGAAGATGTTCCGATCGAGTACCGGGACCGCATGGAGGTCATCCGTTTCAGGGGCAGGGATGTATATCCGGCAGGGACGGACGCGTTCTACCCGGCATTTGATATTACACCCCACCGGTACATCACTGCCCTGATCACATTCGAAAAGATACTGAAACCCGCTGATCTGCCGGCCGGTTGGGGGATCAGCGGTTGACCCACTTCATCCTCTGGGAGGAGGCATACATGAAAGTACTCTTTCTACAACCGCCCATGGGGGCCTGGGTAACCTGGGGCAACCATTGCGCCATCAACGTGAGCCATGCCCAGATGGCCGCCTGCGTTCGGTGCGACGCACCGGGAGTCGAGGTTGAAGTCCTGGACTGCCGGGTCGAGAAATTCGACCATGAGCGGATGATAGATGAAGTCCAGCAACGGAAGCCGGACCTCATCTACATGGGTGATGCATTCCAGATGACCGAAACCCTGGAGATCATTCCCCATTACCGAAAAGCTGCAGTCCTCCTGAAAGAAGCATTGCCGGATGTCAAGATGTGTGTCGGCGGATTCTATATTGCGGCCAATTACGAGACGATTATCAACGAAACCCCTGCATATGATTATGTGATCGCCGGCGAACCGGATATGACCCTTACGGAACTCTGCGCCGAGCTGGACCGGGAACAACCGGACCTTGCGAATATCAAAGGGCTCTGTCACCGCGTGGACGGCAAGGTGATCATCAACGACTATCGGCCGCTCATCAAGGACCTGAATACTCTTCCCATGCCCGCCTACGACCTGTTTCCCATGGACAAATACGTGGGGTATGACGGGATCGAGACCTATCAGGAAATCTTCACGGCCCGGGGCTGCCCCTACGGCTGCAGCTTCTGCATCGACTGGGTGACCATGGACCCCCGGGGCAACAAGGACTGGCAGAAGCATCGGTACAAATCAGGAAAGAACGTTGTGGACGAAATCGAATTGCTGAACAAGGAATACGGTATCGATCACTTCAGTATCTTCGACCTCAACTTCAATCCCATGCGCAAGCGGGTGGAAGAATTTGTCGCTGAGCTTCGGGAACGAAAATTGAAGATCAACTTCCAGTTTCTGGGCAATGCCCATTCCCTGAAGAACCAGCTCGACCTGCTGGCCGAGCTCCAGCAGCTTGGCCTGGGCAGCGTCATCTACGGTCTCGAGGTCACCGATGATGAGGAGCTCGAAAAGGTGGGCAAGGGCACAACCATCGCCGAGATCAAGGAGGTGACCCGGGCATTGCGTGAGATGCACATCACGTCGGTCATGACGTGGATCATCGGGTTCCCGGAAGACAGCGCCCGATCCATCAAGAAGCGTTTTGCCGTGCTGGACGATATCGATCCGGATATCATGGCGCTCCAGATGCTGCTGCCCGTGCCCGGCATTCCGCTCTATGAGGAGCTCAAAGAGTACTGTGAGGTGGAAGATTTCGAGCACTGGAACTTTCATGAGCCGGTCCTGCGCACGAAACATCTCTCTCGTGAACAGCTGGGCAAGCTTGCGGCCTGGGCCAACCGGGAATTCTATTCTTCCAAGGGCCGGGTACAGCGCGTTCTTGAAGACGAGCACATCAATCCTTTCCCGCTGCAGATATTCAAGAGCTACATGACGTCCATGGACAGCTATGCGCAAAAGGCCGGTGGCAATTCGCAGCAATGAAGCTGCTCAAGACGGGGTGCGGGCCCATGAGAACAGGCCGGTGAATGTCCTGGTGGCGGGAATTCCGACCCCTTCGCTGCTCGAGATGATCCGGTCGCGGCATTCCGGTGAGCTCAACCTGTATGTTGCCGAAAGCCGGCCGTACGAGGGGGAGGTGGCACGGGCGATTCCCGAGCTTCTCGCGAGCGGCGTGAGCGTATCGATTGTAACAGACAACATGATTGCCGCTCTCATCGAGACCGTTCCGATACAGGAGGTCTGGAGCCAGTACCTGGAAAACGACGGCGAGTGTGCGACCGCGATCAACGGCGCTCACATGGCCGCATTGCTGGCCCGGGCGAGTGGGATCCCCTTCCTCTTGTGCCCGATTCCGGGTCTCGCCCCAGGGGGATCGGGGCTGTTTGCGGGCGAGGACATCACCGTCCCGGGGGCTGCAACCATCGCCTGGGAACCCGACATCATTCCACTGGAACTGGTCAGCGAGGTCGTGGAGCCATGAACCCCTATAGCGTCCTTCTCGAGCGGGCGGCCGATTCACCGGACAAGACCGCGTTCATATCGAAGGCCGCAGGGGAAGTCACGTTTTCACAACTGGCCGGGCGAACCGCGCGGCTTGCGAAGGCCTTCAAGCAAAGTGGACTGGGCAAAGGGGACGTGATTGCAACTCTTCTGCCCAACTGTATCGAGATGGTCGAGGTCTACATTGCTGCAGGCGCGATCGGCGCTGTCTTTCAACCCATGGATTTCAGGTTCCAGGGCGAGGAATTGAAAAACTCCCTTGTCAACACGGCGGTCAGGATGATCTTCTGCCGTGCCTCGGGAGTCAACGAAGGCCTGGAGTCGGTCATCCCTGCGTCGGTCAAGAAGGTGGCGATCGGCGGGGAAACGCCCGGCTGGGCCGATTATGAAGAGATGGGTGCATCCACCGCAGGTGAGGCGGTTCTCCCCGATCTGGATGAAGACAAGGATACCGCCCTTTTTCTCTACAGTTCCGGTTCCACGTCGGAGATCAAGTGCATACCGGTCACATTCAGGCAGCTCGACTTCTTCCCGGCCGACATGGTTCACTTCTGGGAGTCGAGTATTCTCGCCCGCGGGATTACGCTTCTTCCCATGAGCCACATATCCGGTCCGGTCGTGGTGAACACGTGCCTCCGGTTTGGTGTTTCGTACGTTATCACGGATCGGTTCACGCCGGGAGCCATTCTCCAGCTCATGCAGGAGTATCGTGTCACCTGGACCCATTCCGTCCCTTCCATCGCGGGGCTGCTGCTGCGGGGAAACCCTGAGAAATATGACTTGGGAAGCCTGAAATTTATCGCCCTGATGGGCACCAGCGTGCCGGTGAGCTTTCTCCGGGATCTGGAACGGGCAATCCCGTCGGCGGTTGCGCTCCAAGGGTATGGCCTGACAGAGACTTCTCCTCTGTTAACCCTTGCGCCCCCCAGGGAAGAAGAGGGACAGATCGGCTCCATCGGAAAGGCCCTTCCCGGGGCCGAGATCCGCATCGTGGATGAGCATGGAAGCGATGTGCCCCTGAACGAGCCGGGGGAGCTCATCGTGCGGGGGCCGAAGGTGTTCTCCGGATACTTCGGCAACCCGGAGCTCACCGCCCGGGTGTTTCGAGATGGCTGGTTTCATACAAAGGACGTGGCCAAACGGGACAAGGACGGGTTCTATTATCATCTCGGGCGGTTGGACGATCTTATCATCACCGGGGGCCTCAACGTCTTCCCCGCCGAGGTGGAGGCGGCGGCCGCCCAATACCCGCCCGTCAAGGAAGCTGTGGTGTATGCCGTGCCGGACGCCAGCCGGGGACAAGCGATCGGAATGGACGTCTGTCCCTGTGAAGGGTGTGAAATCGATCTGGATGAATTGCGCGGCTTTCTTCAAAACCATCTGGCCGCTTACAAAGCCCCGAAGCACATCAACCTGGTGGAGGCCATCTCCCACACCCCCACGGGAAAACCGATGAGAAGACCGACAGAGGGGGCGTCCTGATTCGGTAATGGATACAATAAAGGCCATCAAGCGGGCGAGAGACTATATCCTGTCTATCGGATTTTCGGTTCTCATCCGCATCCTGAGGGGAGTCGGTTATCCAAGGGCATCTGCCTGGGGAGCGGGCGTAGCGCGCCTGGTCTACCATGGGATTTCCAAGAATCGGAAGCGTGCCTTTGAAAACCTCCACGAGGTGTTCGGCGAAGAAAAGACCCCGGATCAAATCGAAGAGATCGTCAAGGCCTGCTTCGAGAATTTCGTTCGAAGCGGGTTCGAGCTCATTCCCTACACCTATCTGCCCCCGGAAGGCAGAAGGAAATACGTTCATATCGTTGGGAAGGAGAAGCTGGATGAAGCGCTGGCTCTGGGCCGTGGGGTCATTTCCCTGTCGGCGCACCTGGGCAACTTCCTCATCATGATGGGCCGGTTGGCGGTTGACGGATATCATGTCGACCTCGTTGTGAAGAAGTCGAAGACGCAAAGCCTCGAGGACGGGCTGCTGCGCTTGAGGAACGAGTTAGGCTATCATTCGATATACGTGACGCCGAAGCTTCAATCCGTCAAGGCCTCCCTCAAGAGCTTGAAGAACAATCACGTGCTGGTCCTGCACGGGGACCAGAGACAGCGGGACGGCGGGATCGAGGTAACCTTCTTCGGAATACCGGCCACTGCGGCTGCAGGCCCGATCTCCCTTGCCCTCTCCACGGGTGCACCTGTTGTCCCCATGTTCATGGTGCGGAATCAGGACGGGATCACCCACACCTTGTTTGTCGATGATCCTCTTGAGATCGCCACCACCGGCTCCAAGGAAGAGGACATCAAGACCCACGTGCAGAAATATACCGATGTGATCCAGTCCTATGTGGAAAGATACCCTACACAGTGGGCCTGGGATCACAAACGGTGGGTAAGATAGGAGAGGTCGTGTTCACCCGGGATACCTTTGTCGCGTGGATGGGCCTGCTGAGTCTGGCCTGTACGCTGCACTGCTGTGACGGTGATGCAGATGTTCAGAATACCGAACGCTCCGGGATTCATGTTCCCGTCACGATCGACCCGGTTCGGGCGGCGGGGCGGCTGGACGAGCGGTACCTCGGGTTCGCCTTTGACACGGTGCAGTTCACCGAAGGGTTCTGGTGGGATTGGGGCCCTGAGGGGCCCCAGCCCGAGCAAACCCCGGACCTGGAGAGTCCCAAGCTGAGAAGACTCACCTCCTATCTGGCCCCGTCGAGGATGCGGGTAGGAGGCACCGACTCGGACGCCGCCTACTTCTGCCCGGAAGAAGGGGAGTGTGAACTGCCGCCCACATACGAGGGGGCCTATCCGGATCCCGACAAGGAACGCCCCGGGGTTCTCTCCCACGAGGATATCCGCCGGATCGCCGATTTCTCCGAGGCGGTGGGCGCCAAGACCATGTTCTGCGTCAATGTCGGCCCGGGCCCCAGGGATCCGGCGACCGGCCGGTGGCTGCCGGACAACGCCAGGCAGCTCGTCCGCTACGCCAGGTCATTGCCCAACGGCGACGTGTTCGACGTCTGGGAGCCCGGCAACGAGGTGAACATCATCTGGTACGGGTTCAACATGCCCGTGCTGCTCACGCCGGAGCAATACGCCTCGGACCTGGCCACATTCCGCGCCGTGGTGGACGAGGAGGCCCCCGGTTCGCTCGTTGCGTGTCCGGGCAGCTTCTTCGTTCCCTACCTGTGGTTGAACGACCTGTACTTCACGCACAACGTCCTGCTTCATGCCAGGGACAAGGTCGATCTCGTGACCTGGCATCTTTACGCCACACAGTCGGAACGGTGCCCGGACCTCTTCTCGCCCGCACCGGCGTCAAAGGAAGCCCTCTTCGATCCGTCGGTCCTGGACATGAATCGTTCGTTCGCGTCCTACGTGGCCCGGGAGGCCGGAGAGCTTCCCGTGTGGAACGGGGAGAGCGCCTCGAGCCAGTGCGGGGGACAGCGCGGCATAAGCGACACCCTGCTGGATGCCCTCTGGCTTGCCGACTGGATCGGGATCATGGCGGAGCAGGGGTCGAGCACTCTTGTCCGGCAAACCATTGTGGGGGGGGACTACGGGCTCATCGATCCGGACACGCTGGACCCGAGGCCCTCGCTTCTCGCATACGTGATGTACAGGAGGACCGTCGAAGGATACAGGCTGGAGACGGTTGCCGACCGGTCCCTGGTCAAGGCACACGGCTACTGTTCCGCCGGCATGGATGGGTCGGTGACGACCGTTCTCTCCAATCCCTCGGAAGACCTCCTTGCGGTGGAGATCTCCCTGGAAGGCAGCGCCGTGGCGAGCGCTCGACAGTGGACAGTGGGTGCGGGCGGGGACCTCACGGCAACCCGGGCAACCATCGAGGGCGAGACACACGAGGCGGACGGCACCCTCCCGGACCCGCCCGGCACGCGGGTCCCTGTGAACCGGGGAAAGGCGTGTGCAGAGGTGGCCCCCAACGCACTGGTCTTCGTGGTCCTCGAGCCTTCGGAAGCAAGTTCCCTTTGTCGGACCGTTCCTTAGCTGTTTGGCGGCACGGGTTTCTCGAATCACTTCGATGAGGAGGAGCACTGTGAGCGATCAAGCAAGAGCGGACAAGCCGAAGCCTGACCACAAGAAGTACCTGGCCGTACAGTTCTTCTCCAACCTCATCGGCGTGGTGGTGGTCGTCGCCTTTCTTGCGTGGATCGTCTTCGGCCTTTTCGGCCCGGGCTGGGGGACCGTGATCGAAGTGAAGGCCTTCGCGCTGTTGTTTCTTCTGTGCTTCGTGTTGATCCAGTGCCACGGAGCGGTTGTCAACACGCGGAGGGATTTCTTCCGGGGCAGGTGGGTCATGGGCGACCCTGCGGAGCGTGAGCCGGACGGGGTGTTCAACCCGTGGAGGCGGTTCGGGCCGTTGGCCCTGCCCGCGGGGGTTGCCGTCTCCCTGGCCGCGTGGTTTCTTGTGCCGCAGACCGGGGATGAATCCTTCAAGCTCTTCACGATCGATGCGTTCGTCTTTGTCCCGTTGCTTGTGGTGACCACCGCCTTGATCGCCGTCATCCTGCCTCGCGACCAGGTCTGCTTCGTTCGTGCACTCGAAGAGAGAAGCGCGGGCGCCGTCCCCGGCTTCGGGGCGTACTTCGTGATCGAGCACCTCCTGCCCTGGGCCGCCCTCCAGGGGCTCATCAACCTGGGCATCGGGCTCAAGCAGTTCAAGTGGGTCCTGGAAGGCCCCGAGCAGGCGGAAGTCATCTCTTCCACGCTGGTGGCCTGGGACTTCGGCATCGTCTTCGGCATTCTCTACTTCTTCATGTTCATTTCGTCGGACGCGCAGGTTCGGGGCGACGTGCGACTGGGCCGGCTCACGCCGAAGCAATTCAAAGTGTCCGGGCTCGGGCGAGTGGGACTGCCCGTGGTGGCGGTCGGGATCATCCTCACCACCGTCCTCGCCATGATTGCGGTGGGCGTCATCATGCAGTGGCTCCTCCCTGCCGCCGGTTTCGACGATCTCTCTATCAGGACCGCCGTTGCCCTCAAGACCTCGGCCGCCGTGCTCGGCACCCTGGCAGGCCTTGGAGCGGGCGTCTGGTGGGGCAGGCGGGCTGAGAGCGCATTGATGGAGGAGTGACTCCAACGGAAGGAGAGAAAAACATGGAAGCATGCATGCCCTTGAGGCGCGAGATGCTCGTGGATCCCGTGGACGTTCAGGTCGATGGCGAATCGCTGGATTTCGAGAAGGCCAAGGAAGTGGCGGATCGCAAGGCAAGCGAGATCAGCGAGGATGCGATGCTGATCGCCTGGTTCGACCGAACCAGCGGGAAATTCTCCCCTCCGGTCGAATGCGGGGGCAAAGCCAAGCCTGCCTGGCTCGTCTACGCGGAGACGAGAGGGGCGAATATCGTGATCGACATCAATCGCGAAATGTTCGTCTTTGTGTACCTGGGGTAACCTCGTCCTCGTCCTTCGCGAGCCCACTTCGCTCTCTTCATGACGGGCACGGGCACGAACAAGGAATCTGAGCCGCGGAACTAATCCCTCGTGAGCTGGCGGTACTTGATGCGATGGGGCTGGTCGGCTGCGGCCCCCAGGCGCGCTTTCCTGTCCGCCTCGTAGTCGGTGTAGTTCCCGTCGAACCAGACGACCCCGCTGTCCCCCTCGAAGGCGAGGATGTGGGTGGCGATCCGGTCGAGGAACCAGCGGTCGTGGCTGATCACCATCACGCAGCCCGCGAAATTTTCCAGCCCGTCCTCCAGGGCCCGCAAGGTGTTCACGTCCAGATCATTCGTGGGCTCGTCGAGGAGGAGCACGTTCGCTTCTTCCTTCAGCATCCGGGCCAGGTGGATGCGGTTGCGTTCCCCTCCGGAGAGGGTCCCGACCTTCTTCTGCTGGGCCGTGCCGGAGAAGTTGAACCGGGCCACGTAGGCGCGGGAATTGACTTCCCGATTGCCGAGGGGGATCAGGTCCTTGCCCTCTGATATGGACTCCCAGATGGTCTGGTCCGGGTCGAGGGCATCCCGGCTCTGGTCGACGTACGCGAGCTTCACCGTCTCGCCGATCCGGATCGCCCCGGAATCCGGCGCCTCCTGGCCCGTGATCATGCGGAACAGGGTGGTCTTGCCCGCGCCGTTCGGGCCGATGATGCCCACGATCCCGCCGGGCGGAACGGAAAAGGAGAAGTCCTCCATGAGGAGCTTGTCCCCGTACGCCTTGGTCACCTTGTCCGCCTCGATGACCACATCGCCCAGCCTCGGGCCGGGAGGGATATAGATCTCCAGATCCTTGGAACGCTTCTCGCTCTCCTGTGCGAGCAGGGCCTCGTAGGAGTTGATGCGCGCCTTGCTCTTGGCATGCCGTCCCTTGGGCGACATCCGGATCCACTCCAGCTCGCGCTCGAGCGTTTTCTGCCGCTCCGTCTCGGTTTTTTCCTCCTGCCGCAGGCGCTTCTGTTTTTGATCGAGCCAGGAGGAGTAGTTTCCCTTCCAGGGGATGCCGTGCCCCCGGTCCAGCTCGAGGATCCACCCGGCCACGTTGTCGAGGAAGTAGCGGTCGTGGGTGACCGCGATGACGGTCCCTTCGTAGCGTTGCAGGTGCTGCTCCAGCCAGGCCACGGTCTCGGCGTCCAGGTGGTTCGTAGGCTCGTCCAGGAGCAGGATGTCCGGCTTCTGGAGCAGGAGCCGGCAGAGGGCCACCCGGCGCCTCTCCCCGCCGGAGAGGATGTCCACCGGCTGGTCGCCGTCCGGGCACCGGAGGGCATCCATCGCCATCTCCAGCCTCGAGTCCAGGTCCCACGCATCGGTGTCGTCGAGCTTCTCCTGCACTTCACCCTGCCGCTCGATGAGCGCCATCATCTCGTCGTCTTCCATCGGCTCGGCCAGGCTCTCGCTGATCCGGTTGAACTCGGCGAGCAGCTCCACCGCCTCCCCCGCGCCTTCCTCCACGATTTCCCGCACCGTCTTCGTGTCGTCCAGCTCCGGCTCCTGCTCGACCAGGCCCACCGACTTGCCGGGCGAAAGGTGCGTCTCCCCGTTGAACTCCGGGTCCACGCCCGCAAGGATTCTGAGGAGCGAGCTCTTCCCCGAGCCGTTCAGGCCCAGCACGCCGATCTTTGCGCCGTAGAAGTAGGAAAGGGAAATGTCCTTCAGGACAGGCTTCTGGTCGTAGAACTTGCTTACCCCGATCATGGAATAGATGATCTTGTTCGGCTCGTCGCTCATGGTCGTTCAGGTCCTCCTCATCATGAAATAGATAATCTTGTTCGCTTCGTCGCCCACGGTCGTTCAGGGACTCGCCGGTCTCAATTCTCTTTGGTCAAGTCTCCGCACCCGGCCACCTTGCTCGCCCTACTATACTACACCGGGCGACCGCCTGCATCTCCGTTGCGACAAGTCCCGTCCATCGATTCAATACAAGGAGGAGTCCCCTGCAGCAGGGTTGCAGCAATTCCCGGTCATTGATTCCAGGCCGTCCCGGCTCCCCCGTTCCGTTTTGTCTGGAAAAATATGTAAGCACCCGATTTTCATGCAAAAAACTTATGTAGAACCCGGGTTGTGCCGAACTAAGGAGCAGACTCTCCCATCAAGTGACGGAATTTGCCGAATTTCGAAGGGAAGAATGGCCTACACAGGAGAACAGACCGCGCGGAAGTTGGTGGCGGACGAGCCCGAACGCACCGATCCGAATGCATCCGAGCAGGATACGGACAAGCTTGCCGCACGCTGGTGCCGGCCGGACCCCGACGGCGGGGGATCTCGGCGTGATGCGACCCTCCAGGACCTCAAGAGTGGGCGCAGGAAGGGGGAGGCGGTGAACGGCGCCGGGCCCGGCGGCATGGACCTGCGCGGGATCGACCTTGCAGGCGAGGACCTTGGCGGGCTCGATCTCTCCCGATGCGACTTTTCCGGCGCGAACCTGAGCAGCGCCGACCTGAGGAACTCGAATCTGAGCTGGGCCCGGCTCTCCGGAGCGAGCCTGAGCAAGGCCCGGCTGGACGGGTGCGAGCTGCTCGGCTCGGACCTTTCAGCAGCCAACCTGAACGAATGCCATGCGGAGAGAGCCGGCTTCGGGGGGGCCGACCTCACCGGCGCCAGCCTGATCGGCGCCCAGCTGAAGGATGTGACGTTGAGCAAGTCCAAGCTGTGCCGCGCGGACTTTCGTGCGGCCAATCTGCGGGGCTCGCGCATCAGCGAGGCCGACCTGACGGGGGCCGATTTCACCCGGGCGGACCTTCGGGATACGGACCTCAAACAGAGCAATGTCCTCCATACGAAGTTCGGTCTGGCAGACATACGGGCGGCACGCCTGCTGGGCATCACCCATTTCACCAAGGCCGACTGGGTGGGCGCCGACATCCGCGGGGTGGATCTTCGCGGGGCCTACATGGTGCGGCGGGCGATCTCGGACGCGAACTACCTGTATGAATTCCGAAGCCGCAGCAAGGCCCACAACGTCCTCTACTGGCTCTGGTGGGTGACGTCGGACTGCGGCAGAAGTCTCTTTCGCTGGACGCTCTTCATCCTGTTTGTCACCCTCCTGTTCGCTGTTGCCTACTCCACCGTCGGGGTCGATTACGGCTCCTACGAGACCGCGATTTCACCCCTGTATTTCAGTGTTGTCACGTTGACCACACTGGGTTACGGCGACGTGGTTCCCGCGTCGATTCCAGCCCAGATCCTGGCAGTCTTCCAGGCGCTGCTCGGATACGTAGGACTGGGAGGGCTGCTCAGCATCCTGGCCAACAAGATGGCACGGCGTGCCGATTGACGGAGATGGTTCTATGCTTTCATTCTTCAAGAAGAAGATCGATCCCAAAGCCGGGCTCCAGAAGGCCTTGCGCGGCTACTCCCTGCCTTCCTTCCCGGCCGCCATCATGCAGACCCTGGAGAGGATCCGCGACCCGGAAGCATGCGCCTCCTCCGTGGCGGATGCCCTCTCCGTGGACCCGGGCCTTTCGGTGCGGGTGCTGCGTCTGGCCAACTCCGCGGCCTTTTCCGCGAGAAACAAGGTCGAAAACCTGTCCCAGGCCATCGCCCTCGTAGGCTTCTCCCAGCTCGAGACGATGGTGCTGTCCGTCGGGGTCAGCGGCGCCATGCCGGGTCAGTCTTCCCCAGGCTACGACGCGGCACGCTTCTGGCGTGCCTCGGCCAGGAGGGGGGTGCTCGCCCACGCGCTCGCATCCATCTTCTGTCCGGCCAGAGGGTCCGAGTGTTTCACGGCCGGCTTTCTGCAGGACATGGCCGTGCCCCTGCTCGCGAAGCAGTACCCGGACCAGTACGGGCCCATGCTGGAACAGTGGAACGCCGAGGGCGGGGACCTCTGCGAAATGGAACGGGAGGTCTTTGACTGGGACCACGCCGAGGTGGCCACATGGATGTGCCACGAGTGGGATTTCCCCGAGAACATCACCGCGGCCATCGGCGGCCATCACGGGGCCATCTACGACGGCTACGAGTCCCTTGCCCCGGTGAGCCTGGTTTCCTGGCTTCGGGAGGACAAGGAAGAAGGGGAAGACATCGGAGTCGACGCCCTGACCGGGGACGCCCATGCTCGGTGGGACATCCCGGTTGAATCCGTTCGAAAGCTCATCAAGCCGAGCTTCGACAAAGGCGATGCCCTCGCACAGGTGATGCTCTGAACCACCCTTGCATTCAGGGGAAGTCCCCTGCTGGGGATGTTGATCGGTCTTTCGCGAATTGATATAGTATGTCCTTCGATTTATTGAGGATCAGAGGGCCTCACACCCCGTTTGTTTCCGATCAGGCACGCGAAAAGACCGGAACACCCAGTCTGTTCCCTCGGGACTCCGGAATCCTCAGATACGCTGCAACTCTGAAGAACGCCGAATGCAGATGTTCCTGCGTGAGAACGAGAACGTGGAAAGCAAGACGAAATCGAGACGGCTGCCCGACGCCCAGGGCCTTCGGACCCAGTACAGCCGCTTCACGTCTACCGGAAAGTGGATCTTCTACTACGCGCTCATCGGGCTCATTGCAGGCCTGGGAGCGGTCGCGTTCCACTACCTGTGCCAGTTCGGCTCGCACGTGTTCCTGGACCAGATGGCCGGATACCGCCCCCCCGCGCCGGCCGGGGAGGAGCATCTCTTTCCTCTCGGTGACAAGCCTTTCAACCGTTGGATCCTGCTGTTCGTGCCCGCCCTGGGCGGGCTGCTGAGTGGGTGGCTCGTCTACACCTTCGCCCCTGAAGCAGAGGGTCATGGGACAGATGCCGCCATCGATGCGTATCACAACAGGGGGGGGTACATACGGGGCAGAATCCCCTTTATCAAGACCATCGCCTCGGCGCTGACCATAACCTCCGGCGGTTCGGGAGGACGGGAGGGCCCGATTGCCCAGATCGGCGCCGGGTTCGGCTCCTTTCTGGCGACCCGGCTGAAGCTCTCCGACCGGGAACGCCGCATCATGCTGGCGGCAGGGGTCGGGGCAGGGGTCGGAGCCATCTTCCGGGCCCCCATGGCCGGGGCCCTGTTTGCCGCAGAGGTGCTCTACCGGGAGCCGGAATTCGAGTCCGACGTGATCATCCCGGCCGGCATATCCTCCGGCGTTGCGTACTGTCTCTTCTGCCTGTTCTTCGGATGGGGGTCCCTGTTCGAGACACAGGACTTCAAGTTCGAGAACCCCCTGGAGCTCGGGCCGTACATGGTCCTCGCCTTCGTGCTCGTCGGCGCGGGCGTCCTGTACATCAAGTCCTTCTATGGCGTTCACGACTTCGCGAAGAAGGTGAAGATCCCGAATCACATCAAGCCGGCCATCGGCGGGTTGTGTGTGGGCATCATCGGCTTCTGGCTTCCCCAGACCCTGTCGTTCGGCTACGGCTTCGCCCAGCTGGCGCTGGACAACCAGCTTCCTCTGCTGTTCCTCCTCGGGCTCGCCTTCGGAAAGATCGCCACCACGTCCCTGTCCATCGGCTCCGGCGGAAGCGGGGGCGTGTTCGGTCCGTCCGTGGTCATCGGCGGGGCCCTCGGCGGGGCCGTGGGAAAGGTGTTCCACGCAATCGCCCCGGGGATCGTGTCTCACCCCGGCGCGTTCGTCGTGGTGGGGATGGCCGGGTTCTTTGCCACCGTTTCCAACACCCCGATTTCCACCATCATCTTCGTCAGCGAGATGACCGATTCGTATCAGCTCCTCCTTCCCAGCATGCTCGTCTGCTCCCTTGCATTCATATTGGGGCGCAAGTGGACGATCTACGTCAAACAGGTGGACAGCAAGGTCGACTCCAACGCGCACCGGGGCGATTTCTTCGTGGACGTCCTGGAGGCGATCCGCGTGGAGGAGCTGCTCCCCCGGCTCCGGCAGGTCGAACTGATCCCGGAAGACATGACCTTCAGGAGCTTTCGAGACGTGTTCCGCTCGAGCGAAGTGACCTATTTTCCGGTGGGAGACCCACAGGGCAGGTTGCGCGGAATCTTTTCGATCAACGACATCCGATGGGTCCTCTTCGACGAAGAGATCGGGGATGTGGTCCGGATGATGGATGTGGCCAACCGGGACGTGATCTTCACCACGCCCTCCGAAGACTTGAACGAGGTTCTCAGGAAGCTCACCATACGCAATTTGCAGAGCCTGCCCGTGGTCAGTGACGAGGATCACGCGGTTCTGATCGGGATGCTGGATCGACGCGAGGTCATCGAGTACTACAACCAGCGGGTGGGTGAAATCAAGTCGGGCCGCGAGGAGGGAAGCGCGGAGCCGGCCGGCCGGGATGTGGACAGGGACCTGGCCGGGTTGAGCGGGGTCAAGGTCGTGTCGGCCATGAAGCGGGAGACCGCGACCCTTCGTGCGGACATGCAGCTCGACGAAGTCCGGGACATGATCTACCAGAGCAAGTTCAACAGCTTTCCGGTGGTGGACGAAAGGGACGAGCTCTGCGGCATTCTCTCCCTTGTGGACTATCAGGAAGGCGTGAAGAAGGGGGACAGGTCCCTGACCGCCGGGGACATGGGCACCGGGGATGTGGTTTCGGTCAACGAAGAGGAAAGCCTCTTCTCGGCTCTGAACAAGATCACCTCAGGAGATTTTGCAATCCTTCCGGTGGTCGCCGAGGAGGAGCCGAGAAGGCTGGTGGGCGTGATCAGCCGCAGAGACATCATGACCGCCCTGAACCGGCTCTTCGCGAAACGATGAGGCCCCCGGGGACGTGAGCGTCACCTCTTGACCGCCTTCACAGCCACATAGTAGCCGGTCACGTACTTCGTCGGCAGCCCCTCCAGGCGCTCGAACAGCCTGAGAAGCTTCCGGAACCACCCGCTGACTCCTTTGTTGCCCCTTCTGTCGAGAATGCGCCCCACCCGGATTGCGACGATTCGTGGAGCGTGCGCGATGGCCGTGCTCTCACACACCCTGAAACCGACCGACTCCAGTACACGAACCAGTGCGGGCCGAGACAGGGTCTCCCCCATGTAAAAGGGGATAACGCCAAAGAATCGCAGGAGACGGTAGGGCAGCCGGTTTCTCAGGAAGACGACCGGATTCCATGGATTGTCCAGGGTCACCACGAGCGTCCCCCCGGGCCGCATGATTCTGCGTAACTCTCTCAAGCTTTCCGTGATGTCTCCCTTGTCCGAGAAATGATCCAGCGTTGAATTCGAGATGATTTCATCGAAAACGCTCGATCGAAACGCCAGGTTTCTTGCATCCGAGACCGCAATTGCATCCCACTCCTCCGGTTGGTCCGCCATTCTCCTCTTCGCAGCCCTCGCGATCTCCAGAGACACGTCGGTTCCGATGAAGTGCCCGCATCGACCCGCGAACAGGGACACCAGATTGTGGGCGCTGATTGCCTCGTCATACAGGTCGGTCTTGAGGATGCGTTCCGGCCTTCCGTTCTCCGCCCACCTTTGCTGCAACGCCTGATAGAGCTCCCTCATGTGAGCCCTCCAGAAGTCCTCACTTCCTGCCACGTTCGATTCCGTGACGATGGAATCCCAGTATTCGGCGTCGAATGGATGCGTGTCGTTTCTCTTCTTCAATTCCTGCCCCCGGGCAGAAAGGGTGAAATCCATCGGAAATAGCGATGGATTTCCGCATTGTTCATCGTGTAGCCGCAGAAGCTGCAATCGCAGTCTTCGCGCATAGATGCGAGCCCTTCGAGGCTTGAGGCCTTCTTTCGAAAGTTCCGAAAAGCCGGGTTGTTCCAGATTTCCGGCAGGCTGTTTTCGTTCAGGTTTCCCATGGAAAGCTCCGACCGCTGGCAGGCGCGAACCGTACCGTCCGTGAGGACCCGCGCGTGCAGCCATGCGATGTAGCACGGCAGCTTCCGCCACCCTGCGGGACCGATGTCATAGCGCTTCACGAGCTCTTTGATGTTGTGTTCGATGGACAAGGAATTCAATCGCTTGCCGATTCCCGGCAGGGACGCGCGCAGGCGGGTTTCCTCTTCCGCGGTGAGTGAAAGGGAATCGAAGGTCCCCCGGAAGGTCCTCAAGGGGGAGAAGGAGAGGGCATTGCAGCCGGTCGCGTGTGCCAGGTCGACCATCGAATCGACGGTGTGCACATTGGTGCGGTTGATCGGGTGGTGAAGGACCACGGAAGGGACTCTGCTGTGTTCTCTCGACTTCAGGTCCGCCATCAACTTCAGGCTCTCCACGATGTTCGCGAAATTCGACGGGTTGATTCCCGGGTACATCTTCTCATATACCTCGGGCGTGCCTGCCCACAGGCTCACCCTGAGCTTGTCGAGGCCGGCATTTACGAGGTGCTCGGAAACGGTTCTGTCGAGCAGTGTGCCGTTGGTGACCAGGTTTACTTGAAAGCCTTCCGCCTTTGCGGCCGAGACGATTTCGCAGAAGGAGGGGTGCAGCAGAGGCTCCCCTTCCCCGGTGATCGTGATGCTCCTCGTTCCCATCGCTTTGAGTTCTCTGCACAGGCTCTCGAACAGAGACAGAGGCATGTCCCTACCGTCCGTCGCCCCTGTTCGGTTCTGTTCTTCCAACAGGGGCGAGTGAAAACGGCAGCCCACACAATGGAGATTGCACCGGCGGGTAATAACGGCGATCACCCAGAAGGGGCCTGCATAGGCAACATCCCCTTGAAGGTACCCTTGAAGGAGTCTTGCTTTTTCAATCAAGGTTGCCATGGCCTGCCTTTCAATCCTGTTTCCCGTAGATCCGGAGCAGCTTGGCAAGCTGGATCTCCGCCGGAAAACGATAATACAGGCTCTTCGCCCTCTTCCTTGCCAGAGGCGCGTACAGTCTTCCCAGCAAGGTAGCGACCAGGCTCGTCTCTTCCGTCGGATGCAGCAGAGGCCTCTCTCCGATGAAGAAGGAACAGAAGTCCATCATCTTCACGATCTTGCGCATTTCCTTCGACAGCCAGGGGCCGTTCTGAATCAGATTTCGATAGTTGAAGGCGACCCAGTCCTCGAGCCGTTTCGGTACCTCGAGCCCGTGCTCCACGACCGTGTCGAAGAGCTCCGTTCCGGGATAGGGCGTGTAGTTGTTGAAGTAGATGCCTGCCATGGGGTTGTCCTCCACGAGCCGGAAGGCAAGGCACACGGATTCCGCCAGATCCTCTCTCGTCTCGGTGGGAAACCCGATCATGAAGAGGAAATTCGGGACGATCTGCGTTTTCCTCAGATGCCGGTTGATCTCGACAACCCGGTCCACGTCTACGGGCTTCTTGAGCAGGGCCCGAATCTTCTCGGAACCGGATTCGATCGCAATGGGAAGACGCCTGCAACCCGCCTTCTGGAGCAGTTCAAGATCCTCCGGGCCCATCTTGAACAGGGTGCTCATGTCGATGTTCACCTTGGAGATGACGATGTCCAGGTTCGCATCGATGATCCCCTGCAGGATGCGTCGCCCGCGATCCACGTCCACGAAGAAGTTGCTCTCGTTGATGATCAGGCCCTTCACGTGGTGCTTGCCCACGAAGGCCTTGATCCTCTCCACGACCAGGTCCGGGTCCATGGCGCGCCATCGCTTCCTGTTGAAGGCCGTGTTGTAGCAGAAGGTGCACTGGCACGGGCAGCCTCGGCTGGTGAAAAAGTTCTGGTGGGGCACGCCGAACATGACCCGCCGGTACCTCTCCATGTCGAGCAGGTCAAAGGAGAGCGGCGGCATCCCGTTCAAGTCCACGAAAGGGCGGGTGCCGGTGGACTTGACGCCCCCGTTTTCCTCGTACCAGATTCCCCGGACCGAACCGAGAGGTCTGCCGCCCTCCAGGGCCCGCACCAGCTCGAGAAAGGTCTCTTCTCCCTCTCCCTGGACAACGATGTCGATGTTCTCGTTCTCGAGGGTCTGTTCCGGCAACAGGCTGGGGTGCACGCCGCCCCAGACGATGGGAGCGCTGCCGTACCGCCTGGCGACCTTGGAGACCTCCAGGGCGAACCCGATCTGGGGGCCTGTCATGGTCGAAACGCCCACACAGATCGGGTCCTGCTCGAGCTCCTTGATCAGCACGGACCGCCAGTCCGACTCGATCCGCTGATCGATGATCTTCACGTCGTAGCCGGCAAGGCTCGCCGGCGTGCCGACACAGACGAGCCCCAGCGGGGTGGCCAGCCTCGTTTGCACCTGCCAGCCGCTTACGTACTTCGGATAGACCAGGACGACTCTCTTGCTCATGATCCACCCTTTTCATTCGTTGTGGGTCGGCGCAGCACACAGACATGAACGTCCCCGAGGGCGTGTCCGGGAAGCATGCGGGCCAGGATGCGAAGGGCCCACGCGTACCGGGCCCGGGTCACCCGGTAGCCGTCCCGGGGATAAAGGGCGTGCTCCTCCATCCCGAGCCCGGCCCTGGGCACGTACACCCGCGAAAAGAGGTCGAAGAAGATCGGCGTAATGTGGGTCGGGACCCTTTCGTCCATCATGTGGAGCTTTCCCGTGAGGAGAAGCCTGACCCGGTTCGGGGCGCCGTCCATGTTCGGCGTCGTGACCAGCGCGGTCCCCTCCGGCTTCAGCAGTCGGCGCACATTGCGCAGAAACCCGATCGGGCTCTCGAGATGCTCGATGATTTCCACGGCGGTCACCAGGTCAAAGGAACCCTCGCCCAGGCGGGAACTGAAGTCCGGATCGTTGAGATCCAGTCGAACAAACGGCAGGTCCGCCTCGTACTCCTCCCCGCTGTCGCCCACGGCGGTGACGTCCAGCCCGAGTCCTTGCAGCCGAACCGCCATTGCACCTCTTGACGTGCCCAGGTCAACGGCCCTTCCGCCCCGAAGGGCGAGACGGCCAAGCACGTCTTCGGCCAGGTAGTCGTGCAAGCCCCGGATGGTGCGTTCTCTGATCATCCCTGTTTTCCAAAAAGCCCCAAGGCCTTCACGAGTTTCGTTTCCACCGGAAAGCGTGCATCCATGTTCTTCACCCGATACCGTGCCAGGGGATAGTAGAGCCTGGACAAGGCGACCACGATCGGGTTCGTCTTCTTGTAAGGATTGACGAAGTGCCCCTTTCCGAGGAACATGAGAGGAAAATCCAACCCTTGCACCAGCCTGCTCATTTCCGGATCGAGCCAGGTGGATCTCTTCGGGACGTTTCGATAGTTGAAGCGAGCCCACGCCTCCAACCGCTCCGGCTTCTTGAGCCCCAGTTCCACACATCTCTCGTAGAGGGCGGTCCCCGGGTAGGGGGTGTAGATGTTGAAGGTCTTCACTGCCTTCGGGTTTTCATCCGTGAGCCGAATGGCCAGGCGGACGCTGTCCGCAAGCTCCTCCGGGGTCTCGGTGGGCAGGCCCATCATGATGAGATAGAGCGGGACGATCGGGTACGGGGCGAGGACCCGGTTGGCCTCGATGATCTCTCTGGTCGTCTCGCCCTTGTTGACCAGGGCCAGGACCCGCTCGTTCCCGGACTCCACGCCCACGGACATGCGCCTCACGTTCGCCCTGACGAGCAGTTGGAGAAAGTCCTTGTCCAGTTTGCAGACCCTGTCGGCCCGGATCTGCAGCTTCGCAATGCTGAGATCCAGTTCCGCGCGGACGATACCTTCCAGGATGCGGTGCGCCCGGTCCATGTCGACGAAGAAGTTGTCGTCCGTGAACAGGAAGCCCCGTATGCCGTAGTCCCGCACGATACGCTTCAGGTGCTCGAGCACGGTCTCCGGCTTCATGGGGCGCCACTTCCTCTTGTTCATGGCCGGTTCCCAGCAGAAGGCGCAGTTGGAGGTGCATCCCCGGCTCGAGGTAAAGCTGATGTGGTCCATGCCAAAGAGGCAACGCCTGTATCGGTCCATCTCGATGAGGTCGTACGAGAGGGGCGGCTGCGCATCGAGATCTATGAAAGGGCGCGTTCCGGTGAAGACGGCCTTGCCGTTCTCCAGGTGCCAGATGCTCTTCACCCCGCTGAGAGGCGTGCCTGCCTCCAGGGCCTTGACGAGCTCGTCAAAGGTGGCTTCGCCTTCACCCGTCACGAGAATGTCCACATACGGGTTTTCGAGGGTCTGCTCCGGAAGCAGGGTCGAGTGTATCCCGCCCCAGACGATGGGCACGTCCGGGTACGCCTTCCGGACCATCCTGCACCCTTCCAGGGCGTGCAGGATCTGGGGCCCGGTCATGCTCGTCACCCCGAAACAGAGCGGCTTTTCTTTCAGGGCCTCGAGCAGTTCCTTCTTCCAGCTCGGTGATGCAAAACCGTCTATGATCTGGACGTCGTACCCCTGCCGGTCCAGCCCGGTTGCCGGGCACAGGAGGCACAAGGGCAGTTCTACGCGCCTCTGGGGCTGCCAGCCGCTTCTGGGCGCGGGGTTGAACAGAAGGATCTTCATTCCCATTCCCCTATTTATCTATCTTCCGGTCGAGGCCGACCAGGGACGGATCAAAGGCTTCGAACAGCTCCGGGATTTCCAGATGCCCCGGGGACTTGTGGGTGGCAATGTGCTCCCCCAGGATGGGCGCAAGCCCGGGGATCTCCACGCCGCTCTCTTCCGCGACCACCTCGGACAGCCCTTTCAGGGCCTCGAGGGAGATCCCGGAGGAAAAGCCCTTCAGGTGCAGGACCATGACAACCTGTTCGAAGGAGGCGTTTCCGGCCCTGTCCCCGAGCCCGTTCACGGTCGTGTCCAGGCCGTCCGCGCCGGCGTGAACCGCAGCGAGCGAGTTCGCCGTGGCCAGCCCGAGATCGTTGTGGGCGTGAAAGAACAGGGGCACATCCACTGCCGGTCTCAACCGTTTGATCAATTCGTAGACTTCAGAAGGCTCCGCGCTTCCGTTCGTGTCGTAAACCACGATTCTCCGCGTGCCCCTCTTCACCGCTGCCCGACTGATTTCCTGCAGGAACCCGGGGTCGGCCTGGGTGGAATGGGGAAACCCGACCCCCACATCCGCCGCGTGCTGCAGAGAAAAATCCAGCACCTCCAGCAGGAGACTCGTCTTCGTGCCCCTGTCGAAGGGCCTTCGCTTCTCGGAGACGGGCATCAGGATGTCGAACCTGTCCAGACATTCGGAAAGCCGGACGATGTCTTCCTTGCAGCGCGGGCTGAAGGAATACACGAGCCCGGACGTCCTGATCCTCAGTCCCTGCTCTTTCAGCTTCCCGGCAAAGGGCAGGTCTTCGGCGATCTTCCCCGGCGCCACCACCTCTATTTCCGGCACCTTTGCCTTGTCCAGCAACCCTGCGATTCGCAACCTCTGTTCCATGGAGAAGTCCACCCGGGGAACATCCATGCCTTCCCGCAGGGTAGAGTCCCTGATGATGACTTGCCCGGAAGCGCGGCCCGCTGATTCACCCGCCATGGATCATCCCTCGACAGTACGTCACCAGGTCCTCCAGGCTGGACACCCTGTACTCGGGCACGGCCTTGCCGTCCGCCCTGCCGGTGCCGCTTGTCAAGCAGCACAACACCCTGCTCCCCTCTTCGATCTTTCCGCTCCGTATCGCCTTGAGGGTGCCGGCGAGTGCGATCAACCCGGTCCTGTCGACGATCTCTCCATCCCGGGCCCGGGCACTGAATCCCTGTTCCTTGAGCAGGTCCAGCACGCCCTTTCCGCCGAAGTCCTGATCGAAGAGGGCAAAGAACTCGGCGTGATTCACCGTGCTCAGGTCTCCCCGGGTCTCCGTGAGAACGCCCTTCAGGTCCTCGTAGGTGCCGTACGTGTACGGGGCCACGTCGTACATGACCTTCGTGAGCAGCTTGTCGCCGATGCTCGGCTCGGGCGGGCTCGCCTCGAGCGCCTGGTCTCTGGACTTCCACGCCTTGTACATGGGGCAGTTCGCTTCCTGCTGAAACCCCAGGAATCTCGGGACAGGGCCCGTCTTCCGGAAGAAGCCGTTGAGAACACTGTAGATCCCGATGGGGCCGAAGGCGGCGCTGATGGTCTGGGTCAGCCAGTCGAACCCTCCGTTCGCCAGCATGTACTCGAGGACGAAGAGGCCCCTGAACATGGAGGCCTGATAGCGCCAGGCCACCTCCGGGATGTGCTGGATGCCGTTCAATCCCACAAACGTGCGTGCGGCCTTCTTGACGAATCCCGGTTCGGCAACCGAGATGAGGTGTGCCCTGTCCGGCTCGAAGACCCTGCTGTCCAGCATGGAGAGGTTCTCTTCGGGAACGAACAGGAAGGTCTCCAGGCCCGCCTTCTGGCCGTACTCGGTCAAGGCCGTGCCGGTGTTGCCGCCCGATTCGAAGACGACCCTCTCGTAACCTCTCTGCTTGCATCGCGCCAGGGTGATGCATCCATCGATCGACTTCAGCGTTCCGGTGTGCATCAACGAGGATTCGTCCAGGATGCGGATGTCCACTCCTCGGTAGCGCAACAGCGGAAACACCCTTGCCCCTTCCCGCAGGCTCGTGTCCAGGAGCAGCTCCTTGAACCGGGCATCCTCCTCGGGCGTGCCGAAGGAGAAGGCGTTCCTGTATCTCGCAACGATGCTCATCTCGGGCGAGTATTCCGGATCAACGGCTCGATCCAGATTCGGCCTATCGTCTTCCAAAAGCCTCATAGGAGATCATTTCCTTCAAGGGTTTCATTTCTTTCGGTTCGGGCCTTTCATCCGGATAGCCCAGGGGGAGGAGGGAAATCGGGTCCATGTGCCCGGGTATCTCGAGGGCCTGCCGGATCTCTTCCGCCACGGCCGGTTCGTCCACCTTGTGAGCGGACATGTACACGCTTCCCAGCCCCCTCGCATGTGCCCCCAGCAGGATGTTTGCCGCGGCCAGGAGCCCGTTCTCGAGTTCCCGATCGTAGGATTCCCCCTTGTCCACACAGACGATGACGATGACGGACGCGCGCTGGATGAAATCGGAGCGAAAGGCCTGTTTTTCGACCGGGCAGTGCGCGTTCTTGATCTGCACCAGCCTCTTCTTGGTCTCCTCCTCCCTGACCACGATGAA
>Ga0180429_10000547_pt1 | contig 33201 bp, 29 predicted proteins | sample SS_ome_FD_132428 | JGI IMG/M metagenome (GOLD analysis project Ga0180429, IMG submission 132428) | Hypersaline lake sediment archaeal communities from the Salton Sea, California, USA - SS_1_S_1 metaG | ecosystem: Environmental > Aquatic > Non-marine Saline and Alkaline > Hypersaline > Sediment ...
ATCTCCTGCTGGATGATTATTATGACGAGAGAGGGTGGGATATCGAGAAGGGAATCCCCACAAAGGAGAAGCTTGCGGATCTTGGGCTCGAACAGATCCCTACGAACCGGATTCCTTGAGAACCTGATCCGCTATTTCCGCCTTTTCTTCTTCTTCCCGCGAAGTTGTTCATCCATGGCCCGGATTTCCGCTATCGAGTGCTGAAGCTCGAGCAGGCCGTACCAGAGGCCGTAATCCGGATTGGCGTGGAAGCCCCCCTGGATCGCGCTCGTGCGGTGCTTCAGGAACATGAGGTAGAGCTTCTGTTCGATCGGCGTGGGCGCATCGTGCATCTCGAAGAAGTCAGGGAAGTCATACGGATAGTTCCAGGGTCTGTCTAGGATTCTGTCTTTGTAGAGGCCTGCGACGATGCGTATCGCTTCCGCCAGCAGGAGATCCGATTCCATGACCGTCCGGTCGCCGTTTTCGAACAGGCGATTCACGAATAGGGTCGGATGACACTCACTGCATGTCCTGGTCATCTTGTCGCGCTCTTTCTGCCAATCCTCCTGGGTGAGCCGCGCCAGGTCGATTTCCTTGATGAACGCATGCCTCTGCGTCGGTTTGCCTTGTGGGTCGAGGAAGCCCAGGGCCTGCATGATCGTCTTCCGTGCCTCTGCCCATTCCTTGTCCTCAGGCATGGGCAGCCGTATGGCCAGGAAACCCCAGGCGGTCCTGACGCCGTGGTCCCCTCCTTTCATGTGGCAGTTCTGGCAGGTAGGGGTCGGCGTGCTCTCCGGGAGCGTTCCGTCCCTTTTCAGCGAGTGCCGGATCCCGTGCTTCGAAGAGGAATAGATCTCCCACAGAGGCTGGTCGAAGCCGCGGTGGCAGACCCGACATGTCTGCGGTTGGCGAGCCTCTTTTACGGAGAAGGAATGGCGCGTGTGGCAAACGTCGCATGAGGCGATCCCGAACCCGGCCCCCTGCTTCCGCAATTCACGGATCTCCTTCTCTTCCTTGAACCCGATCTTGTGACAGCTGTCGCAGCCCTTGATCCCCTGGATGTAGGCCATGGGCTGCCAGTGTGCCGCGGGCAAGGCCTTTACCGCCTTCCAGGCCATCGAGTGTTTTCCCGCGGCGAACTGCTTCCCCTGGGCCTCGTGGCACATGATGCACAGCTCCGGCTTGACCGTGGCCGCCTTGTCCACGTCCTTGTCTGAGTTGTGCTCCACGCCGTGGCACATGAGACAGCTCACCATGTTGGCGCTGTGCTTGCTCCTCTGCCACTCGGCAACCACGTGAGGTGTTTCCACTTCGTGGCAGTTGACGCACCCCTGAACGATCTGTGGCAGTTCGCTCTCCTTCTCCTCGTAAGGGAACTCGGCCCGTTCCCACGCTCTCCAGCCCCCCTTGAGTGCGTAGACCTTCGTGTGACCCCTAGCCATGAGCTTCCGTGCCAGCCTGGCACTGGTCGATTCGGTCGGTCAGGCTCAGTAGAAGACGATCGTCTTGTCCTTGGTGTACTTGTCCATCCACTCGGACGGTACGGCCGGGTTCTCGTGCACCGCCCCCGGGATCTTCCGGTTGCTGAACCGCCACTGCTCGTCGAGCCGTATATCGATGACGATGAGATCCTTGCTGCCGAGCATCGGTTTCAGCTGCTCTTTGGTCATTCGCAAGGCTTTGTTCTCTGTTGGGGTTTCCCCGGCCCCGATGAAGACCAGGGCTAGAAACGCCGTTAGAATCGCCAACCTCTTGTATCTCATGAATCCTCCGCTTCGTATTGGGAATCCAATGCGGAAAGGGTGGATTTGTAGAGCGCTCACTCGAACACTATAGACAGCCCGGAATGAATGAGTCAAGGATGTTTCGACACGGGGAAGAAGAATATCTTGACTCACCCGAAGTTATGAGATAGGGTCAATGTTCTTGTAAGATACGGCGTTTTAGGCGAGCCATTCAAACGAAGGGGAGAGACCATGAAGAAGAGAATTGTCATCGTCGCCGCACTGCTGTTTGTTTTGTCCACAGCCCTCGTGCTGATCGATCGCGCACCTGCCGACGCGCAGGAGCAGCAGATGGTCAGGATTCTGGGGGGGATTGCCACCGGGGCCAGTGAGCTGAAAAAACCGATCAACATCGAACCGCCCACCCTGACGATCTCAGAGGGGGGCGTTGTAACCTGGCTGAACTGGTCACGAAACAGCGAGTGCGTGCAGGTCATATTCGAGGACGGTAAGAGCTGCGACGATTCGTCGGATGCCCCGTCCGGATTCAGTATGAAAAGTGACGGCTGCTACGTGACGAGCTGGATCACCTTTGGGGGTACGTCGAGCCTGCACTTCACCGAGCCGGGCACGTTCACTTACACGGTAGAGGCGAAGACAGGCGGCCAGATTCGCAAGTCCACGGGAAAGATCCGCGTCGTGGCGGACTAGCCCTCCTGGAAACACTGGATCAGCCCAGAATCGTATCACCCCCTCGAGGCTCTCCCCTGCACAGGGGAGGGCTTCGATAGGCTGGTTTTTCGGAACCCAGCCTCCCTTCCATCCCCCCCCCGATGAGACCGATGGCCGATGCTGAGAACGGTAATCTGAGACCTGTGGGGATCTTCTGCTTTCTGTTCCTCCTTTACGTTTTCCGTTTCTCCCTGATCGGCCACCTCCTGCTTGCCCCGGACGAAGCGTTCTACTGGTACTGGGCCAAGAACCTGAGCCTGGGTTACGTAGAGCACCCGCCGATGGTGGCGTACATCATGGCCCTGTTCACCCGGATCGGTGGGGACAACGAATTCTGCGTGCGCGTCGGCGGCCTGTTGTGCACGGTGGTCAGCCACATCTTCCTGTATGCCGCTATCAGGAGACTGAGCGGCGGGGATGCGGACCTTCCCTGGGAGGTCCTGTTCGTCTTCAATCTCACGCTGCTATTCTCCGGGGGATGTATTATCCAGACCCCGGACACCCCGTTGCTGTTGTTCTGGTCGATCGCTCTCTACGGGTGTACGCGGGTGGTCACAGGAGGGGGCAAGGGCGGGTGGTATGTGGCAGGCATCGCCCTCGGACTGGGACTCTTGAGCAAGTACACCATGGTCCTGATCGTCCCATGCATGCTCGCCTTCCTTCTCTTCTCTCCCCCGCACCGGCACTGGCTTGCCCGGAAAGAGCCGTACCTGGCAACCCTGCTGGGGGTGCTCATCTTTTCTCCCGTCATCGTCTGGAACGTGCAGCATCACTGGGCCTCCTTTGCCTTCCAACTCGCGCAGGGGTTCTCCCCGGCCGGTCCCCCCCCCGTCTCGAAGCTGCTGGAATACGTGGGCGGGCAAATCGGAGTCGTAACCCCTTTGCTGTTCCTTGCCTTTGTGTATTATTCCCTGTGGGGGTGGTCTTTCGCGAGAAGAGGCAGGGCTCGTGAATATCTCTACCTGGCCATGTTGTCCTGGCCCATCCTGGTGTTCTTCGGCCTCTCTACCGTAAGGGGAGAGGTGGCCGAACCGAACTGGCCGGCACCGGCCTACATTGCCGGTCTCCCCTTGATGTGGATCGTCTACCGCAGGCATTTCCAGGGGAGTCGAGGCCACAGGAGATTCGTACAACCCGCCATCGGGCTGGCCCTGATCCTGAACCTGGTCATCCACGTACATCTGGTGCGGCCCGTCTTTCCCGTGCCCGAAACGATGGACCCGACCTGGCAATTCCATGGATGGCGAGAGCTGGGGGAGGCGATCGAAGAACACATCGCGGCACACCCTTGTGAGACGGGCTACTTCCTGGTGAGCGAAGGGCCGCCCACCGTAGCGGAAGCCGTGTTCTACACCGGCAATCGATACGTGGGGCTCGACTTCACGCGTCCGGGCCGATATACCTTTCTTCCGGGGGTGGAGCAACTGAAGGGAAAGAATGCGATCATCCTGTCCCTGGACTTGAGCCCGTCGATCCTCCAGAGGGCGAAGAGCCACTTCAAGGAGGTGACGGTTCTCGGCAGGCATCGCTCCTACTTTCGGGGCGTGCCCTTCAACAGGATGAGCTTCTATATCCTGCTGGGCAATGACTTTCGTGGGAACTGGAGTCCCCACATTTGACATCGTGAAAAGAGGCAGCGAAGGGGGCAGACATGGGCGAGCATCCGTTGAAGAAGTTGATGTTTCCTCGGTCCGTGGCGTTCATGGGCGCGTCGAACAACATCATGCGAATGGGGAGTTTTCTTCTCGTCAACCTGATCGGAGAGAAATTCGACGGGCCGATCTATCCGGTTCACCCGAAAGAAGAGACCGTGCTGGGGTTGAAAGCATACAAGAGGCTCCGGGACCTTCCCGAGGTTCCCGACCTTCTGGTGCTGGTCATACCGACGAGGCTCGTTCCGGACATCCTTGAAGAGGCGGGGACCCTGGGAATCGATCGAGCCATCATCGTAACGGCCGGATACGACGAGGTCGGCAATGACACGGGGAACGAACTGCAACAGAAGATCGATCGGGTCGTGGAGAAGCACGGCATTCGATACGTGGGCCCGAACTGCATCGGGATCTACAATGGGTTCATCCGTCTCAACACGACGCCCTTGCCGAACCGAATGGCAGCGGGCAAGATCGGCATGATCTCCCAGAGCGGTACGTACCTGAGCCACATGTACCCCTACCTGGAGCGTCTCGACTTCAACTTCGGCGAAGGGATCAGCCTGGGAAATGCAGCCTCCATCGATCTCGTGGACACCCTCGAGTACTTTGAGGAGCGTCCCGAGATAGAAGTCATCACCCTTTACATCGAGGGAATAAAGCGCCCGAGGGAGTTCCTCGAGACCGCCCGAAGGGTTTCGAAGAAGAAGCCGATCGTCGCCCTTTACGTGGGGGGGTCCGAGGGCGGGGGACGGGCCGTTGCATCGCACACGGCGGCCCTGGCAGGGGAAGACGCCGTCTATGATGCGGCCTTTCGACAGGCCGGTGTCATCCGTGCCTGGTCGATCGAGCAGTTGCTGGACTTCTCCTGGGCCTTTGCCACCCAGCCCCTGCCGGCGGGCGACCGGATGGCGGTCTTGACGAGTTCCGGGGGGCCGGGGGCCTCGATGGCCGACTGCGTGACGCGCTGCGGGCTCAAGCTGCCCACCCTCTCTCGGGATACGGAGGCGGCCGTCAACCAGCATTTGCCCCATACGGGGACCAGTGCGAATCCAGTCGATGTCACCTACACGAAAGATCCCGATGCTTTCCTGCATCACATCCCAAGGGCCCTGCTCGAAGACGACGAGATCGACGGGTTGCTTCTCTACGGGTTCTTCGGGGCCGACTGGATGCTCAAGCTGGACGAGACGGTTGGCGGAGGATTCCTCGGCGGAGAACCTGAGGAAATCAGACGAATGGGCGCGGCCAGAACCCAAGCGCTCACCGAGTTCCTGCTGGGCTTTGGGAAGCCGGTGATGGGATCGACTTTCCTCGATAATACGGACTCGATGGTGAGAGACATGTGCAGGGGGGGTGTTCCGATGTTTCCGAGCCCGGAACGAGCCGTGAAGGCCATGGAAGCGTTGTTCCGCTACAAGGCCTACAGGGACAAGCGCCCCTGAAGTTTGGGGACGAGAGCGCTCTGCCAAGCCTGTAGAGTTGTGTCCGTCGTGCGTGAAGAAACCGGTTGGTGTATGATCGACGAGGACGAGGAAAAGTCAATGTCGGTAATGAGCGGCGGAATCAAGCAAGGGGACGGGAGCGGCAAGTCACGGAGGCAGGTGTGAAGGAAGAACGCGCATCGGGATGGGTGTTCTGGGGATACACCCTTGGGATCTTTCTCGTCTCGGTGCTGATCCTTCCCTGGCTCCTGTGGAAGATCGTCAGCGTGAAGAACCGCCGGACAGCCTTCCTCGAGCGCATGGGGTTCAGGGGGTGGCAGCCGACCGGAGAGGAAAGGCCCTTCTGGATCCACACGGTCTCCGTGGGCGAGGTTCTCGCCACGGCACCTTTTGTTCGCAAGGTGAAGAAGCTGTACCCGGGCCTTCCGATCGTCGTTTCCTCGATCACGCCCGCAGGCCGGGAGACGGCGGAGAGAGAGTTCAGGGACGGGGAACGGGTCGTATGCTTTCCCTTTGATTATCCGATTCCCGTCTGGTTGGCCCTCCGGAATGTGCAACCCCGGTCCTTCCTGCACACGGAAACCGAGATCTGGCCCTACTTCCTGCTGATGCTCGGAAGGAAGGGGATTCCAACGGCCATCGTCAACGGCCGCATGTCCGCAGGATCCTGCAGGCGCTACGGCTGGTTTCGCTTCTTCTTGCGGAAAGTGCTCCTGAGCGTGCACGTCTTTGCGATGCAAAGCAGGACCGATTGCCATCGGATCATCCGGATTGGAGCAGATCCCAGGCGGGTGTACCTGACAGGGAACATGAAGTTTGACGTTCCCGTTCCGGATGACGGGGAGGAGAAGAGAAGATCCCTTCGTGAGGAGATGGGGTTTGGAGAGGATTGTCTCCTCTTCGTGGCGGGAAGCACCCACGACGGAGAGGAACGGATCCTGCTCGACGTCTATGCAGGGCTGAAGAAGGAGGTGCCCGGTCTGAAGATGCTCCTGGCGCCGCGCCACCCCCAGCGCTGTGCCGAGTTGGAACGGATGTGCGCGAAGGAGGGGGTCTCGGCCGGGCGAAGGACGCAAAGGAGAGGGAAGACGGGCATCGACGTCCTGCTTCTGGATACGATGGGAGAGCTTGCCGGCATCTATGCGGCGGCGGACATCGTCTTCCTTGGGGGTACGTTCGTTCCGATCGGCGGACACAATCCGCTGGAGCCGATCCTCTACAGGAAACCGTTACTTTTCGGTCCCTATACGCAAAAGATCACCGACATAGCGGACGCACTTCTCGAAGTGGGGGGAGGCATCCGGGTGGGGGACAGGGACGGACTTCTCGAGGAGGCCAGGGGGTTGATCGAGGACCCGGCGCACAGAGAAGCCGTGGGCCGGGCAGCCCACCGAATTCTGGCTCAGCATCGGGGTGCCACAGAGAGGAATCTTGCCATCTTGCGGCCCTTCCTTTACCCTGATGGGGGCGACCACAAACCAGAGGGTGGCGTAAACGTATGAGCCTCCCCTTATCCTGATAGGGTTGACCATAAACCATAGGATGGCACAAACCTGCCAGCCTTCCTTTACCCCAATAGGGTTGATTAAACCCATAGGATGGCCTTAACATATGGGCATGAGCAAGAAAATCGTAAAAGTCGGCGAGATCGAATGCGGAGCGGACCCGCTCTTCCTGATTGCCGGCCCTTGTGTGGTCGAAGGGGAAAGCACCATGCTCCGGGCCGCGGAATGCCTCCGGGAATTGTCGGAAAAGCTCGAGATTCCGGTCATTTACAAGTCCTCATTCGAAAAGGACAACCGGAGTGCGGCGCAGAACTACCGCGGGCCGGGACTGGAAGAAGGTCTCAGGGTCCTGGAAAGAGTCAAGGAAACATTCGGGTTTCCCCTGATTTCGGATGTACACTACCCGCAACAGGTCAAGCCGGCGGCCGAGGTCCTGGACGTTCTGCAGATACCCGCCTACCTTTGCATGCAAACCCATCTGGTCGAGGAAGCTGCCAGGACGGGCAAGGTCCTGAACCTGAAGCATGGGCAGTTCCTGGCACCGGAAAACATGATGAAGCCGACCCAGAAGGCCCTCGATGCAGGAAACGATCAGATCATGCTGACGGAAAGGGGGTACACCTTCGGTTACAACGACCTCATCGTCGACCCGAGGAGCTTCTATCACTTGCGTGCAACGGGCTTCCCGGTCGTGTTCGATATCACCCACTCGGTCAGACGATACGGAATCCCGAGCGCGGACCCGAAAGGAGGGTCGCCGGAGTTCTTGCCGGTCCTTTCGAGGGCCGGTGTGGCGGCCGGGGTGGACGGAGTCTTCATCGAGGCCCACCCGGAGCCTGAAAAGGCCCTGTGTGACGCCTCGAGCCAGGTTTCCACGGCTGATATGGAGGCGTTTCTCAGACCCTTGATAGAGATCCACAACCTGGAAGTGAAATACAGAGGTTAGCAAGACCATGGAACTATTTCTCGACTCAGTCGTTGAACAGGAGATCAAAGAGGCCTTCGAGCTGGGCTTTCTGACCGGACTGACCACCACGCCTACCTTCATGCACCGGGACGGCATCACGGATGTGGACGGGACGATCGTAAGGCTCTCGAAGATGGTCCCCCAAATCCAGATCGAGGCCTTGGGGGAATCGGCGGACGAAATCTGCGAGGAAGCCCAACGCCTCCTCGGGCTCGGCCTGAGCAAGGAGACGACGGTTCTCAAGCTCCCGGTTTCTCTGGAAGGCGTCAAGGCCTGCAAGAGGCTTGCCGACGAGGGCGTCCAGGTCAATGTGCATCTCGTCTACACGCTCCAGCAGGCGTACATGGCCATGGCCGCCGGGGCGGCGTATGTCTGCCCCCTGGTGGGGCGTCTGCAGGACGAGGGGCACGATGCTCTGGGCTTGATCGAGCAGTGTGTGCATGCGGTGGATTATTACGGATACGGCTGCAAGGTGATGTTCTCCTCGGTCCGGCACCCCGAGCATGTCCGAAACGCGATCAACCTGGGGGTTCATGCGGTCACGGTTCCCTGGAAGGTCATGAAGGGACTCACCGAGAACACCTTCACCACCGTCGGGACGCAACAGTTCTTCGAGCACACCCGCCTCATGACCCTTTGCGTGAAGGACGTGATCAGCGATTTCAACCCGACCATTCCCAAGGGCAAACCGGTCGTGGATGCCCTGGTGGTCATGACCCAGGGAGGTTTCGGTGCGGTAACGATCGTGGATGACAACGACGAGATTTGCGGCGTCTTCACGGACGGCGACCTCCGTCGGTTGCTGGAGCGAGAGGGTGAGTCGTCCCTGCAGAAGCCCCTTTCCGAGCTCGACCTCAAGGTGCCGATACACATCTCCGGGGATACTCTGCTCTTGGACGCCTCCAAGCTCCTGAAGGAAACCCAGGTGGATACGATCTGTGTGGTGGAGGGCAAGAAGCAGATCGGGATGCTGGACATCCAGGATATCATAGAGGTGACCACGTAACCCGCAGGCGAAAGGGGAAAGGGTCAAGGCGAAAGCAATCAGGGATCAGGGGTCGGGGGTCAGGCCCCGCGCCCGCTTGCGCCCCCGAGCCCGAGCCCGAACGAACAAGGTGGAAGGGCCGGGAGCCCCTGCATGCCAAGACCGAAACTGCCCTTTAGAACGACCGAATGCCAACGGCCCCCTGCCTGGTGAAATGACCTTCTTTCGCCTTTCGCCTTTGCCCTTTCGCCTCCACTACGGAACTCGCAAGATACGCAGTCTCTTGGCGTACAATCGGACAGAAGGGGAAAGAGATGCCGGGAACAGAACTGTTCGGTGATGAAGAGCGAAAAGAGGTCATGGATGTGCTCGAGACGGGCATCCTGTTTCGCTACAATTTCGACGGGCCCCGAAAGGGGATATGGAAGGCAAGGACCTTTGAGGAGGAATTCTCAAAGTACCATGGGGTGGATTACTGCCACATGTGTTCGAACGGAACGGCCGCGGATATCATCTCCCTCGCCTCGGTGGGTATCGGAGCCGGTGACGAGGTCATCGTTCCTCCCTTCTCGTTCATCGCGCCGATCGAGGCCGTCTTCACGGTGGGTGCGGTCCCTGTCTTTGCAGAAATCGACGAGACCCTCTGCCTGTCGCCTGAGGGGATCGAGGCCGCCGTCACGCCACGGACCAAGGCCGTACTCCTCGTGCACCTCTTCGGGTCCATGGCCAGGATGGATGAAATCGTCCGGGTCTGTGCGAAGCACAACCTGATCCTCGTCGAGGATGCCGCCCCGGCCCTGGGGGGCACGTACCGGGGGAAACACCTGGGGACCTTCGGAAAGGTAGGGTGCTTCTCTTTCGATTTTTTCAAGGTCATCACCGCCGGCGAAGGGGGCGCCGTGATCACGAACGATCGGGACGTCTACGAGACGGCCCACATGTTCGGGGACCACGGGCACGACCACATCGGAGACAATCGCGGGGCGGAACAGCACCCGATCCTGGGTTTCAATTTCCGCATCAGCGAATTGCACGCCGCCGTCGGCCTGGCCCAGTTCCGGAAGCTGGATTTCATCCTGGAAAGGCAGCGGGAGTACCAGGCGCAGCTGAAGGAGATCCTTTCCGGCTTTCCGCAGATCACCTTCCGCGATGTGCCGGACCCGGCCGGTGATTCCGCCACCACGCTCGGCTTCCTGCTGCCGGACGCGCAAACAGCGGTCCGTGTGCACGAGGCAATGGGCAAGGCAGGCGTGGGAACCGCATACTGGTACAACAACAATTTCCATTACATAAAGAACTGGGAGCACCTGCAGGGCCTGAAGTCGGCATACAGGCTTCCGGTCGAGCTGCTGGACAGGGCGCCGGACTACGCCGACGTCCAGCTGCCGCGAACAGACGACATCATGAGCCGCATGCAGATGATCGAGATTCGCCTGAGCTGGACGCAGGAAGATCTCGACACGATCAAGGAGAAGACCAAAGGCGTGTTGAAAGAGGTTCTGGGCTGATGATCTATGACTTCAGGAATTTCAAGAATGTTGCCTGGTTTGCCTTCGGCAGGGGAACCTTCGACCGGCTGGACGAGATCCTGGCGCCCAGGAGGAAGGGCCGGGATTCCTATGTGGTCTTCCTGGTGGATCAGGTCTTTGAGGCGGGACCCCTCCGGGAGAGAATTCCCCTGCAGGAAAACGACAAGCTGATCTGGGTGAGCGTCGAAGAAGAGCCGACGACCCGTAGGGTGGACCATTACCGGGATGAGATCCTGGCGTATGCGGACGCGCTCCCGGATGCCGTGATCGGGATCGGCGGTGGAAGCGTCATGGACTACGCCAAGGCGGTCGCGCTGATGCTGACCAATCCGGGTTCCTCGGCAGAGTACCAGGGGCTCGATCTGATCAAGAACCCGGGCATCTTCAAGGTCTGCATTCCCACCCTGTCCGGGACCGGGGCCGAGGTCTCGCTGACGACCGTACTGTCCGGGCCCGAGAAGAAGCTCGGAATCAAGTGCGACTACACCATGCCAGACCAGGTGGTCCTGGACCCGGACCTGATCGCGGGGGCACCGAGGGAGCAGAGGTTCTACACGGGCATGGACTGCTACATCCATGCGGTGGAGTGCCTGGCCGGAACGTGGCGGAATGCATACAGTGATGCCTTTGCCGAGAAGTCCCTCGCCCTCTGCCGTGAAGTCTTTCTCGAGGAGGAGGGTGCCTCGCCCGTGGCGGACGAGAAACTGATGATCGCGTCCTATCTGGGGGGCATGAGCGTGACCTACTCCCAGGTAGGGGTCTGCCACGCCCTTTCGTACGGCCTTTCGTTCGTGCTCCACACCCGACACGGCCTGGCGAACTGTATCGCCTTCAATCGTCTGGAAGACGTCTATGTGGACGGGGTGCGGGAGTTCCACGCCATGGTCGAGAAGCAGGGGATCGAACTGCCGGAGGGCTTGACGGCCGGCCTGCCGGACGAGAAGCTGGACCTGATGGTGGACACGGCCTTCAAGCTGGAGCATATGTGGGATCATGCCTTTGGCAAGGCATGGCGGGACAAGGTCAGCCCGGAATGGATCCGCGAGCTGTTTCTCAGGATGTAATGGTACCGGAAAGGATCGTGAGCGAGAACGATGAGATTCCTTGGCGTCATCCCGGCCCGGTACGCCTCCACCCGGTTCCCCGGTAAGCCACTCGTGGATATCGCCGGGAAGACCATGATCCAGAGGGTCTACGAGCGGGCGACCGAGGCGCTGGAAGAGGTCTGGGTTGCCACGGACGACGCGCGGATCGAAGAGGCGGTGAAAGGGTTCGGCGGGCGGGTCGTGATGACCTCCGAGGCCTGCCCGAGCGGTACGGACCGCTGCAGAGAGGCTGCCGAGAGGATCGCGGTGACCACAGATCGGTCCTTCGATGTGGTCATCAACATCCAGGGGGACGAGCCCTTTCTGCACCCGGAGATGTTCGAGAGGCTCAAGTCCTGTTTCGACGACGGAACGGCCGACATCGCTACCCTGGTGAACCCGGTGGTCCAGTCGGAGGAGATCTTCAACCCGAGCGAGGCCAAGGTGGTGTTCGATAAGGACAAGGACGCGCTCTACTTCAGCCGGTCGCCCATTCCCTATGTGATGGAGGTAGAAAATGAGGGCTGGCTCGAGCATCACACCTTCTACAAACATGTGGGTGTGTACGCCTACAAGATGGATGTCTTGAGGAAGATTACCGAGTTGCCCGTGTCCCCCCTGGAAGCCACGGAGCGGCTCGAGCAGAATCGATGGCTGGAGAACGGATACAAGATCAGGGTCGAGATCACGAACCACGAGAGCGTTCCCGTTGATACGCCCGAGGACCTGGAGCGGATTCAAAGACTGCTCGACAAGAACGAGCTTTCCCAAACCGGCGAGACACAGAAAAAGTGAGCCTTCTCTATACACTCGCGATCCGGGTCTTCGGTCTTCTTGTCTGGGGTGCGGCAGGGTTCCGGCGGGCGGCCCGGCTGTGGGTGGAGGGTCGGAGAGGTTGGTACCGCAGGCTGCGGGAGGACATGGGGGAGAAAGAGAATGTGGTCTGGTTTCATGCCGCCTCCCTCGGGGAGTTCGAGCAGGGGCGGCCGATCATCGAAAGTGTTCGGGAGGAATATCCGGACCACCCGATTCTTCTGACCTTCTTTTCTCCCTCCGGCTACGAAGTCCGCAAGGACTTCGACAGGGTCGACTGTGTTCACTACCTGCCCCTCGACACGCCCGGAAACGCCCGCAAGTTCCTGAACGTGGTACAGCCGAAGATCGCCGTCTTCATCCGGTACGAGTACTGGTACAACATCCTGGGGGCCATGTTTCGCCGCCAAATCCCGGTGATCATGGTTTCTTCGATCTTCCGCAAAGACCAGGTCTTCTTCAGACCTTACGGCGCGTGGTTCCGGACGGCCCTCCGGCAGATCTCCCACTTCTTTGTTCAGAACGAAGAGAGCCTCGAACTCCTGGAGGCCGTCGGGGTCGAGCGTATGGAGATGAGCGGCGACACCCGGTTCGACCGGGTGTGGGATGCCGCCCGGGAGAAGAGGGAGTTCCCCCTGGTGGAGCGGTTTCTCGCAGGCAGAACGTGCCTGATTGCCGGAAGCACCTGGCCCTTTGATGACCAGCTCTTGAAGGAGATCGTTCCCGCCTTCCCGGATCTCAAGTTCGTGATCGTGCCCCACCACGTGGATGCGGTCAACATCCGGAGGATTACGCACCTCTTCGAGGGTGAGGCGGCTCTTTACTCCCGGGGAGAGGATCAGGAACTGGAGAAGAGACAGGTCCTGGTGGTGGACACGATCGGAATCCTCACCTACCTGTATCGGTTGGCGGATCTCACATACATCGGAGACGGCTTCGGCGCAGGGATCCACAGCATCATGGAGCCTGCCGCCTTCGGCATGCCGATCTTCTTCGGGCCGAATTACCACAACTTCCAGGAAGCAGTGGACCTCGTGGAGCGAAGGGGCGTTTTCGCCGTGAAGGATCAGGAAGAGCTGGTGGAAGGCATCCGGCGTTTTGCCCATGATGAGGGAGCGCGGCAGGCAGTGGGGCGGATCTGCCGGGAGTACATCCGGGAGAAGAGAGGAGCCACGGACAGAGTGATGACGGGGTTGAGGAAATACCTCGGCGACCCGAGGAGTTCTCGGGGGTCGGAGGTCAGGGATCAGGGATTGGGAAATGTCTGAATACGACCCAAAGATTCTGGACAAGATAGGGCGGTTGAGGGACGAGATCAACCGTCACAACCACGCCTACTACATTCAGGACAGCCCGGAGGTCTCGGACGCTGAATACGATCGCCTCTTCGACGAGCTGGTGGCGCTGGAAGAGGCCCATCCAGAACTCGTCACCCCCGAATCCCCCACGCAGAGGGTAGGGGCCGCGCCCCTCGAAGAATTCGAAACGGTGAGGCACAGCCTCCCCATGTTGAGCCTGAACAAGACCACCTCAGAAGAGGAGTTTCTGGACTTCCACCGGAGGGTGCGGGATCTGTCTGGGCTGAGCGATGAGGAAATCCAGTACACGGCGGAGCCGAAATTCGATGGCCTTGCCGTGGAGCTGATCTACAGAGAAGGCATCTTCCAGCTCGGCTGCACCCGGGGCGACGGGATCGTCGGAGAGGATGTGACCTTGAATCTCCGGACCGTGAACTCGATCCCCCTGAGGCTTCTCGAAGGGTCGATTCCCGAATTCCTCGAGGTCCGTGGCGAAGTGATCATGACCAAGGAGGACTTCGCGAGGCTGAACAGGGAAAGGGAAGAGGCGGACCAGCCCCTGTTCGCCAATCCGCGCAACGCCGCTGCCGGGTCGGTCAGGCAGCTCGATCCGAGAATTACCAACACCCGGCCCCTGAGCCTGTTTGCCTACGGGATCGGAAGGGTGGAGGGAGAGGACCTGACCCATCATTGGGACGGCCTCCAGTGCCTGAAGCGGCTCGGGTTCAGGATAAGCGAACATGCACGGCTGTGCGGAACCGTGGGCGAGGTGATCGAATACCATCAACAGATTCTCGGCCAGAGGGACGGCCTGCCCTACGAAATCGATGGGATCGTGATCAAGGTGAATGCCTTCTCCGTTCAGCAGAGGCTCGGAGAGCTTTCCCGGAGCCCTCGCTGGGCCGTTGCCTGGAAATTCCCGGCACAGCAGGAACACACGCGCGTCGAGGACATCATCATCAGCGTCGGCAGAACCGGGTCGTTGACGCCCGTGGCGGTCCTGGAGCCTGTCCGGGTGGGGGGCGTGGAGGTGAGCCGGGCCTCCCTGCACAACGAGGATGAGGTCAGGAAGAAGGATGTGCGCATCGGTGACACGGTGGTCATCCAGCGTGCGGGCGATGTAATCCCGGAAGTGGTGAAGGTGGTGGAATCGAAGCGGACCGGGAACGAGAGGGCGTTCACCATGCCGGATAAGTGTCCGGTGTGCGGGTCCGAAGCGGAGCGGCCGGAGGGAGAAGCCATCCACCGGTGCACCGGCTTTGCCTGCCCGGCCCAGATCAAGGAAAATCTGGCCCATTTCGTGTCCAAGGGGGCGATGAACATGGACGGCCTCGGGCGCAGGCTCCTGGAACAAATGGTGGACAAGGGCATCATCCAGGACCCGGCCGACTTGTACTTCCTCGACAAAGAAGCACTCGCGAAGATGGACAGGATGGGTGACAAGCTGGCGGAAAATCTGCTCGACGCCATAGCGAAGAGCAGAACCCCGGACCTGGCCAACCTGATCTACGGACTGGGCATAAGAAATGTGGGCTATCATCTGGCCGGGGTGCTGGCAAAGACCTTCAAGTCCATCGACAAGCTGGCGGAACAGGGCATCGAAGAACTCACCGAGGTCCACGAAGTCGGGCCCATCGTGGCGCAGAGCCTCCACAACTACTTCCGGAACCCGAAGAACCTGGAAATTCTCGACAAGCTCAAGAGAGGGGGCGTGGAATTTCCCGTGGAAGAGGCGGAAGTCGGGGAGGTCCCGCTGTCCGGAAAGACCTTTGTCCTTACCGGAGGGCTGGATACCCTGACGCGAGACGAGGCCAGAAGCCTCATCGAGGAGCAAGGAGGAAGGGTCTCTTCCTCGGTGAGCAAGAAGACGGACTTCGTGGTCGTGGGCAAGGACGCGGGCTCCAAGCTCGACAAGGCCCGGAAGCTAGGGGTCCAGACCCTGAAGGAGGACGAATTCAAGGACATGGTCGGGAAATGAAGGGGCCTCTTCAGACCCCTTCTTCTACCGGGAAGCGAGGGCCCGGCCTTTATCTTTTCTTTTCCCTTCCCAAGAGCTTTATCAAGAGGACCATGCCCATTGGGAGAAAGAGCATTGCAAGGCGGTTGAAGATACCGGATTCCTCGTAGGAAGCGACGTGAAGGACGGAGGCCTCGGCAAGGGCGCCTTCCCCCCATGAGGAAGAGGTAGCGCAAGTCAATTCCTGCCCGTCCGTACGTCCGTCACAATCATTGTCCAAGCCGTCCGAGCACGTGTTCCCGTAGCTCGACCCTTCAGAAGCTTCCGGGTTTACATCCTCATTGTCATCGTCGCAGTCACAGTCGGCCCCGTACCCGTCCCCGTCCGAATCTGCACTGCGGGTCTCGGGGGCCGGGTCATCGATGTTGATGCACCCGTCCGCATCGGTGTCGTAGTGCCAGTCAATTTCAAACAGAATGTCCCTTGCCAGGACCGAACACCAGGTCCCGCAGTCCTGGTGGAAGCTCTCTTCGGTGAGGACCAGGGTGACATTCAGGTACTGTCCGTCCGGCAGGTGGCTGAAGCTGCGCCTTTCGATTTCAGGTGTGATGTCCTGATAGGTACAGTACTTTCCGTCATCGCAGTAGGATGTGGGCGGAGTGTATCCGGAATAGAGATAGGCATTGCTCCCCGATGTGGGCCCGCACCAGAGCACGTGATAGCTTGCATCGGTTTCGATCCATACGTCCGCATTTCCATCCTGATCCGCCACGAAATAGTCAAAGACGAGATACCCGGCAATGCACTCCTTGTCCGGGTCACCGTCGGGGAGGAGTTTGTTCGCCTCGTACTGCGCATCCGACCGGTTGTTCCCTGCCGGGGAGGCCTCACAATCCAGGCATGTCCATCTTCCGGAATACCCGATCCACTCGTTCGTCTCGTCATCCCCGCCTGCACAGGCGGGGATGCCCTCGAGCTTCACCTGGTAGGTGAAGTCCGGTTTGAGTCCTGTGCCGTACAGGTTTGCTACGAAATTGTGGTTGATGACCTCGTAATCAACCGTGACCACCGCAGAGTCGTAGTTGTTCGGCTCGGGGTAGATGTATTCCGTGCCCCCGTCGACGGGTGCGAGGATCACGGCCGTCGCCTGTGCTGTTGAAACACAGAGGAGGAGTGCCATGAAGATGTTTACCAGGATGCTCATTCTCGTCTCCTTTTTCTGGTCTGCGTGCTTGGCACTTACGTGTCAGAGAAGAAGGGCGGGAACGACATCTCCCGCCCTTCTCGTCGTGTCTGCCGTCAATACCGATATCGGTCGGATCGCTTCTTACCTCCGAGAGCGCCTGTGGATCAAGGATCGCCAGGGGTGTAGTCGTACTGTATCTTTACCGTCTCGAACAAGATGTCCGTGCAGTTCCATGCTATCATCTGTTGGCCGGTACAGTCCACGTCGTCCGACGGAACCAGCCAGATCTTGGCCCCTTCCGGGCAATTCTCATCTCCGCAGATAGGCAAGTCCTGGCCGATGAATGCGGCACCATCGAAGGCGACCGCGCCGGTTTCTGCGTCAGGCGTGGTAGTGCCCAGACAGAGGAGTCCTGTGCCCGGCCAGGGATCCGGGTAATAGATCAATGTGTAGTCCTTGTCGGCCTGTGGTACAACGCCTTGCACTTCGAACGCGAAGACCGGCCCCTCGGGTGAGTAACCCAAGACGGCCGCAGCGCCTTCGCTGTCGCAGGGCCATTCCTCCCCCGGATCAGGGGGTTCCGAACAAACGCTCTTCTGACAGAGATTGATCGTGGGCAAAGGGACGGGACATCCAAAGAAGAGCATCACCCCAAAGACAATCATCAAAACAGCTAAACGTTTCATGGCTCGCCTCTCTCATGGTTCACGTACCATGGGTGGTGAGTTGGAATGGAAACTCACGAACCACGAGCTCAGCAGCGACTTCTGTAAATGTACAGGAAAGGGCGTCAGCCCTATGGAGGGCGAAATTGACTCTTCTCCAGTATTCGCATGACGCAACCTCCTCAGATGGGGGTTCCTGCCGTTAAGGTGAGCACCCACCATAAAGACACGACCCAGGTTCATCGGAAAGGTCGTCAAAGTTGATCCAATCGGTTCCCAGGTGGTCCCAGAGAATTTGTTGACCGGCAATGCAGGGTAAACCACCTTGAGGAGGGCACCAGACAGTCATCGCTGCTGGACTACTACAGCTCAGATACGCATCTGGGACGAGCCAGACCTTGGCCCCTGTTCCACAATTGACATCACAAGTTTTGGGCAAGTCACCGGGCGTTGCCGGCCCAGTAAGGACGAGTGTGCCGTCGCCGGCCGATAGGCCATTTGCCAGGCAAATCAGCCCATTTTGAGGCCAGGGATCGGGGGAGTAGATCAGCGTGTAGGGCGTGTTGGCAAGCAGGCCTTGGGCGGTCAATGTAAAATTGAAATCAGGGTTGCCAATTGTACTGTGTTCAAGAGTCGCTGTTCCACCCCCAGGTTGACACGCGCTCCAATCCGCAGTCTTCTCACAAAGGTTGACGGTCAACGTGGGCGCGGTGGCCGTCACAGTCACCGTGTCCGGCGCGCTGTCTTTGCTGCCGTCGTACACAACCAGTTCCACTACGTAATCGCCCTCCTGGTCCGCCGTAAACGTGGGGCCGACCGTGGACGGGTTGGCCAGGACTGCACCACTTCCCGTCGGCACGGAGACGAATGACCAGGCATAGGTCAACGGGCCGGCTTCAGGGTCGCTGCTTCCGCTCCCGTCCAGGGTCACAAGACTGCCGAGATCGACATCCTGGTCGCCGCCCGCGTCCGCGACCGGAGCCTGGTTGCATGGCTGGTCCTCGGCCAAGAGGTCGTCGAATTTGACGAGGTCGAATTCGGTCGCATCAAAGAGATAGGAGGCCGGGTTCCAGGAGGCGATGATTTTCGGCCCCGTGCAGTCTGCGTCCGCCTCGGTGATGAGCCAGATCTTGGCCCCATCCGGACAATTCAGATCGTCCGGCCACGGCAGATCCCCGGTGGGTGCAGCGCCGTTAACGGCCAGTGAACCGTCGAGTCCCGGTGTCAGCATTTCTGTCAGGCACATCCCCAAGGGCTTGCCGGCCCTCCAGGGGCTGTAGGTGTCATCGTAATAGATGAGTCTGTAGTCCGTATCCGGATCCAAGTTTTGAGCGCTAAATTCGAAAAGAAAAAGATCTTCTCCCGTGGCCTGGTACGTGAGTACCCCGCCGGCCCCACCCTCCACACATTCCCAGGTGCCTGGGTCTTTCTGACAAAGGTTGATGCTCACGGGCACCGGCGGCAGATCACATCCGACCACTGCGATGCCAGCCAACAAGATCACGAAAAGACGAATCCATTTCATTGATTGCCCTTTCTGAGTTCTGATGAAGACTCGAAGATTTTCTCGTGTCTGTCCATGTTCTTCGGTGAGAAGGAACGGCAGCTTACGGTTCGCGTCAGGGGGGGCGGCCCTTCCTTCTCGAGGGTTGGGGGTCGTCCGGGACAGGCGCGGAGACTGGAGAGCACATAATCGTTCGGATAAAACAATATTTAATATTTTCGTATGAGGCCCAACATTATATTCTATGTAGCAGACACACTCTAGACACATCCTATATATCCTGATGGGGGCTGACATGTCAAGGAATATTCTATTTTACATTCTTGCGTTATATATTTCTGCATGCCGTCTCATTTTCGTCCTGATGTGAACCGGCTTCCATCCGGGCCTCCTGTTGAATTCTCTGACAGGAACGAGTACACAGGGGGCGAACCCTTTGAGTTGAGAAGAAGAAAGGAATCCCGGTGGCTGAATATGAACATGTATGTCCCTGGTGGATCGGGTATCTCCTGGTAAGCCCCCTTCGGCGCCTTTCCCAGAACCCTCGGAAGATCCTCGCCCCTTACATCAAGCCGGGAACGGTCGCCCTGGATGTGGGCTGTGCCATGGGTTTCTTCAGTCTGGACATGGCCCGGATGGTAGGAGCGGACGGCAGGGTGGTCTGCGTGGATCTGCAGCCGAAGATGATCAAGGCCCTGGTGCGACGGGCGACCAGGGCCGGTGTGATCGACCGTATCGACCATCGTGTGTGTGACAAGAACGGCCTCGGGCTAGAGGACCTGAGCGGAAAGGTCGACTTCGTCCTGGCCTTTGCGCTCGTGCACGAAATGCCCGATACGGAAGCGTTCTTCGAACAGATCCATGGGGCACTGCGGCCGGGGGGTACGTGTCTGGTTGCCGAACCAAAGGGCCATGTCACGGAGAAACAGTTCGAGACAACCCTCGCTGCCGCAAAGAAGAACGGCCTGGAGCTTGGCGAGAGCCCCAGAATTAGAAGAAGCCGCGCCGCGCTTCTCAAGAGATAATCGTGCCGTAGAGAATCTCAAAAAAGGGGACGTTCTTGACTAATTGGACTAAGTGGGCTCTGACCGACTGAGGATCTTGGCGATTCCAGAGGTAGATATACCCAGATGACGCCCCGCTTCACTCAGAGGAAGGCCACATTGCTCAATCAAATCTCTTGCCAATTGACATCTGACCCTAGAGACATCCTTGCGACGGCTCCCCGATCTCAACGCTTCGAGGCTGATACTCTCTCTCTCACACAACGCCTCTACAAGTGAAGCAGCACGCTTCAGTCGTTCCTGGGCGGAGAACTGCTCCCTTCTTGTCCTGTCTGCCTGTTCGATGAGCTTCTCCACAAACTCACCACTTCCCAGAATACGCTCATCTGACTGTTCCCTCACCCCGAGCCGACGCATTGACTTGACCGACAACCAACCCCCCTGGGACCTTATCAAACCACCTCCAGTCAAATCAGGACGACGTCCCTGAGCGATGCCCATCTTCACGAACTCACGATACGCCCTTCTTGCCTCACCCTCCTTTGCCCCGAACCAATTGAGCACATAATCCCTGTCCTGCCATTCGTTTCTTATTCTGCCCATCAACACGGCATGACCGCACCACCGATATCGATCCAAACGGGCGAGAGACTCCACTGAGTTGGCTCGCAAAGGATTCAGATGGATGTACCTGACCAATTCCATGAAATAGGCGTCCTCTTCGCAGACGATAGATTTGTAGCGATTCTGAAACAGGTGACCATGCCTCTTGTGGCGCTTGTTATGCCCAGAGGCATATCCGGACAAGAACCGCCGCATAAACGTGGATAGTCCCAGTGACCCACTGCGTACAAGAAAGTGAGCGTGGTTGGTCATCAGTGCCCAGGCAAAGATTGCTGTTGAGGTATTCGTGGCGACCGTTCCCATGCGAGAAACGAAATCCAGTCTGTCACGATCGTCTCTTACGATGTCCCTCTGCTCGATCCCCCTCACAATGACATGATGCAGAGTCCCCGGCGCGTCAAGTCGGGCCTGTCTTGGCATGAGTCACCTCCACGCGTTACCTTGCTATTTTGGCTAATATCGCGATTTGTCCAATTAGTCAAGAACGTCCCCAAAGTTGATTGACACAGGAAGATGGCTCCACATACACTGCTTTTGACATCATCAGGGAGCAAGGGAATGAGCGAGAAAGGAAAGCGGAGCACTCCGGCCTTTACGGACGCCCGAAGCAAGAAGGTTGTCATTGTTGCCCATTGTGTCTTGAATCAGAACGCAAGGATCGACACCTGTGCGACGGCGCCTGCGGTGTTTCCGAAGGTGCTCGAAGCTCTGGTGGAACGCCAGATCGGGATCCTGCAGTATCCTTGCCCCGAGCTTGGTTTCCTTGGAATGGGCAGGCAAGGGCAGGACTGTGCTTCCTGGGACGGCTCGTATCAACACGAGAGCGGAGAGGTCTACGATCAGATGACGGTTCCCGAGGGGCGAAAACTTCTGAGAGGGCTCGCCGAGAACCTCGTGTACCAGATCAAGGAATACGGGAAGTACGGTTTCAAGGTTCTGGGCGTTCTGGGTATCCTGGGGAGCCCGACGTGCGGTGTGGGCCTGAAATACTACAAAGGCATAGACGAGACGGATGGAGCGTTCATCGAGGAACTCAAGAAATCCTTCGAAGAAGCCGGCCTGGATCTTCCGATTCTGGGCTTGAACGACCTGGAACCGGACGAGAATGTCGCACGCATTCAGGCGCTGGATTCATGACAGGGACGCCTGCCCGGCAGGCCTTCCTGCGAACCAACCCCTTCCCCGTGCCCGGGATCACTGAAGGGTCTGGCCTCCATCGATGTATACTTCCGCTCCGGTGAGGAATGGGGGGCAGGTCGCCAGATAGAGGGCCGTGGATCGCAGTTCCTCCAGTTCGCCCGGCCTCCCGAGGGGTACCATCTTCTTGATCATGCCCTTGCCTGTCTCTGAGGATAGGAAGTCCCGATTGAATTCCGTCACAAAGTACCCGGGACAGAGTGCATTCACCTGGATATTGTACCGGAGCAACTCCAGTGCCAGGACCTTGGTTAATGAAATGACCGCGGACTTGCTGCAACAGTAGCCGGACATGTACCGCGAAGCAACCTTTCCAAGTATGGACGCAACGTTGATGATCTTCCCCCTCTTGGATTTCATCATCTCCTTGGAGACGGCTCTACAGACCAGGAAGGTTCCCCTGAAATCCACGTTCATCACCTCGTCTATGTCCGCGTCAGTCATCTCCACGACAGACTTCTGATTGCCCGAGATTCCCGCACTGTTGACCAGGATGTTGATGGGCCCAAGCTCGCCTGCGACATCTTCTGTGACGGAATCGACCGACTTGGAGTCATTCACATCCATCGCGATGCCCATTGCCTTGACACCGAACTTCGCCTCGATCGCCTTCGCGGCGGCCACGCATGCTTCGTGGTTGCGAGCCGCAAGCGCCACGCTCGCTCCCGCCTCTGCATACGTCTCTGCAAAAAGCAATCCTATGCCTCGGTACCCTCCTGTAATCAGCGCTGTCCTGTTCTGTAAAGAGAAGAGCGTTTCCAGCATATCGTTTGCCATTTCTACCTCCGTGCATATCAGGCTTGAGAGTGAATCAGGCTACATCGACCCCTTCGCCGGAGTCAACCGTGTCTGCCGGGGAGTTGACGTGAAAGACGCGTTCAACGTACCATCACCTCTGTGATCAAAAGGAGGGCTTTCTCGAAAATGACACACAAGCCCACAGTGGCGTTGGTTCATTACGAAGAACCCCTATTGTCGGTGCGGAAGGCCGCTGACCTCTCCGGAGGCCTCGACCATCTTCCTGCAGGCGGAAAGGTCTTCGTCAAGCCAAACGTCATCTTCTGGACGCGCGAGACGATCTTCCCCAAGTACGGGGTGATCACCACGTCGCGCCTGATGGAGGACGCGGTGGTCCTGCTCAAGGAGCGCGGCATCGACGACATCACCATCGGTGAAGGTCTGGTTACCCGAAGCCCCAAGGACAGGGAAACCCCTCTCCACGCCTTCGAGACGCTGGGCTACAACAAGTTGAACAAGCGCTACGGCGTGAAAGTGCTCGACCTTCACCAGAGGCGTTTCGAGGATGTGGATCTCGGGGACGGCGTAACCCTTGCCTTCAATACGGATTTCCTGGAAACCGATTTTCTCGTAAATATCCCGGTGCTCAAGTGTCACGCCCAGACGATCGTGAGCCTGGGCATCAAGAATCTGAAGGGTCTCGTCGACATCCCTTCCCGCAAGAAATGCCACAGTGATGACCCGACGAGGGATCTTCATTTCATGGTCGGGAAGCTCGCGAACCGGATTCCCCCTTCCCTGACGATCCTGGATGGAATCTACACGAATGAGCGCGGCCCCCTGTACGACGGGAAGGCGAGGAGGACCGACGCTCTTGTCGCCTCTTCGGACACGCTCGCCGCCGACATGATCGGCTCCCAGATTTTGGGCCATCCTCCTTCCGAGATTCCGCATCTCGTCCATGCGGCCCGGGATTTGGGCCGATCCCTTGATCCGTCCGGGATCGAGCTGAGGGGAGAAGCGATTGAGGACTTTGCTCATTACCACGAACACGCGTTCCCGTACGCCGATGACGGGACCCTTCCGCTGCCCATGGAGAAGATGGGCATTCAAGGGCTCTCCTACCCGAAATACGATCTCTCTCTGTGCACCTACTGTACGCCAATAAACGGGGCGACCCTCTATAGCATTGCCATGGGGTGGAAGGGGCAGCCCTGGGACGATGTGGAAGTCCTCACCGGCAAGACCATGAAGCCCACGCCGGGCAAGAAGAAGACGATCCTGCTAGGCAAATGCATGTACCAGGCGAACAAGGACCATCCGGACATCCAGGAGATGATCGCGGTCAAGGGGTGCCCTCCCAGGCCGAAGGCGATCATCGATGCGCTTCACAAGGCCGGGATCGAGGTGGACCCTGCCCATCTGGAGGGGGTAGACAACTACCCGGGTACGTTCATGAAGCGATACGAGAAGAGGCCGGAGTTTCAGGAGTCCTTCTACACAATTGACTAGAAGCCAAGAACCCGGAAAGAGAAGGAGACGAAGGATGAAGAAGTCCCCGAGAGCGCTTGGATGGGTGGGGGTGCTGATGGCGGCCCTTCTTGTCCTGGCCGTTTCACCCTCCTTTGGCGTGGACGATGAGTTCAAACAGCAAACCCAGGCCGCGATCGATCAGTTCAAGAAGACGGATCCCGGCATAAAGGCCTTCTTCGGCAAGGCCCGGGGCTATGCCGTCATTCCGACCGTGGGCAAAGGGGGTATCGGGATCGGCGCGGCTCGCGGCAAGGGCCTGGTCTACGAGGGGGGAAAGCTGATCGGAGAGGTCAAGCTGACCCAGGTCACGATAGGCGCGCAACTCGGGGGGCAGACCTACTCAGAGGTGGTGTTTCTGGAGAGCAAAGAGACCATGGAGAGCTTCAAGAAAGGTGATTTCGCCCTGAGCGCCCAGGCCACCGCCACGGCCGCAGCGGCGGGTGCGGCTGCCAACGCTAGATACAAGCAGGGCGTTGCCGTGTTCACCATGGCCAAAGGCGGCCTCATGTACGAAGCCAGCGTGGGGGGGCAGAAGTTCAACTTCATTCCGCTCGGAAAATAGGCCCACTCTGGGGAGGTGTAAGGGGGGCCTGACCCCTGACCCCCGATCCCTCACTCGTGTGCAGCGTCCAGTTGACAGCGCACCCTATGCCTAATACTGGTCGCCGTACTTCTTCTTGACCGCCTTGAAGGCGTCTTCCGCGATGTCCCAGGTCCGCTGGGCATCTTCGTCGGTGTGGGCAGCGGAGATGAAGTTGTTGTGATAGTCGAGGATATAGGCGCCGCGCTGTACGCACTCCGAGATCCAGTCCGCGTGAAGCCCCTTGTGGATGGCGGCCGGCCCCTCGGTCATGATCGGGGCGGGCTCCTGATTCGTGATGCGTAAGAACGGCATGGAGGGGAGCCCGGACACCTTCAGGTCGTATCCGTAATCCTTGGCAAGCCCCACGAGCCCGTCCATGATCTTCTGTCCCATCTCGAGCATCATCTTCGGGGCATTGATCTTCTTCATCTCCCGGAGCGTCGCAAGGGCGGCGGCCATGGGCGCTGCGTTGAAGAACTGGGTGCCTGTAAAGAAGACGCTCGTCATCGCCTCCCTGAGCGCGTCGGTCCCCACGAGGGCCGAGATCGGATAGCCGTTTCCGAGGGCCTTTCCAAAGCAGACGAGGTCGGGCTTGAAACCGAAGTACTCGTGCGACCCCGCAAGATCGGCCCGGAAGCCGGCCCGCACGTCGTCCACGATCAGCACGATACCCTTCTTCTTGCAGAGGGCCTCGATCTTCTGCCAGAACCCTTCGGCAGGCATCTCGTTGTCCACGACGATGGGGTGGTGATAGGGGGAGGAGATGATGCAGGCGATCTCTCCGTCGTTTTCTTCCACGGCCCTTTCCACCTGTCCATAGTCGTTCCAGGTGAGCTGGATGACGTGCTGCGTGTCCTCCTCGATCGTTCCGCCACTGCCGGGGGTCTGCATCCAGGGGGAGGAGCCGTGATAGAATCCTTCGAAGACAATGACCTTCTTTCTGCCCGTCGCCGCCCTCGCCACCATGACCGACAGGTTGGTCGGGTCGGCGCCGTTCTTGGCAAAGAAGGCCCAGTCGGCGATGGACACCATATCCACCAACTCCTCGGCCAAATCGATCATCACGGGCGCAGCGAGAGAGACCGTGTTGCCCTTCGCGTACTGTTCTCTGGCCGCTTCTTCCACGGCCGGGTGGTTGTATCCGAGGATCATCGGGCCGTAGGCGCACACGTAGTCCACGTACTCGTTCCCGTCCACGTCCCAGAACCTGGATCCCTCGGACCTGGAGAAGTAGACCGGATTTCCCGGGGCGGTGGCGGAAACGCTGTAGTGGCCGTAAACGCCTCCCTCCGGACAGAACGGAGAGCCCGGCATGGCCTTTTTCGCCCGATTGAACAATTCCTGTGATTCTTTCTGATCATAAGTCTTCATTCTTTTGCCCCCGGCGCTTGTTTCGCGTCCATCCATAGGGTGGGCGGCTATGTCATCAAGTATTCTATTGCCCAAAATATTTATCGTATAGGAAGAGAGAATCCCGTGTCAAGGAACCCTGCCCCCTATTCCATTACCGAAAGAGCCGATTCCGGCAGGGTGCTTCCACCGTCGATCACGAAGGGCTGTCCGGTGATGTAGCTCGCCCTGTCGGAAGCCAGGAAAGCCGCCAGTTCACCGATGTCCTCGGGAGTGCCCAGCTTCTTCGTTGGAATTGCCGATGCCATGATGTCGATGACCGATTGAGGGTCGTCCGGCATGATTTCCTCGACCGCCTTCCGAACCATCGGTGTGTCGATCATGCCGGGGCAGATCGCGTTCACGTTGATGTTGTTTCCCACCACCTCCATGGCCAGCGCCTTGGTGAAGCCCCAGAGCGCTGCCTTGGTGATGGCGTAGGCCGTTTCCCCCGTGTCGGCCACGATCGGGCCGGTCACCGAAGAGATGTTCACGATCTTGCCGTAGTTCCTGTCCACCATGAAGGGCAGGACCGCCTTCGTACAGTTCCAGGCGCCGTTGATGTTCACGTTGAAGTGCAGGTCGCGGATCTCGTCCGTCATCTCCAGGAAGGGGATGAGCTTGGCAACACCCGCGTTGTTCACCAGGATGTCGATCTTTCCCTGTTGCTTGGCCAGATCGTCCACAGCCTCCTTGACGGCGCCGAGGTCGGTTATGTCCACCTTGTAAGCCGATACGCGAAGGCCTTCACCTTCAAAGGCCTGGGCCGCCCGGAAGACCTCGTCGCTCACGTCCAGCATGGCCACGTGAGCGCCTTCACGGCCGAATACCTTGGCGATGCCCCAACCGTTGCCCATGGCCGCCCCGGAAACGACGGCTACCTTGTCATCCAGGATTCCCATTTTCTTCCTCCTTTCACCTATGTGTACAGAGACTCCATCATCTTCTCGATCCGGCTGTTGGACATGAAGCGCATCAGGAACAGGAGCACCTTGTACTTGGGCTCGATAAAGTACTTGGGCTTCAGCTTCTTCGCGTCCACCAGCTTGCAGACCAGCTCGCCGATCACATCCGGCCCCTGGGAGGTAATCTCGCTTTCTCTTCCCGTCTCGATACTCTTCATGGCCCGCTCGTAGTGAGCCGACCCGGGCTTGAGCGCGGCAGCCCGGACTCGAGCTGCAGTGAAGTCGGTCTTCATGTCTCCTGGGTTGATACTTGTGGCCTGGATCCCAAAGGGCTTTCCCTCAACCCTGAGCGCCTCGACGAGGCCGTCCACCGCCTTCTTGCTCATGCTGTAGAAGCCGCTGTACGGGATGCTTGGAACCTGAGCGGCCAGGGAACTGATCGTGACAATCTTGCCGCCCCCCTGCTCGCGCATGACAGGCATGACCTCGCGGGCCATCCGGTGGGTGCCGAAGAGGTTGACCTCGAACTGGAACTTGGCCTCTTCCACCGTTGTGTCCTCCACGCTCCCCTCGAACCCAAAGCCTGCGCAGTTCACCAGCACATCGATTCGATTCTCTTCCTTGCGCACCTGTTCATAAAAGGCCTCCACGGACGACTGGTTCGTGATGTCGCAGGGAAGGAGCTTGTACGGTAGGTTCTTCCATTCCGGATCCATGTCGATCCCGTAGACCGTGCCGTAGACCTTGTGCCCGCGTGCACTGAGCTTCTCCACGCACGCCTTGCCCATCCCTGATGTGGCTCCCGTTACCGCGATGACCTTGCTCATCTTCTCCTCCTCAATTCGAAACCTTGTACACCAGTTTCTCTTTGGCTTCTCCTTTCGTCTACGTATACAGAGACTCCATCATCTTCTCGACCTGGCTGTTGGACATGAAGCGCATCAGGAACAGGAGCGCCTTGTACTTCGGCTCGATGAAGTACTTCGGCTTCAACTTCTTCGCGTCCACCAGTTTGCAGACCAAGTCGCCGATCACATCGGGTCCCTGAGAGCCCAACTCGCTCTCTTTCATGATGTCCACGCTCTTCATGGACGGCTCATAATAGGCGGATCCCGGCTTGAGCGCGGCCGCACGAACGCGGTTTGTCGTGAAGTCGGTCTTCATGTCGCCCGGGTTGATGCTCGTCGCCTGTATTCCGAAGGGCTTGCCCTCCACGCGGAGCGTCTCGACCAGGCCGTCCACCGCCTTCTTGCTCATGCTGTAGAAACCCTGATAGGGAACGCCCGGCACCTGGGCCGCCAGGGAGCTGATCGTAATGATCTTGCCGCTGCCCTGCTCGCGCATGAGGGGCATCACCTCGCGGATCATCCGGTGGGTCCCGAAGAAGTTTACCTCGAACTGAAACTTCGTCTCCTCCACCGTAGAGTCCTCCACGCTTCCCTCGAAGCAGAAGCCTGCACAATTGACCAGGACATCGACCCGGTTCGCTTCCTCTTTGATCTGTGCAACGAAGGTCTCCACGGATGCCTGGTTCGTGATGTCGCAAGGGAGGAGCTTGTACGGCAGATCTTTCCATTCCGGGTCCATGTCGATCCCGTAGACCGTGCCGTAGACCTTGTGCCCCCGGGCACTGAGCTTCTCCACGCATGCCTTGCCCATCCCGGACGTGGCCCCTGTAACCGCTATCACTCTGCTCATAGTCATTTCCCTCGCACCCTGTTGAAAGACTACTGCTTCCCGGGGTCGATAGTCCCCTTGTTTCACACTTCAATACTTGATCCAGCCCTTTCGCCTCCTATGAGCAGACCTTGTACACCAGTTTCTCTTTGACCCCTGTGGTCACCTTGACATATCCGGAAAGCATCTCGTTCACGGTCTCGTTTCCCGTGTCCACGAGCATGGGCTCCCCGTTCAGCGCGAACAGCTTGGCCCGGGTCGCGATCACGATGATGTTGTCCCTACCGACTCGCTCGATGACCCGGTCGCTGATCTGCTGGTTTCCCCTGCCGAAGAGGTAGCCCTGGCCGCCGATGATGGTCACCACGATTCTGGCCGGCTTGCCCTCGATCACCTCCAGCAGCTCTGCCTCGTTCGCATCGCTTGCCACGAGCGACTTGTTCAGGACCACGTCCACGCCCAGCAGGGTGTTCGGCAGATCGAGGACCCGCATGACCTCCCGGGTGGTGGTGCCCGGACCGATGGCGTAGATGCAGTCCGGCTCCATGTTGCTGACCACGTCCAGGGCAATGGCCCGGACGACCGTGTCCTCCTGGCCCGCAGCGCCTGCCTTGACCGACTGCACCAGCCTCCGCTCAAAAGGGATCCGGAGATAGCCGTACAGCCTCGCGCTCACCCTCTGGTCCCGAAACGCGTCTTCGTCGATGTCCATGACCTCGGCCTCCCGGGTGCCGACCGCCTTGCCCTGCAGGAAGAGCTTTGCAAGCTCGCCCGCGTTCCGGGGGGTGGTCCCGAACACCGCCGAGTGCATCTTCACCCCGGCCGGAATCCCGAGCACAGGCACCTGGTCGCCGACTGCGTTGTAGATATTCCGTGCCGTACCGTCTCCGCCCACGAAGAGCAGGAGTTCCACCCCTGCTTCTCGAATCTCGCGTGCGGCCCGTTCCGTGTCTTCCGCAGTCGTGTCCCCCGGTGCGATGGACCCGATGACGGTGTGGTCGAAACCGGACGGCGCAAGCTCGCTTTCGCCCATTGCCCCCGGGCAGGTGAAAAAATGGAGGGCGTCCTCCAGGCCGGCCAGCCTCTCCAGCGCACGGATCGCCCTGCGGGGGGACTCCGGCGTGGCGCCGATCAGGATCGCCTTCTTCAGGATCTCAGGGCCGTCGGTCCCCTTGAGGCCGACTTTGCCCCCCATCCCGGCAATCGGGTTTACGATGAGCCCTACTTTTCGCTTCATAATAGAGGAAGGCTGCGCCTCACTTCTCCTCGGCCTTCACCTTCTTGTACTTCTTGTAGGTGAAGATGCATTCTTCATGAAGGAGCATCGCACTCTCGTCCACCGCACGGGTGATTCCCCGGTGTGGAGCGCTCTTGACCTTCTCCGGTTCTTCGTAGGCCTCTTTGGAGATCTGCTTCATCACGGTTGCCCATTCGTCGATATCTTCCTTGGAATGGGAGTCGCTCGGTTCCGGGGTGAAGGGCTCCGGGATCACATGTGGATGATGGCTCAACCAGTAGGCCTGAATCCCAAAGTCGGTCATGCGGCGTTCCACGTCTTCGGAAGTAACCCCCGTGTCTGCCGTCATCTTTTCCCAGCTGTACCGGATCTGGTCGAGTCTGACTTTTCCCTCCCCGTAGGATTCCGTAACCCCCGGGACGGCGAGTAACAGCCTCTCCAGGTAATTGTTGTTCAGGACCGCGATCTCGGCAACCTCGTTCAGGCCCTTGGCGCCCAGGCTCATGATCCAGGCGTAGGTCCTCAAGATCACCTGCGCGTTACCGCAGAAATCCCGGACCTTGCCGATGCTGTCCGGCCGGTCGTAGTCCAGCCCGTAGCGTTTTCCCTCTTTCGTCACGACCGGGACGGGAAGGAACTTGGCCAGGTGTTCCTTCACCGCAAGGGCTCCACAGCCCGGGCCCATGCCTCCGTGTGGCGAAGAGAAGGTCTTGTGCAGGTTGAAGTGGCACATGTCGAACCCCACATCCGCGGCCCGGGCCTTGCCGAGAACGCCGTTTGCGTTCGCCTGGTCCGTGAAGCAGAGCCCGCCCACGCTGTGAACGAGCTTGACGAACTCCTCGATCCTGGGGTTGTACAGGCCGATGTCTTCCGGGTTCGTGATGAACAATGCCGCCGTTCGCTCCGACAGGGCCGCCTTCAGGGCCTCAAAATCAGGGTACCCGTCCTTGTCCGGCATGAGCGTGATGACCTCGTAGCCGACCGTGGCCGGGCAGGCCGCATCTACCGGATGGGAGAACATCGTGGTGATCACCTGGTCCCTTTTGTCCCCCTCGCCCTTTGCCTGATGATAGGCTCTTACGATGGAGGAGGCCGTATAGACCGCCTGGCCTCCGCTCGTGGGCTGAAAGCAGATCTCGTCCATGCCGGAAATCTCCCGCAAGAAATCCCGGGTCTTGTACATGATTTCGAGCATTCCCTGGACAGTCGACTCGTCCTGATAGGGGTGGAGATCCGCCATCTGCGGCATACCGCACAACGCTTCGTTGACCTTTGGGCTGTACTTCATGGTGCAGGTGCCCACCCCGATGTCGTTGCTCACGTCGTTCCCCATGGTCATCTGGGAGAGGCGCGTGAAGTGCCGCAGCACCTGAGGCTGGGCCATCTCGGGCAGATCGGGGGACTGTTCCCGCCTCATGTTCGAGGGAATCAATGCTTTCGCCTCCCCGACCGCGTCCCTGACCTCCTTCTCCGCCTCAGGAACCAGGATGCCGCGCTGTCCCTTGACAGACTTGTCCATCAGAAGGGGTTCGTCCCAGACCTGGGCGTGATAGTTCCGGAGTCTGGTTTCTTCGCTCATGCGATCACCTCCTTCAGGGCCCTGGCGAGCTTCTTCAAGTCCTTCGCGGTGTGGATCTCCGACACGCAGTACAGGGCGCACTGGCCCAGACGGGGGAACTCTTCGGACAGGTCCTTGCCCCCAAAGATCTTGCGTTTCAAGAGCGCTGCGTTGATCTGGCTCACGGTCTTGCCCGTGCCGTCGAAGTTGACCACGAATTCGTTGAAATGGGTCGACGGGAAGGGCATCTTCAAGTCCGGAATCTCGGCCAGGAGCTTCTTGGCATAGTGACTCTTCTGGAGAATGGTCTCGCCGATGTCCTTCATGCCCTGGGGGCCCATCAGGGCCAGGTAGACCGCATTCGCCGTGCTCCACAGGGCCGTGGCCGTGCCGGTGTATTCCTTTGCGTTTTCCCGGGCCGCGTAGGAGAGCCTTTCCGCCCAGGCGAACAGGGTGAAACCGAATCCTTCACCCTCCTCGAGGTCCGCGATCGACGTCATCAGTGCGGGAAGCTCGGCGATGTGCTCCTCCACGTCCCTGACCGCCACGAAGCCGCAGGCACCACCGCCATAGTTCATGTGCACGCCCAGGGGTTGGGTGTCCCCTGACACGATGTCCGCGCCGTAGTCCCCCGGGGGGGCCAGCACGCCCAAGGACATGGGGTTCACCCCCACGGCGAAGAGCGACCCGTTCTCATGAGCCAGGTCTGCCACCTCCCTGCCCTGGGTTTCAATCATGCCGAGGTAGGATGGATTCTCGAGGTAAACGCCGGCCGTATTCGCTGTCAGCTTGGCCTTTACATCCCTCAGATCTATCAGGCCTGTATCCGGGTGGCAGGAGACCCGGTGGATCGCCTTGATCTCCGAGTTCCTGCAGTAGTTCTCGATTACCTTCATCCGGAGAGGGCTGACGGTCTCCGGCACGAGGACTTCCGGCCTGCCCGTAACCCGGGCACATATACGGAGCGCTGTGCCCCCGGAGGAGGAGCCGTCGTACATCGGGAACCCGGCCACCTCCATGCCGACCAGGTCTGTCAGCATGCTCACATACTCGAACATGACCTGGAACCTTCCCATGTCCGAGTAATTGCTGCCGGAGTAGGCGGTCAGGAATTCCCCACGGTTGATGACCGTGTCGACAACAGACGGAACGTGGTGTTGATAGCACCCGGCGCCGAGGAAGCTCAGGTGTTCTTCACACGACTTGTTCTTTCCCAGGATTCCGCTCACGTGCCTCTTGAGCTCGAGCTCGGAGTGGAGGGGCTTCGGGAGTTTGAGGGGCCTCTTGAAGCGAAGCTTCTTCGGGATCCCCACGTACAGTTCTTCCACGTCCTTCACGCCTGTCTTCTCCAACATCTCGGACCGTGTCGCCGCCACGGAATTCGGGATGTAGGGGTAGACAACCGATCTCTTCTTCGCCATGAATCAGCCCTCCAGTCCGTGATTGGACATGCCTTGGAGTCATCAGGTACAAGCGATCCGCGCTGAGGAGAAAAAGCGTAAAGAAAGGGGCAGAAGAAGTCAAAAATCAGCGATTCGTCTAGCCATTCGCCAATGATCAGGGGGCGGGGGGGTGGGCCTGCCCCCTGCCCCCCGATCCCTGACCCCTGATCACTTCTTCTTCCGGCGGCGGTACTCCTTGCAGGAAAGGATCGTCTTCTCGTACTCCTCGAGGGGGCTCAGATCCACCTGGGGCACGCTTCCGCTATAGGGCGCATTCTCGAAGAT
>Ga0180429_10000548_pt1 | contig 33037 bp, 31 predicted proteins | sample SS_ome_FD_132428 | JGI IMG/M metagenome (GOLD analysis project Ga0180429, IMG submission 132428) | Hypersaline lake sediment archaeal communities from the Salton Sea, California, USA - SS_1_S_1 metaG | ecosystem: Environmental > Aquatic > Non-marine Saline and Alkaline > Hypersaline > Sediment ...
AGCCCACGCGGTGGACGGCGACGGTGCCCGAGCGGTCGCCCGCGGCCAGGAGACCGCCGGCGGGTGTCCCGGCCGGCGCCGGCGGCTCAGCGTCCGGCGGGATCGAGTCGTCGGCCTCGACCGCGGGAGGCCCGCCGTCGCTTCGGCTTCCGTGCTGCGTGGCTGGCGAACCGGGGTGCCAAGAGCCGGACAGGAGGGTGACGACCCAGCCATGGGGTTGGCCAGACCGGGCCTGTGGCGGTATCGTCCTCATGCGACGCCATGCAGATTGAACGCGTGAAATATGTGATCTGGGCAGCCGACATGCAGCGGGCGGTCGATTTCTACACCGGCTGCCTCGGGGGGAAACTGACCAAGCACAACGACGTGATCGCCGAAATCGACCTGCTCGGGAGCGTGATCGGGATCCACGGCGGGGGCGAGGGGAAACGAACCTGGACGGGGCTTTCCTTCCAGGTGGCCGATGTCGTGGCCGCCGCGGCCGAGGTGACCGCCGCCGGGGGCGGGCTCACCAGCGAACCGCGTGAGGAAGACGGCGAACCGCCACACCTCGCGATGTGTGTCGACACCGAAGGCAACGAGTTCATGCTCACTCGCCGACGCGGCTGACCGCCCGGCGATGAAGACTCACGCGGCCTGCCGGCTCCGCGGCAAACTCGTGGCGGCCGCATCGGCCGGGCCGGCAACGCTCGCAGGAACCTGCATGCCGATCAGCCGGGCCACAAAGACCGCCATGTAGAACTGCCCAAAGACCGCCTGCACCCAGACCAGCCAGCGAGCCACAGCCGACGAGGGGCAGATATCGCCATAGCCCACCGTCGTGAGCGTCACGAAGCTGTAGTAGAGAAAGACTCCGCACATCGAGAACGGGTCGGCCTGCGGATCGACCCCGTAGCGGGCAAAGTCGACGGTGAACGAGCCCGGCACCAGCCGCTCGAGCAGCACGTAGAGATTCGCCCAGCACATCCCCAGCAGCACGTAAACACACAGAGCCCCGCAGATCATATCGAAGACCACCCGCTCGGCGGCGAGCACATCGACGAGGATCAGCAGGCAGATCGTCATGATCGGCACGATGAAGCTCACAGCCCTGGCCACCACCCAGGCATCGGCCCAGGCGCCGGGATCGCCGCCGGTGAGCACCACCAGCGCCGTGGCCAGCCCCGGCAGGGCCAGCGGCAGGCCGAACCAGAGCATCCGCATTCCGCCAAGGGCCGCCGCCGCACCGATCAAAATCGCCTGCTCGGCGAAGATCGAGAAAATTTCGGCACGGGGATGGCCCTCGGTTACCACGTGCAGCACCGGCAGCAGCAGCAGGTGCACGAGCAACAGGGCATAGCGGCCCACCAGCCGGGCTTGCGAGAAGCCGACGAGGCTCGCCAGCGGTTGCAATCGGGCTCCTTCCATGGGGCGGGGAGAGTAGGGCGGGCCACGCCGCGTGTCGAGGCCGTTTTCGCAGGACCATCACCGGAGGCCGTTCCCCGCCTGCCCGCTGCGTGAGACAATCCGGGGAATCCATCCACCTGCGAAACCTCCGCTTCACTCGACCAGCCGCACCGATGCCAGCGCCCCGCCATTCGTCACCGTCCCGCCACCGTCGCGATGACGAGCAGATGATTCATGGGCTGCATGCCTGCGAGGCGGTGCTCGCGCGACGGCCGGAGGCGATTATCCGCGCCTATTTCACCGCCGACCGCCGCCGCCAACTCGGCGCACTGGTCACGTGGTGTGCCCAACACCGACGCGGCTACCAACTCGTGGAGGCCGACAACCTCGCGAAGCTCGCCGGCACGCGGCACCATGAGGGCGTGGCGATCCTGGCCAAGAACGCGCCTCGTTGGAAGGAAGCCGACCTTTTGGCTTCAATCGAACACGGCAGCCTTGCCGGCCCGCTGCTCCTGCTTGACGGCATCGAAAATCCGCACAACCTCGGCTCCATCCTGCGAACCGCCGCCCACTTCGGCGTGGGGGCGATTCTCGGCAAGTCGGGGCGGCTGCCACCGCTTTCCGCCGCCGCGATCCGCGTGGCCGAGGGGGCCGCCGAGGTGGTGCCGCTCGTGGAGCTTGCCCGTCCGGGCCCCGAATTGGCCCGCCTCCGGGAACTCGGCTTTCGACCCGTGGCCACCTCGAGCCGTCACGGCGAGCCGCTTGAATCCGCCGGTCTTGATCGGAATAGCCTGATCATTCTCGGCGGCGAGCACGCCGGTGTCGCTCCGTCGCTCGAGGCGGAGGCCGAGACGACCGTGCGGATCGCCGGCAGCGGCGAGGTGGAGAGCCTCAACGTGGCGGTCGCCTGCGGGATCCTGCTTGCCGAAGCCTGCCGCGGTCATTCCGCAGCGGCAGCGAATGGCTCCGCAAGCCGCAGACGCAGAAGGTTGGGCCGTTCGGGCGGGTCGGCCGAACCGCCACCGTAGACCGAGCCGGCAGTGGCAAGGGCGGGAACGGCAAATCCAACGGCCAGATCGCGGAGGATCAACGCGCCGGTGGGCGTTGTCCACTCGCCGGCGAGCGGGCCGAAAAAGGTGGGCATGCCCTGCAGCAGTTTCTCGGTGGCCGGTGCCGGAACCGGCAGCAGGCCGTGGGCGGTCGCCACGGTACCGAACCCGGTGCACACGGGTCCTGAAAAAATGGCCTCAATCCGCAGCCGCTCGATGCAGACCGCCGCGGCGACGATATCGATGATCGAGTCGACCGCCCCCACCTCGTGAAAGTGCACCTGCTCGATCGGAATTGCGTGGACCGCCGCCTCGACCTTGCCGAGGAGGCTGAACATGCGGCCGGCCCGGACCGCTACGGCGTCGTCCAGCCCCGCATCAGCAATGCGACGCATGATTTCCGCGAGCGGCCGGTGCGGGTGACGCTCCGCGGCGGGTGGCTCCTCCACGAAAAACCGCCGGCAGGCCATGCCCCCGCGGGTCGCGTCGGCAAACCGGCAGGCGACGCGATCGAGTCCGAGCCGCGGCGGGAGGGCGATGATTTCCCCTTCGCATTCGGCCAGGCTCGCCGCCGCGGCCACGAACATGTCGCCGCTGATTCCGGCGGCCGGTTCGATGATGAGTGATCGCATGGCGGCCTCGGAAATCGGGCGGGAAGCGGCGTGGTCGACGTCCGCCGTCGAGGGATGGTTGTAACGGCCGCCAGGGGCGACTCCAAACCGGGCCGGTTTCCCGGCGGCCGTCGCCGCGGCTATCTTCCGCGAAGCTTCTCGCAGAGTGTGCGACAGGTTCGCCGCCGCTGGAAATTCGAACCACAACGGAACTGAAAGGCAGTCGCCATGCGGATCGTGATGATGACCAACACGTTTCTGCCGATGGTCGGCGGGGTGTCGCGGTCGGTGGCCTGGTTCAGCGAGGCCTTTCGCGAGGTCGGCCACGACGTGCTTGTGGTAGCACCGCAGTTTGACGGCAAGACCGACGGGGAAACGGATGTCGTGCGGATTCCCGCAATCCGCCACTTCAACGGCAGCGACTTCTCCGTCGGCCTGCCGGTGCCGGGCATTCTGCTGCCGGTGCTCGAACAGTTCGACCCTGAAATCATCCATGCCCACCATCCCTTCCTGCTCGGTGACACGGCATTGCGGGTGGCGGCCAGTTTCAACATCCCGGCGGTCTTCACCCATCACACGATGTACGAGCAATACACCCACTATGTGCCCGGAAACTCCGAGGTGATGCGGCACTTCGCGGTGCATCTGGCCACCGAGTTCGCCAACCTCTGCGATCACGTGATCGCTCCGAGTGAGAGCGTCGAGGCGATCATCCGCAGCCGTGGCGTGCTCACCCCGATCACCACCATTCCCACGGGAATCGACACTGCCGCCTTCGCCGAGGGCAGCCGCGAGGCAGGACGCCGTGCGGCAGGGCTGCCGGCAGACGCCGAGGTCGTGGGCCACGTGGGACGGCTGGCGGTCGAGAAGAATCTTCCCTTTCTCGCAGACGGTGTCGCGGCGGCGATTCGAAAGCGGCCGCGGGCCCGCTTCCTGGTGGTGGGCGAGGGGCCGGCCTCCGCAGCGGTTCGCGGGATTTTCGAGGCTGCCGGCTGCGGCAGACAATTGCTGCTGGCAGGGCGATTGGAGGGACGGGCTCTGGCCGACGCCTATGCCGCGATGGACCTCTTTGCCTTTGCCTCGCGATCGGAGACCCAGGGATTGGTGCTGGCCGAGGCGATGGCGGCAGGGCTGCCGGTGGTGGCTCTCGACGCACCCGGTGCTCGCGACGTCGTGGAAGATGGCCGCAACGGCCGGCTGCTTTCCGCGGAAAGCGGCGAGCAGGAATTTGCCGCCGCGGTTGCCGGGCTGCTTGATGGCGGCGAATCTATTGAGCAGTTTCGCGAAGCCGCCCGCCGCACCGCCGCGGGATTCGACCGCAGGGGCTGCGGATCGCGGCTGCTCGACGTCTACCGACAGCTTCTCGGCAACGGCCACCGCGCCGCGGTAAGCGATCGATCACCTCTGGCGGCCGCCTGGCGACGTCTCGGCGAAGAGTGGGACATGCTCGCGGGCAAAAGTGCCGCGGCGGCCGATGCCCTGGCAGCCGCGTTTTTCAGCCGCTGAGGCCCCGCCGGCGGTTTCCAGAGGGTATGGTTGGACACCAGGGAGTCTTTGTATGAGCCATTCGTCACACCTCAGCGAGCCCAGCCGGGTGCCGCGACTCACGTGGCAACTGCTGCCGGGCCTCCTCTTGGCCCTGCTGCTGGCGGGCGGAACCGCAACCGCCGTCGAGCCGTTCCCTGCCGACGTGGAAACGGCAAAACTCGACCGCTCCACGATCTATCGCTACGACCCGATCCACGAGCAGCTCTGGCCGATTCCGATCAAATCGCTCGAGCCGGGCTCAATCTACAAGCGGTACAGCCCACGGCTCGACCGCTGGGTCTGGAGCCAGGCCGCCAAGGACGGAGCGATGCGGTATGCCTTCGGCCCCGGTTCAATTCAGCCGGCGGAGCGGTTCCATCTCACCGTCAGCCAGGAGGAGGGCCTGCGTGAGCTTGAAATCCGGGCCCCCGAACTTGCCCGCCGGCTTGAAATCCAAGGTGGCACGGTGGTGATGCGACTCAACGCTGACGGCCGCTGGCAGCTCTACCCAAGCTCGTGCGGACCACGAATCTTTGACGAAATCAGCGGACGCCGCTGGGAGTGGCACGGCCCTGACCGTCATGCCGTGGTCCACCAAGGGGGTGATCGCTGGCGGTTTGTCGATGGCGACTACCGGCCCGCCGGCCGCTGATCTCCGCGACGCCCTGCCGGCTCAACCGCCTGTTCGCCGCGGGCCATGTTCGCCGACGAACAGCTTGCCGATCATGTCGAGCGGCAGCACGAGGTCGGCGAGCCCCGCCTCGATCACCGCCTTGGGCATGCCGTAGACCGCGCAGCTTGCCTGGTGCTGGGCGACCACCATGCCCCCGGCCTCCTTGACCAGACGGCATCCGGCGGCCCCGTCACGGCCCATCCCGGTCAGCACCGCGGCAGTGACACCCGATCCGTAGGCCTCGGCGAGGCTCTCGAGGAGCCGGTCATACGAAGGCCGGCAGCCGTGCAGCGGCGGGTCATCAGCCAGCCGGCAGACATGCCTGCCACCATTCGCCGCGACCCTCAAGTGGAATCCAGCCGGTGCCATGTAGACCGTGCCCGCGACGACCCGAAGGCCGTCGGTCGCCAGCCGCACCGGAAAGGTCGCCATCTCGTCGAGCCGCGCCGCCAGTGATTCGATGAACTTCAAAGGCATGTGCTGGACCACGAATACGGGCACCGACGGAGCCGAGGTAAGCTGAGACAGGATCACTCGCAACGCCGCCGGGCCGCCCGTTGATGCCCCGATGGCGATGCAGCCACCGGAAGGCTTTCTGGCGGCGTCTATGCTGCCGGCCGCGGTCGGGGTGGTGAGTCGCGGCGACTTTCGGCCCGCGGCTTTGCTTTCAAGGATTTCCCCCAGGCGAACCGCCAAGGCCCTGCCGATCTCGTTGCGGGCGATGTGCGGCGGCATGCCGAGCGGCTTGAGAATGCAGTCAAACGCCCCGAGCAGGAGAGCGTCGACGGTGGCCGCCGCTTTCTCCTCGGCGGTGCTGCTGACGACCACGACCTGCGTCTGGAGTTTCCGCCGCTTGATCTCTCGCAGCACGCCGAAGCCGTCGAGATTTGGCATCACCAAATCGAGCGTCACCACATCGGGCTGGAGGTCGGCGATCATCGCAATCGCCTCGACCCCGTCAGTTGCCGTGCCGACAACCTCGGCTCCTGAGATGCCGGTCACGAGATTGACAAGCATCTGCCGGTAGAGGGCCGAGTCGTCGACGACAAGCACCCCGAGAGGTTGTGCTGCAGAAGGATTGTGAAGGGGGTCAGCCATACGACGCCAATCATCAGGTCATTCAAAATCGTACCATCGTGGCTGCACGACCCTCGAAATCCCACCAGCCCCATCCGGAGTTTCCGGCGGGGCGAAGTTTTCGCATCAGGCGGTTTGCTCGGGCAAAAACGGCGGGCTATACCAACATCGGACGAGTTTTCAACGAAGCGGTCATCAAGATTTCCATGAACGATGCATCCCCGACAATCGGTGAGAACACCCTCGTTTCCGGGCGTAGCGATGTGCCGCAGTTCGTGGGATTCCTCATCGCCGGTCAACACTACCTTTTTCGCATCGAGAAAATACAGGAAATCATCATGCCCGCGGCGGTCGCCGGCGTGCCGGAGGTGCCGTCGTATGTGGAGGGCGTCAGCAATCTCCGGGGCACGATCATCCCGATCATCAACCTGCGGTCCCTCTTCGGGCTCGATCATCGCGAGGCGGATGTCGAAACCCGCACGATCGTGGTCAATGTCGGCTCGAGGACGCTCGGCTGCACCGTTGACGCGGTCTCCCGGGTGATGCGGATTCCGCCCGACCAGATTCAGCCGGCGGCGGAGGCGGCGGCGACAACGGCCAGGTTTGTCGAGGGATTTGCCCATGTCGACGAAGACCTGCTGATCCTGCTCGACGTCGAGCAGCTTCTCGATCCCGCAAGGCTCGACGAAGTCCACCGTGCGAGTATTCGCATGCCACCCACGACCACCTGATGAGCCCCCAGCCCGACCGTCCACCCCTGTTTCGGAGTCATTTTCTCATGCCGAGTCATAACCAGACGTCGCTACGCCAGGTCGTCGACGCCCTCGAACGATCGATGGGCCGCGTGGAGTTTGCCCTCGACAGTACGATCCTCGGCGCCAATGACAATTTTCTCAAACTGACCGGGTACACGCTCGATGAGATACGTGGTCAGCCACATTCCGTCTTTGTCGACGACGAAACAAAGGTGAGCAGCAAATACCGCGAGTTCTGGTCGAGGCTTGGCGGGGGTGAGTTTCAGTCCGGTGAATTCAAAAGAATTTCGAAGTCGGGCATGCCCTTCTGGATCCAGGCCACCTACAACCCGGTCTTCGACGAGCAGGGACGGCTGACCGGCGTGGTCAAATACGCCGTTGACATCACCGAGGCAGTGATTGCCCGCGAGACTGATCGGGAGATGCAGCGTCGCTACACCGAGATGGTGCAGCACACGAGCGTGCAGCTGATCCTCGCCGACCGCGAGTTGAAGATCGTCTACATGAATCCCGCTTCGGTCGAGGCGCTGCGGAAGCTCCAGCATCTGCTTCCCTGCCCGGTCGACCAAATGGTCGGTCAGTCGATCGACATCTTTCACCGGCACCCCGAGCGACAGCGGGCAATCGTGATGGATCCGGCCAACCTGCCCCATCGGGCGGAGATCAAGCTCGGGGATGAAACGCTCGATTTGAGCGTGACAGCCCTCACCGACCGCCGCGGCCACTACATGGGACCGCTGTTGACCTGGAACGTGATCACCGACAAGAAGCGGGCCCAACAGCGCGAGGCGGAACAACGGCGACTCATCGATGAGCGGGCCGCCGACATCGAGAACAAGGTCCGGCTGCTGGCAGACGTCTTCACCTCAGCCTCCGAGGGCGATCTGACCCGCGAGATCGGCTACTCCGACGACGACGACATGGGCCGCCTGGCCGATCATGCCCGCACGATGTTCGCCGATCTGCGGAATCTCGTGCGGCAGATCTCCGAAGCAGCCGACCAGCAGAACGAAGGGGCTCGCATGATCGCCGAGAGTTCCGGCGGACTCAGCGAGGGGTCGCAGTCGCAGGCAGCGAGCGTCGAGGAGATGACCGCGGCGGTGGAACAGCTCGTCGGCTCGATCGATGCGATTTCCAAGGCTGCCAACAACTCACGCCAGCAGGCGGAGGAAACCTCGGCCGCCGCCCGCGAGGGCGGCTCGGCCGTGACCGATGCGATCAATTCGATGACGCTGATCCGCAGGTCGAGCGAACAGATCAACGAGATCATCGAGGTGATCAGCGAGATCGCGAGACAGACCAACCTGCTCGCTCTGAATGCCGCCATTGAAGCGGCCCGGGCGGGTGAGCACGGCCTCGGTTTTGCCGTGGTGGCCGACGAGGTACGCAAACTCGCCGAGCGGTCGAGCGAGGCCGCCAAGGAGATCACGACACTCATCAAGGAGTCGAGCAAGCGGGTGCAGGAGGGGGCCTCGCTTTCGGAACGGGCCGGCGAGTCGCTGCAGCGGATCGTGACAGCCTCGCGGCGGACAGCCGAACAGGTGGCCTCGATTGCCTCGGCGACCGAGGCCCAGTCGGCCAACGCCGGCGAGGTCAAAATGGCGATCCGTTCGGTTTCCCAGACCACCGAGTCAAACGCGGCCAGCGCCGAAGAGCTCGCCGCAAGCGCCGAGGAACTCGGTGGCCAGGCCCAGGGGCTCCGCGACCTCGTCAAGCGGTTCACGATCTGAGCCACCGACGCGGGCAAAAACTCCGGGCAGGTTTTGATGGAATTGATCAGGCTTACTCAGGATGAGTTCGACCGGTTTCGCAGCTTCATCTACGACGCGACCGGAATTCGGATGGCTGACGGAAAGATCACGCTCCTTTCCAACCGGATTCGGCGGCGGCTGCGAAGCCTGGGCGTCGAGAGTTTCGAGGAGTATTACCGGCAGCTGGTCTGTGGCTCGCTGCCTGGCGAGCTCGAGCATTTCATCGACGCGATCACGACCAATGAAACCCATTTCTTTCGTACTGACCAGCATTTCGAGTGGTTTCGCGAAAGCTTCCTGCCGGAGCGGATGGCCCGCAGCAGTCCCCACGAGCGGACGCTGCGAGTCTGGTCGGCCGCGTGCAGCTCCGGCGAGGAGCTTTACACGCTTGCGATGGTGATCCACGAAGCGACTGGCCGGCTGGCCGGCGGGCGGGTGTCGCTACTGGGGACCGACATCAATGAATCGATGCTTGCAGCGGCCCGCCGCGGTGTCTTTCCCGAGCGGTCCCTGGAGCAGGTTCCAGATGACCAGAGGAGAAGATACTTCTCCAGGGAAGCCGGGGGGGAGTGGGCGATCGATCAGCGGCTGGTCGGGATGTGTGAATTCCGACGTCACAACCTGCTCGAGCCTTTTTCGGGGCCCAAGCAGGACTGCATCTTCGTCCGCAACGTATTCATCTATTTTGACCGCCAATCGAAGAAAAGGGCCGTCGCCAACCTGATCGACGCTCTTGCTCCGGGAGGATCACTGGTCGTGGGCCCGTCCGACGGCGTCTACGAACTCCTGGGCGATCTCGTGAAGAAGTCGATCTTTCTCTACGAAAAGCCGAGCTGAGGCAATGATGAGCGACTTCCGATTCTCCAACTCGATGCAGCCCGACGAGATGGGTGAGTACCTGCAGCTTTATCTCGACGAAACCGAGGAGCAGCTCGACAGCCTGGTCGAGGTCTTCCTGCGTCTGGAGCAGAATCCGACCGAGCCCGAGGGCCTCCGAGAGGCATTTCGGCTGGTGCATTCAATCAAGGGATCTTCGGCGCTGCTGGGCTTTGACGAGATCACCGCCCTGGCGCACTTCCTCGAGACGCATTTCGACCGGCTCCGCGCGGGCGAGCGGCTCCTCGACACTGCCACGATCAATGTCGTACTGCGGGGAATCGATTTCCTGCGGGAGTCTGCGGCCAAGCTGAGGGCCGGAGGCGAACTGCCGCGAGCCGGAAGCCTGCTGGATGAGGTCAAGGCCCTCGAGGGGAGTCCCCTCGCGGAATCTGATCCACCGCAGCCCGACGAAGATCGGGCCTGGCACGTTGTCGTAGAGCTCGAGCGGGGCCTGCCAATGGCCGGCATGAAAGCCGAATTGATCCTCACGAGGCTCACCAAGCTCGGACGGCTCACCGACTGCCAGCCGCCCCGCGAGTCGCTCGGCGGTCTCGACCTGCTTGATCACTTCGAATTCGTGCTCCTGACCGCGGCCAGCGAATCAGAGATTCGCACGACAGCCGGAGCCGACGGTGTGGCAGACCTGCAGCTGAAGCCGACAGACGGGGCAGAAGCCGTCGCGGAATCGCCGGCCATCTCCGCCGAAGTCGCGGAGCATCACGTGCAGGCCGTCCCCAGGCCAGCTGCGGTCGCAGAAACCGTGCGGGTCGATGTCGAACGGCTCGACCTTCTGCTCAACCAGACCGGTGAACTGGTCACCAGCCGGGCCCGGCTCGCGCAGCTCACCGATCAGCTCAGCGCGTTGTTCCGCAAGGACCGTCGGACGGAGGCTTTCATCTCGCTCGTCGAAGGCCTGCGCGGCCTTCATTGCCGGCTCGCGTCAGGCGAGCTTGCCGACGGCGTGCAGGGCCTCGAGGAACTCGCTTCGCAGCTCGAGGCCCTCGAATCACGGCTCCACGACTGGGATGCCGGGCGGCAGACGTACAGCGAGCTGGTTGAGGCGGTCGACCGGCTCGGGCAGGTCGCCAATACCCTGCAGCGGAGCATGCTGGGGACGAGGATGGTGCCCGTGGGGCCGCTGTTTGGTCGCTTCAAGCGATCGGTACGCGATATCGCGGCCGAACTCGGCAAGCAGGTCCAGTTCGAACTGCACGGGGAATCGACCGAACTCGACAAGCGGATGATCGACGAAATCGGCGACCCGCTCAACCATCTGATCCGCAACTGCATCGATCACGGGGTCGAGTCGGTTGCCGACCGCCTCCGGCAGGGCAAGCCGCAGGATGCCATGATCAGGCTCTCCGCGTCGCATCGCGGCAGCAACGTGTTCATCACCGTCGAGGATGACGGCCGCGGGGTCGACACCAATCGCGTGAAGCGACTGGCAATCGAACGCGGCCTGCTCTCCCGCGAGACCGCCGATTCGCTTTCCGAAAACGACTTGGTGGAGCTGATCTTTCATCCCGGCTTCAGCACGGCCGAGGCCGTGTCGGGGCTTTCCGGCCGCGGGGTCGGGATGGACATCGTGCGGACGAAGATCGCCCGGCTCAACGGTGGCATCGAGGTCGATTCGACACGTGGCGTGGGCACCCGTTTCACGATTCGCCTGCCCCTGACACTCACCATCACCCGCTGCATGCTTTTTCAAATGGCTCACGGCGTACTTGCGATTCCGATCGATCAGGTGCGGGAAATTGCTCCGCTCGACGGCCAGAGGCGGATCATCGTCGGGGGCCGGGAGATGTGCGACATCCGCAACGAACTCATTCCGCTGACGACGGTCGATGAACTGTTTGACTGGCCGCGGGCTGCCGTCCCCTCGGACCTTCCGCTTCATCTGGTCGTGCTCCAGGCGAACGGGCGTTTCCTGGGGCTGGTGGTGGAATCTTTGCTGGGGGGGCAAGACCTGGTGGTCAAGTCGCTTGACGAAAATTTCATCCACATTCGCGGGCTCGGCGGCGCGAGCATCCTCGGAGATGGATCGGTCTGCCTCTTGCTAGATGTCGCCACCTGCATGGAACTCGCCGGCGGCACGCCTGCAACCGCCGATGTCCTCGTCGAACAATGACCCACGCATCCCCCGAGGTTTTCCATGCAGCCGCATGCCCTCTCCCGACAGAGCGAACTTTTCAAACAGGCCGCAGCCAAGGCCTCCGAGGCGATGTCGAAATGGCTCGGTCGCCCGGCGCGAATCGAGGTCAATCTCGTCTCGTCGCTGCCCCTGGCCGAGGCGGAAAATGTGCTTGGCAGCAAAGACGCACCGTTGGTGGCATGCGTGATGCACATTCGCGGCATGTTTTCCGGCCTGCTCGTACTCACCAGCGACGACTCGAGCGGCCTGTCGCTGGCCGATCTGCTTCTCGGCCGGGAGCCCGGCAGCAGCCGCGAATGGACGGAAATCGAACGGTCGGCCGCGATTGAAACCGCCAACATCATCGGCTGCGCCTATCTCAACTCGATGGCGTCAGACCCAGCGACCGGTGCCGCCGAGGCAGGCGGCGGGCTTTTGCCTTCGCCACCGACGTTTCTCCGCGACTACGCCGCGGCGGTGATGGAGGGCATTCTGATGGTGCAGGCCTCCCATGCCGAGCACATCTTTCTCACGCAAACCCGCCTCGAGGTCGATCGGATGCCCGGCCACTGTTCGTTGCTGTTTATTCCCGAGGCCGACTCGGGCGCCTGATCACGCCGACCGACCTTTTCCCTTCCGGATTCGTCAGCCGTGTTTTTCAACGATGCGATCGGGATGGGTGAGATCGGCGTGGGCCGCGAAAGCGGTACCCTGCGGACGTTCGTGGGCTCGTGTGTCGCAGTGGCACTCTACGACCGCCGGCGAAAGATCGCCGGCATGGCCCATGTGATGGTGCCCGATTCACGAGGCCTCGGAGGGCAGCCTGGTCGATTCGCCGATACCGCGGTGCCGGAAATATTGCGGCGGCTTGCCGAACTGTGTCGGGGCGAGTCACCCCGGTGCTTGGCAAAGCTCGCCGGCGGCGCGAAGATGTTCACGTTTCAGACTGGCATCCCGATCGGCGAGCAGAATGTGATGATGATTGAGCGGATCCTCGAGCAACTTGACATTCCGATCGTCGCGAATTGCTGTGGGGGAGAGCAGGGTCGACGGGTTTCTCTCGATGTCGCCACGGGCATGATGACCGTCGAGACACTCGGGGCGGAGCCGATTCGGCTATGACAGGCACCAGCTTTTTTCAGAGAACCAAGCCCCGATGAACGCTTCCGCCAAACGCCTCCTCGTCGTCGACGATGCCCTGATCATGCGGGCGATCATCAAGGATGCGGCCCGGCAGGCCGGCTGGGAGATCGTCGGCGAGGCGGCCACCGGCAGCGAGGCCGTGGCCAAATTCGACGAACTCCAGCCCGACCTGACCACCCTCGACATCGTGATGCCGGAAATGGACGGCGTCGAGGCCCTGCGGGTGATCCGACGAGAGCACCCCGATGCCCGCATCGTGATGATCACGGCAATCGACCAAAGGGCCAAACTTGAAGAGTGCATCCGGCTTGGAGCGATCGACTTCGTGGTCAAACCGTTTGAGAAAGATCGCCTGCTGTCCCTGTTTTCCGGTTACCTTCCCAAGGAATCGAGCACGTGAGCGGTTTGGTTGCGGTCGATGTGGCTGCCACCTTCAAGTCCGTTTCGGGGCCATCGAGCCCGGCAGACTTGATTCCTGTCGTACCGGATGCTACCGTTCGATGATCCTTCGATGAAGGTGACGGAGAAGTGCCCTGCATGTGGTCAGGGACATCCGCCACCGCGATCGCATCTTCTTGGAGCGGCCGTCGCTCGATATCGCCTCTTTCGGGTGGCGTTTCGAACGACATCTTTTCCGGCAGGCGGTGATCCATCGGATCCGCTGCAGAATTGTCGGCTGCCGCAGGCGTGATTCCGGACGAGTGGTCCGCGATCCCGCGAGGGTTGTCCACCCGCATTCCCGACGGCACACCTGAAAGCACCAGTTTCCATGCATGTCATGACACTCACTCCGCCTGAGACCTCAGGCGACACCCGCCCGCTGTTTGCCGACCTCGGCCTTTCACAGCCGCTGCTCGAGGCGGTCGAGGCCGAGGGCTACTCCACGCCCACGCCAATCCAGGCCAGGGCGATTCCCCACGTACTCGCCGGCCGGGATCTCTTTGGCTGCGGCCAGACCGGCACCGGCAAGACCGCGGCGTTTGCCCTGCCGCTGATCGAACGCATGCTCGCCTTACCACGGCCGCGGGCGGCCCGCGGCTGCCGCACCCTGGTGCTCGCCCCGACCCGCGAGTTGGCAGGCCAGATCCATGCCAGTTTCCTGGCCTATGGTCGTCGGGCCCGTCTGACCGCAGCGGTGATTCATGGCGGGGTCAGCCAGCGGCCACAGGCCGCGGCGATGCGAAAGGGCGTTGACGTGCTCGTGGCCACTCCGGGACGGCTGCTCGACCTGGTGGGCCAGCGGCTGGTCGACATCCGCGGCGTCGAGTTTCTCGTGCTCGACGAAGCTGACCGGATGCTCGACATGGGCTTCATCCACGACATGCGGCGAATCATAGAAATGTTGCCACGACGTCGACAGACGCTCTTCTTTTCCGCCACGCTGCCGACCGAGGTGCGAAGCCTGGCCTCATCGATGCTTCGCGATCCGCTCGAGGTGATGGCCGCCCCGCGATCGACTCCGGCAGAATCGGTCGAGCAGTCGGTGCTCTTCGTCGCCAAGGAGCAGAAACGGGCGGCGTTGGTGCAGCTGCTCCGCGAGGAGGCCACCGGCCGGGTGATTGTCTTCACGCGAACCAAGCACGGGGCTGACAAGCTCCATCGCCTGCTCGACAAGGCGGGCCTCGTGGCCGCGGCGATCCACGGCAACAAGACCCAGGGGCAGCGGGAGCGGGCCCTCGCGGCGTTCCGCTCGCCACGGCCGCCGGTACTGATCGCCACCGACATCGCCGCCCGCGGCATCGACGTGGAGCATGTCTCCCACGTGGTCAACTACGAGCTGCCCCACGAGCCGGAGACCTACGTGCACCGCATCGGGCGAACGGGCAGGGCGGGGCTCTCGGGGGCGGCGGTGAGCTTTTGCGAGCCGGAGGAGTGGAACCGTCTGACGGCGATCGAGCGGCTGCTGCGGCGGCCGATTCCCCGTCGCAACGAGCCACCCGCCGGGGTCGCCGAGCGGGCAGCTAGCGGCCAAGCTCGAGGCAGGCGAGGGTCACATCGTCCCGCAGATAGAGCCTCCCGCCGGCGAGGGCGGGCAGCCCGCGGAGGGTCGCCTCCCGCGGGCGGCAGCGGGCGAGCACGCGGAGCCCGGCGGGGTCGGGCCGGATGAGCAGCAGTTCGCCGTCGGTGGTGGCCGCGATCAGTTTGCCGTCGGCTGCGATCAGCGTGCCGTAGCCGAGGCCCTGCTCCCGCCAGCGGACCTCGCCGGTCGCCGGATCGAGGCAGACAAGGCTCGCCGGGGGCACGTCGTCGCGACCGTCAAAGCCGTAGAGCAGCCCGTCGACCAACAGCGGCGTGCAGTATTGGCTCGCCAGCGAATCGACACCCTTCCACAGCGGTGTGGCGTCATCGACATCGAAGGCCGCCGCCACCGAGCCGATGCCGTAGGCGGCGGTCACCAGCAATCGCGGCCGTTCTCCCGGCGGCAGCAGCACCGGCGTGGCCGCATTGACCGTCGGCCCCCGCATGCCAAAGGGAAACTCCCAGCGGACCCCGCCGTCGGCTGCGTCGAGCAGCAGACAGCGGTAGCGGGTCACCGCCAGCACATGCGGCCTGCCGCCGAGGCTGACTGCGATCGGTGCGGAATAGCCGGCCGGCTCCCGGGTCGCCATCCAGCGGGTCGAGCCGTCGGCCAGGGCAACGGCGACGATCCCGGTCTCGCCCTTCGTGCCGCCGACGAGCGTCACCACGCAAGCCGCCTCGCCCTCGCCCGTGACCAGGGGCGTGCTGCCGGCCCCGAAATAGCCCTCGCGGGCGTCAAACTCGCGGTGGGTCTGCCGCTGCCACAGCCGCCGACCGGTGGCCAGCTCGTGGCAGGAGAGCATGCCCGTGGCTCCGTAGGTCACGACCCGTCCGCCGTGGACCACGGGTGTGCACAGCGGGCCGTCGCCGCCGCCGACCTGCGGGCGAAAACGGGTGGGGTGAGCATCCCGCCAGCGTGTCTGCCCGCTGGCCGCGTCGATCGCCTCGATGACCTCCTCGTCGCCCGACCCTCCTCGGGACGCCTTTCGATGGAACACGACCACAGTCTCACCAACGACCACCGGGCCGGCGTAGCCGCGTCCGATCGGCCGTCGCCAGCGCGGCTTCGGACCCGCATCGGGCCAGCTCTCGGCGATCCGCTCGTCGGCCGCGGCGTGCCCGTCGCGCTGCGGCCCGAGCAATTGCGGCCAGTCGCCCGCCGGGGCCACGGCGGCACCGAACGCGAGGATTCCGGCCGACAGCACCGCGAGGGACGTACGACGCACCATCAGAAGCCTCACTCGCCGATGACGTTGATGCGGACCGGAACGCAACGGCACCCGCCGGATACCCGGTCATGGACGGGGGCAGTCTCGGCGGCCTGCATCGATCCCTGCGTGAGTTTTTGATGAAAAGCCGGCTCGCCGCAACCCGGCGGCCTGTCGCGGGGCAATACTTCGCCTCGGGCCGGCTGCTGCCGTGGGCCGATTCATTCAGCCACGCCCGCGATTTCTCCTGGAAACACAAGCCATGCCAGTTCAGTCGAAGGCCGATCTACTCGAATGCTACGAGGTCGGCTCGCTCCGTTTTCCCGACCGCGACTACTACGACCGCCATCTCGTGCTCAACCATGTCGTGCTGCCCGACGCGGCCAGCCAGCGAGAGCGGTTCGAGGCGGTGGCCCGCACGCTGCGTGACCTGCTCGCCCAGCGATGGATGCTGACGCAGGCCGAGTATGACCGCAGAAATCCCAAGCAGGTCTACTACCTCTCGATGGAGTTTCTCATCGGGAGGATGCTCGAGAACAACATCGCGGCCCTCGGGGTGGAGCGATTCGTCCGGGAAGATCTGCGGTCTGACCCGCTGCAAGACTGGTCGGGCATCGTGGAGAGCGAGCCGGACGCGGGCCTGGGCAACGGTGGCCTCGGGCGGCTCGCCGCCTGCTTCATCGACTCGATGGCGACCCTCGGGCTGCCGGCCACCGCCTACGGCCTGCGGTACGACTTCGGCATCTTTCGGCAGCGTATCGAGGATGGCCGCCAGATCGAACAGCCCGACAATTGGCTGGCCTGTCCCGATCCCTGGGAGGTGGTCAGGCCCAGCCGAGGTGTGGCTGTCGGCTTCGCCTGCGGGTTCGCACTGCACGGCGGCCAGATCGATCTGGTCCGCAACCATCCCTTCCAGTTCAAGGGCGTGCCGTATGACCGGCCGGTCGTCGGCCATGGAGGCCGCACGATCAACACGCTGCGGCTGTGGCGAGCGGCCACGGCCGACGTCTTCGATTTCGGCCAGTTTTCAGGAGGTGATTTCTTCGGGGCGGTCTCCGACAAGGTGCTCGCCGAGACGGTGACCCGCGTGCTCTACCCCGATGATTCCACCCCCCGCGGCCGCTCGCTGCGATTCATCCAGGAGTTTTTCCTCGTCCGCTGCTCGCTGGCCGACATCATTCGCCGCTTCCGTCACCGCGGCAACGACTGGAGTGAACTGCCGGCGAAGGTCGCGATCCAGCTCAACGACACCCATCCCTCGATGGCGGTGGCCGAACTGATGCGGATCCTGCTCGACGAGGCGGGCCTGGGCTGGGACGAGGCCTGGGAGCTTTGTGTCGGCACCCTCGCCTACACCAACCACACGCTCCTGCCGGAGGCGCTGGAGAAGTGGCCGGTCGAGCTGTTTGAGCGGCTCCTGCCGCGGCACCTGGAGCTGATCTACGAGATCAATCGTCGCTTCCTCGACGACGTCCGCCGGGAGCACCCCGGCGACGAACAACGTGTGGCCCGCATGAGCCTGATCGAGGAGGGGCCGCACCGCCGCGTGCGGATGGCCCACCTGGCGGTGGTCGGCAGCCACAGCACCAACGGCGTGGCCGCGATCCACAGCAGGCTCCTGCAGGAGACGACGTTGCGGGACTTCGCCGAGATGTATCCCGAACGCTTCAACAACAAGACCAACGGCATCACCCCCCGCCGCTGGCTGCTGGTGGCCAACCCGCCGCTGGCGGACCTGATCACCGAAGCGATCGGCGACGGCTGGATTACCGACCTCACGCAGCTCGAACGGCTCGCGCCGCTTGCCGAAGACGCTCCCTTTCGTGCTCGCTTCCTGGAGGCGAAGCGGCAGGCGAAGCTGCGGCTGGTCGACTGGCTGGCGGCCACCCGTGGGATCAAGCTCGACCCCGAGACCCTCATCGACTGCCAGATCAAGCGGATCCACGAATACAAGCGGCAGCTGCTCGCCGCGATCGGGATCGTGGCCACCTACGACCGCCTGCGGAGCGACCCGCAGCTGGAAATCCCGCCGCAGACCTACCTCTTCGCGGGCAAGGCGGCCCCCGCCTACCATCTCGCCAAGGTGATCATCCGGCTGATCACCGCCATCGGCCGGGTGGTGAATCGGGATCCGCTCATCCGTGGGCGGCTGCGGGTCGAGTTTTTGCCCGATTACTCGGTGACCCTCGCGGAGCGAATGATTCCCGCGGCGGACGTGTCGGAGCAGATCTCGACCGCCGGCTACGAGGCCAGCGGAACGAGCAACATGAAATTCATGCTCAACGGGGCGATCACCGTGGGCACCCGCGACGGGGCGACCGTCGAGATGGCCGAGGCGGTCGGCGAGGAGAACATCATGCTCTTCGGGCTTTCCGCGGAGGAGGTCGCCGCAAGCCGGGGCTGGTACAGCCCCCACTGGCACTACCACCACGAACCGGAGACGAAAGCCGCCCTCGACCTGATCTTCAACAACCACTTCAGCCACGACGAGCCGGGCTGCTTCGAGCCGATTCGCGAGGCGATCATGCACCACGGCGACCCCTACATGCACCTCGCCGATTTCAGCGGCTATCTCGAGGCCAAACAGCGGATCTGGGCGCTCTATGCCGATCCGCACCGGTGGGCGGCCGTCGCGATCCGCAACGTGGCCGCGGCCGGACGATTCTCGAGCGACCGCACGATCGCGGAATATGCCCGTGACATCTGGCGGGTTGAGCCGTGTCCGGTGCAGACAACCTGCGAGCTGCCCGCTGCCCACCCCGGCGGGGAGCCGACAGCCACCGTTTCACCGAGCTGGTGATTGCGGTAGCGTTGAGAGAAGCCGCGGCGGGTCGCGGCCGAAGGCTGCTGGAATCCGCCGTGAGCGAGACACCCCCCGACCTGGCCATCCTCCGCGAACTGCTCCCCGGCCCGATCGAGCCGCTCTGGCGGCGGCTGGCGATGGAACTTGCCACGGCGGCAGCCTCCGGGCGGCATCCGCTGCACCTGGTCGTTGTCGCGTCGCTCGATGCCCGCGGCGGGGCTGCTGCCCGCACCGTGGTCCTGCGGGGCTTCGACGAGGCGGCCCGGCTGGCAAGCTTCCACACCGACCGTCGCAGCCCCAAGCTGGCGGGGCTGGCCCGCGATCCGCGGCTCACGCTTCTGTGGTACGACGAGCCATCGCGGCTGCAGATCCGCATCCCCGCCGAGGCCACGATCCATCACGCCGACCGGGTCGCTCGGGATGCCTGGGAGGCGGCCGCAGCGATGAGCCGGGCTTGTTACGCCTCGCAGCATGCCCCGGGCGAGGAACTGACCCGGCCAACTCCGGCACCATCACCACACGACCCCGAAAACGGCTTCGACAACTTCGCAGTTGTCTGCTGTCGCTTCAGGGCCGTGGAACTGCTCGCGCTGGATGCCGCCGGCCACCGACGGAGGAGGATCGAGTTTGCGGGTCAGACGCCGCAGGGAGCCTGGCTGGCCCCGTGAGCCCACGATCACCCTGACTCGAATCGACATTCATTCTTCGCGGCGGCGACGGCGGGCATCGCGACGGCGGCGGGCCTCGCGCCTGGCCACCCGTTTGATCTCGTCTTCCATGACACGGTTGATCGCCTCGTCGACATCACGGCGGGTGGCGATTCCCATGTCGATGAGCATCTGCATCCAGCCCTGTTCGTAATCGTGAAGCCGCGACTTGAGTCGTTCGCCCATTCGGGGGTCCCTCCTGCCCGCCGGTAATTCTCTGCGGGACGCCGGATTCTAGAAGGAGCCCCGGCAAGGACACGCCGGCGGCTGGGGGGGCGGTTTTTCCCGTTTTTTCCGCCCCTCAGTCCGTCTTTCGCCAGCAGGACACTTCCGCGAAGGTGTGCTGATGCTTGCGGGCGGTCTCACGGATCACGAAGGGCAGATCGCAGCGGGCTTCGAGGTCGAAGCGATCTCCGAGGCACAGACCGATCCCTTCGAGCGTGCGTCGCGGGCGGCCATCGACGACTCGCCCGCCAAGCCATCGATCCGGAGGCGTGTAGTCGGCAAGCCAGGTGTAGGGCGAGGTGATTACCAGCAGACCGCCCGGCTGCAGCCGCCCGCCAAGCCCCTCCAGAAAGGCGGCCGGGTCGTAGAGCCGGTCGATGAGGTTCCCGGCGAAGACGACATCATATCCGCTCAGCGAGGGATCGAGCCGACAGGCGTCGCCCTCGGCAAAATGCACTCGCTGCCGGACCTCGGCGAGCCCGAGCGACGCGAGGTCAATCCGCCTCGGCTCGGTGAGGCTGCCCTCGATGACCACCTCGTAGTCCACCACCGGCTCAGACTGCACGCGACGGCAGGCGTCGATGAAGCTCGCCGAAAAGTCGATCGCATCGACCCGCCCCACGAGTCTCGCCAGTTCAAAACTGGCCCGGCCGACGGCGCAGCCCACGTCGAGCCCCCGGTCGGTACCTCGCAGCCGTCCGGCAACCTCGGCGATTGCCGCAGCCGGGAAGTTGGCGACGCCCAGGGCAGTGGGGCCGTAGTGAAACTCGAGATACTCGGCGACCGCCCGCTCGGTTTCATAGAGCCGCGATCCTGGCGTGACCGCCACGCCGGCGGGCTGCGAGGGCGTGCTTGCGTTGTGCGTGTTGCCGCTCATGTTGCCGCTCATGTTGTTCGCTCCGTTCCCTCTCGGCCAGCACTGCCGGCGAGTCTGTCGGTCGCCAGCGATTGCTCGAGGCGATCGGTCGCCGCGAGGCCTTCGAGCAGGCCCGGCGGGATCCCCGCGGCGGCGGCCAGCAGCGATCCGACCACCGCCCCACGGTGGCAGCTGTCGCCGCCGACCATGGCGTTGCTCATGACACCCGCGGTGAAATCGGAGGCGTGCCGCCAGGCGAGGAAGAGAGCGGCCGGGAAGGCGTCGGGAATGTAGCAGGCCGGGCTGAGCACCCGTCCGACGACGACCGCGTCGGGATAGCGGTCCCAGTCGCTCGTCTTCGCCGCCGAGATCCATTCGTGGCCCTCGTCGAGCATCGCCGAGCGGAGCGGCTCGCCCGCCTCGACCCGCACCAGGAGCCGCACGAGCACATCGGCGGCCCGCAGCACGCCGGAATCACGGTGGGTCAGCCCCACGTGCTCCTGCACGATCCGCCGCAGTTCCGGCAGACTCGGCTCGAAGGGCCGCATCGCGTCGAGGATCGCCGGCACCGGCACCAGCCCGCCGATGTGCACATCAACGCCCCCACAGGCCCGCGGCTTGCGGCCGGCGGCAAGGCTCGCAAAGAACGTGCGGTGGTATTCCTCGACATAGGTGTCGCGGTGGCGGCCCGGGGTGAGCATGAAATCGATGTATCGCTCGAGCCAGCGGTCGGCGTCGTAGCCGCCTTCCTCGCGGATGCAGGTGGCGAGTTCGAGGGCCAAACGGGCGTTGAGGGTGTTCTCACCGGCCTGGAGAAACTGGTGATAGTGGATACCCCGCTGGCCCCAGTAGCGAGCCTGCTCTCGAAGGATGTCGCCCCGCGGCCCGGCCGGCTCGTAGCGGCTCCGCCAGAGGATGCTGTCGGGGTGGGGGGATTTCGGCGGCAGGTAGCCGGATATCTCGCCGTAGTCCCGCCGCAGGGCCTCGCGGTCGTAATACCAGTGCACCGGCATCGCGATCGCGTCGGCCACCAGCGAGCCGGCGAGAGGCGAGCGGGAGAGATCGGGATCGTTCATCACAGCACCTTTGCGAGGAAGCCGGTCAGGCGAGGCGTCGCCGGCCGATCAAAAAATTCAGTGGACGGCCCGTGGGCCTCGATCAGCCCGTCGGCCACAAAGGCCAGTTCGTCCGCCACACGCCGGGCGAAGCCCATTTCGTGGGTGGCCAGCACGATCTGGCCGCCGAGTGCACCGACCTCGACGATCATGTCGAGCACCTCCGAAGTCATTTCCGGATCGAGCGCCGAGGTCGGCTCGTCCAGAAACAGGATAGACGGCTCGACCACGAGGGCACGCAGGATCGCGATCCGCTGCTGCTGCCCGCCCGAAAGCGAGGCCGGACGCTTGCGGGCATGCTCGGCGAGGCCGAACCGGGCCAGAGGCTCGCGGATCCTCGCCTCGGCCGCCTCGCGGGTCATGCCGTGCACGTGCACCAAAGGCAGAATCAGGTTGTCGAGTGCGGAGAGGTGCGGGAAGAGGTTGTAGGCCTGGAAAACCGTGCCCACCTGCCGCCGCCAGGCGAGCAGCCCCGCCTCATCCCGCGGCAGGGGCCGGCCGTCGAAGGAGACCCTCCCGGCTGCGGGCACGTCGATCCCTGCAAGAATCCGCAGGAGGGTCGACTTGCCCCCACCCGAGGGGCCGATCAGCACCAGCGTACGGATTTCGCCGGTGGCGAGCGTGCAGCCGCGGAGCACCTCCGCCACGGTGCCATCGGCGGCGGTGAACCGCTGCCGCACATCCTCGAGCACGAGCTTCACGCGGCACACTCCGTCGGTCTCGGCGAGCCGCTGTGGTCAGCCCTCATGGCGGAGCCTCCGTTCGAGACCGCGGGCGGCCCAGGAGAGCGGCAGCGTGAGCAGGAGATAGCCCGCCGCCAGCGGCAGGTAGCTCTCCAGGGCCGAGTAGGTGAAGGCATTCACCTCTTGTGCGGCCAGGGTGAACTCCGAGATTGCGATCACCGAAAGCAGTGAGGAATCCTTGATCAACGAGGCGAGCTGTCCGGCCACCGGCGGGAGCACGATTCTCGCTGCCTGCGGCAGGATCACAAGACGAAACGCCTGCCACCTCGTGAGGCCGATCGCCCGGGCGGCGTCCCGCTGCGGTTGCGGGATCGCCTTCAGGCCACCCCGGAAGATCTCGGCCATGTAGGCTCCCGAAAAAAGCGAGAGGATCAGAATCCCGACCACGAAGCGATTCTCCAGCCCGACCGCCGAGGCCACCACGTAGAAACCGATCAACAGCTGCACCAACAGCGGGGTGCCGCGGATCAGTTCGACGTAGACCCGTGCCACCGCTTCGAGAACCAGCGACTTCGACCCGAGGCAGATCGCCGTGACGAGCCCAACCAGGCCGCTGATCACCAAGGCCGCGAGGCTGATCGCGACGGTGGCCAGCCAGCCGGTGACAAACCGGCGTCGGTAGGCCCAGACCTCGTCCCACTTCCAGTCGTAGTCGATCCGCCAGAAGGCCAGCGCGATCAAGCCCGCAGCCACCGCGATCACGGCAAGGTGGGCGGCCGTGCGGGAATTGGAGAGTCGACGGATCACAAACGTTTCTTATCGGGCTTGTCGCTGGATGCGGCGGATCCGCACCCCGCCAACCACCTCAGAATACGAAGGGAATCCCCTCCGCGGCGAAGAAGGCCTTCTCCTCGGGAAGATACCGGTCGCCGAGCCGCTCAAAACCACCCGATTCCCGAAAGGATTTGAGAAAGCGGTTGACCTCGCGTCGTAGCTCGTCGTCGCCCAGGCGGATACCGACCGCCCAGGATTCCCCGCGGAAGGGAGTCAGCAGGGCCCGCGTGGTGTCGGGATGGCGGCGGTGGCTGCGGTAGACGGAGAAGGGATCGTAGAGAAAGGCATCGGCCTTGGCCTGTGCGACCTCCATCACCGCCGCGGTTTCCCGGTCGAGCACGAGCAGGCGGGCCTCGTGGAGGGCCTCACGGGCAAAAAGGTGGCCGGTGGTTCCCTTCTTCACCGCCACCGTTCTGCCCGGCCGGTCGAGGTCACCGGCCGACTCGATGTTGGAATCGGCCGCCGCGAGAATCGCGAGGCCGGTCCGCAGATAGGGCTCGGAAAAGGCGATCGACCCGGCACGCTCGGGTGTGGCCGTCATCGACGAGATGACCAGGTCGATGCGGCCGGTCTTGAGAGCAGGAATCAGCCCGTCGAAGGCGATGTTCTCGATGACCACGTCCCGCCGGAGAAACTCACCGAGGGCCCGGGCCAGGTCAGGGCTGACGCCGGTCGGCTCGCCGCGGGCATCGGTCATTTCGAAGGGCGGGTAGGAGAGTTCCATCCCTACCCGCAACGGCCGGCCGGAGGGTTTGTCGAAGCGACCGCTGCGGACGCCGCATCCGCCCGCCGGCAACACCGTGAGCAGACCGAGCAAGAGGAGTAGGTGGCGACGTGGCATCGGCGGTAGCAGCGGGAGAGGCACGGGAGAGGCGCCCCTGTGGGAGTGTAGCCCTCAGCCGCTTGCTATCAAGCAACGCGTTGTCCAGGAAACCCTACTCGAGTCCATGGCGGATGGCCCACACGGCCGCCTGGGTGCGGTCGCTGACGGCGAGTTTGCGGAGCAGATTTTGGACATGCTCCTTGACGGTCTCCACGCTGATCGCCAGGGCCAGGGCAATCTCCTTGTTGGAAAGACCCAGGGAGATCTGCCGCAGCACCTGCGACTCTCGCGGGGTGAGCGGAATGTCGAGATCATCCACGGTCGCCTGGTTGGCCATCGTTCCAGCCACCTTCCGCACCGGCCCTGACTGCAGCGGGGCGTGCCCGTTGACGGCTCCCTTGACTGCGTCGCGGATCATCTTGGCGTCAGATCCCTTGACGAGATAGTCGAAGGCTCCGGCCGCCAAGGCCCGGGCCAGATAGGTCGGGTTGTCGAAAGCCGAAAACATGATCACTCTCGTCTTGGGTGAGGCCGCACGGATTCGGGAGAGCACCTCGAACCCGTCGAGGCTGCCCGCCTCCTCGCTTCTCAGCCGCACATCGAGGAGGACCACACCCGGCTTGAGCTTCCTCGCCATCCTGACCGCATCGGTGCCGTTGTCCGCCTCGCCGGCGACACGCATTCCCGCCTGCTCGAGAATCACAACGAGTCCACGACGGACGACCTCCTGGTCATCGACCACCATCACATCCTCAGCCACCGGCCCGGCCCTCCCAATCACACCTCCGAATCCTGACGCCAGGACGGCATCAGCGGGGCGACGTTTCGGCGAACCGGCCGAGCGAACAGGCCAAGAATGCCCATGGCCTCGCCCCCTATCTCCGGGGAGAATAGCCCCCGACGGGCACCCTCGGCAAGCATTCCGAGGCACACCGCACATTCGGGCCTCCGCCACCGCTAGCGGGGCACGACGTAGATTCCCTCTGCGGTGATCTGCACGATCGGGAACGGGAGGTCGGGGTCATAGCGGCCGCGGCCGCGAATCACGACCTTTTGACCGGCATCGATGCCAAAAATCGCCCGGGCATCGCTGGGAATCACCGCACCGGCATCATCGACGAACTGCACCGCCGCCACGGTCGCCTTCTCCTTTCGCCGCTTGCAAAACGGGCAGCTGTCGGCGTCGTGGCCCTCGGCCTTCGCATGCCCGTCGTCCGCGAGGTCGATCAGCATGAACGAGGCCTTACCCTCGAGAAACGGGCTGTCCTTGGGATCCTTGGCGGCGATCGTGCCGGAAACGGTGATCAATGCCTCGTGGTCGGTGGCTTTTTTGAGGATGCCGAGGGCATCGCCAAGGGTAAGTGCCGCCGGCGGCTTCTCGGAAAGGACAAACCGTTCCCGGACCTCGGCGGCCGGGATTGCCTCGGCGGCCGAATCACTCGGCCAGCCTGCCACCGCAAGGACCACCGCAACGCATCCGATCGTCAAGCCCGTCTCGGCCGGCAAGAATCGTCCACCGCTGTTCATTCCTCGTCTCCCTTCGTCTTGGGCTTGCCGGCGGCATGCTTTTCGATGGCTGCGATGCCTTTCTCGACCCGCTCCGCGATATCGTCGTAGACCGCCTTCCCGCCCTCGTGGATCGTTTCATCAAGCTCGTTGAAGGCCTCGAAAAGCTTGTCCGTCGCATCCTTGACCGCTTCGGAAGCCTCTTCGCCGAGCGACGCGGCAAGCCCCTCGATGTCTTCAAGCAGATGGCCGACCGCATGGACATGCCCGTCAGCGGCCTCGACGTTCTCCTCACCAAGCGAGGATTTCAGCTTGGCAATTAGCGACTTCAGCTCGGCAAGACCCTCCGCCAGCGTTTCGGGATGCACGTGCTCGGCGTCGTGGTCATGGTCATGGTCGTGGTCATCGCCATGGTCGTCGTGGCTGTGGTCGGTCTCGGCCGGCTTTTTCTCGGTCGTCGCCCCTCCACCGCCGGCCGGAGGCGGGCTGCAGCCGCCGATCGCCACCGTCACCGCAGGCAGCAGCATCCCCACGAGGACCGGCCCCAGCATGCTTCCCGCCGCGGCCCGCGGCTTTGCGATTTGCATCGTGTGTCGCATCTTTTGTCGCATCACCCGTCGCATATTTTGGCTCCCGTGTGGGGTCTACGTTTCGCGGGGTACGAACCCTAGCGCGAACTGAAGAATACCGGTGTAGGTTGCCGGCTGACAAATCCGGTTTTCACAGCCCGAGGAATGAACCATGGCAGACACCGCCAGCAGCATCGACCCGATCGCCCAGAAGGCCCTCGCGATCAACCTCGACGAACGGCTTTACGGCACCTTTGCCGAGATTGGTGCCGGCCAGGAGGTGGCCCGCTGGTTTTTCAGCGTGGGGGGCGCCGCGGGAACCGTGGCCAAGACGATGTCGGCCTACGACATGACCTTCAGCGACGAGATCTACGGCCATGCCTCGCGGTACGTTTCGCTCGAGCGGCTGACCGAAATGCTCGATCACGAGTACGGCCTGCTCGGTGAACGGCTCTCACAGTCACGTGGCGGCCGCAGCTGCTTCTTCACCTTCGCCAACACCGCCGCAGCCCTTTCGCATCGTGGCGGCAACGAATGCCATGCCTGGATGGGGATTCGCTTCCAGACCGAACCCGGGGCCGAGCCGAGCGACCTTTTGATCCACGCCCGAATGCACGACCGCAGCAACCCGTCGCAGCAGGAGGCGATCGGCAGGCTGGGGGTGAACCTCTGCACGGCGGCCTTCTACCACTGGAGGCAGCCGCGGGCGATGCTCGAGATGCTGCTGGACGACATCGAGCCGGGTCGCCTGGAGATCGACTGGGTGCAGCTCGCCGGGCCGGCCTTCTCCACCCCCGGTCCGATCGACAACCGCCTGATGGCTCTGCACCTGGTGCGGCTCGGCTTCACCCCGGCTGTCCTCTTCGGTGACACCGGTGAGCCACTCCTGGCCGCCGATGTGCTGCGTCGCAAGGCGGTGCTCGTGGAACGCGGCCGCTTCGCGCCGGTCACGCGACTCAATCTCGGCATGCTCGCAGAGTCACGAACGCTCTTCGAGGCCGAACTAGCCGCCCCACCAAACCCCGGCGACCCGGTGGCCTCCGCCTCCACCTGCCCGGCGGTGCTGGAGGTCATGGAAATCACGATGAACAACCTCCGCGACCGCGGCGTGGTCGACGACGCTGACTTTCTCTCCCGCGTCGACCTCCTCACCGCCGCGGGAAAGATGGTGCTCGTTTCCGATCTCGGACCCTTCCACCGGCTCGCGGAATACCTCGCCGAGCGGAAGGTGGCCCGCGCGGGGATCGTGCTCGGCGTGCCGCTGCTGCGGGAGCTGTTCGTCGAAAACCACTACCGCGACCTGCCCGGCGGCATCCTGGAAGCCTTCGGGCGGCTCTTCACCCATTCGGTGCGGCTGTTCGTGCATGCCACCCGCGATCCCCTCGACGGCCAGCCTGTCACCGCGGAGTCGCTGAAAGTCGCGGGCCACCTCTGCCACCTCCACAGGCATCTTCTCGAGAATCGGTTCATCATCCCGATTCCTTTCGACGAAGCCTCGCTGCGGACCTACTCGAGCGACGAGGTGCGGAGCCGGATCGCCGCGGGCGACCCCAGCTGGAAGGCGTTCGTGGAGCCGGCCGTGGCGGAGCTGATCGAATCGCGGGGCTACTTCGGCGGCGTGCGGGCCGGCCGCTGAGGGGCTGCTTCGGCGTCGGCCACGAGACAGACCAGCGACTTGGCGGCCAGCTCGATCGGCTCGCTGACGTCGATCAGGTCCGCCTCGTCCAACGGCTGGATGTCATCGGGGGGCTCGCGAGAGGTGTCGATGAACCTCCGCCAGGGCAGGGCGGCAACGGCCGCAGGCTCGGGAAAACGGAAGGTACGCGGCAGCGAACCGGAATGGGTGAAGATCAGCACGTGGCGGGGAGTGCCCTCGGCCCCGCCGGCCTCGACGTCGTCTTCCTCCTCGAGCTTCTCGCGGGAGGGGGCCCCGAAAAAGCAGACCAGGCTCGAGTCGGCGGCATACCAGTCGACATGGCTGCCCTCGGGTGAAAACCATTCCACGTCGGGCAGGCCGCCATTGGCGGCGCCACCCTGCAGGAAGGTTCGTCGCCGGAGAGTGGGGTTGTCGAGCCGCAGCCGGATCAGCTCCCGCACGAACCGCACGAGCGACGCATGCTTCTTGACGAGCCGCCAGTCGAACCAGCTCGTCTCATTGTCCTGGCAGTAGGCGTTGTTGTTGCCGCGCTGGGTGCGACGGCACTCGTCGCCGGAGACGATCATCGGCACGCCCTGGCTGAGCAGCAGCGTGGCGAGCATGTTGCGAATCTGCCGGCTGCGGGCGGCATTCACCGCCACCCGCCGGGTGGGCCCCTCGACACCGTAGTTATCGGAAAAATTGTTGTTGTCGCCGTCGCGGTTGCCCTCGCCGTTGGCCTCGTTGTGCTTCTCGCGATAGGTCACCAGGTCGTTCATCGTGAAGCCGTCGTGGCTGGTCACGAAATTGATGCTGTGGTAGGGCTGCCGTCCGTCGTCGCCGTAGAGATCGCTCGAGCCGGCGAGCCGGGTGGCAAGGTGGCCTGTCTGGGCGTAGTCGCCCCGCCAGTAGCGGCGGACATCATCGCGATAGCGGCCATTCCACTCCGCCCATCGCAGGCTGGCGAAGGAGCCGACCTGGTAGGCCCCGGCGGCATCCCAGGCCTCGGCGATGATCTTCGTGTCGGCGAGCATCGGGTCCTCGGTGATCACCTCCACAATCGGCGGATTGGGGAGAATGTCACCGTTGCGGTCCCGGGAAAGAATGCTCGCCAGGTCGAAGCGGAAGCCGTCGACGTGGTAGTTGTGCACCCAGTGACGCAGGCAGAGAAAGATCAGCTCGCGAACGATCGGATGGTTGCCGTTGATCGTGTTCCCGCAGCCGGTGTAGTTGCGGTAGTAGCCGCCGCCGTCGCCGAGCATGTAATAGACCCGGTTTTCGAGCCCCTTGAAGGAGAAGGTCGGCCCCAGTTCGTTGCCCTCGGCGGTGTGGTTGAAGACCACGTCAAGGATCACCTCGATGCCCGCCGCGTGCAGGGCCCGCACCATCTCCTTGAACTCCCGTACCTGGCAGCCGGGCTCGTTGCCGGCGGCATAGCCGCGGTGGGGGGCGAAGAAGGCCATCGGATCGTAGCCCCAGTAGTTGGCTCGCTCGGGGGTCGAGCCGTCGGCCGACTCGGTGGGAAACTCGTGCACCGGCATCAGCTCGACCGCCGTCACCCCCAGCGACTTGAGATAGGGAATCTTCTCGATCACACCGAGGTAGGTGCCCGGATGCTCGACGCCCGAGGTCCCGCTGTTGGTGAAACCGCGGACGTGCATCTCGTAGATCACGGTATCGGCCAGGCCGCGGCGCAGGTGGCGGTCGCCCTGCCAGTCGAAAAAGTCATCGATCACGACGCACTTCGGCGGCCGCACGATCCCGTCGTCCGCCGGCAAGAAACCGCCGGCGAGGGCCCGGGCGTAGGGGTCGATCAGCCTCGCCGTGCCGTCAAAGCGATGACCACGCTCCGGGTCGAACGGGCCGTCGGCCTGAAAATGGTAGAGCTGCCCGGCGGCAAGACCCGGCACGAACACGCTCCAGATGTCGCCCCAGCGATCCTCGGCCGGATCGAGCCGGATCACCTCGGCGGGCTCGGGGTCATCGACGCGGTCGTAGAGCAGCACCCGCATCGCGGTGGCTGAGCGGCTGTAGACCACAAACTGCACCCCCCGCTCGGCCGCGGTCGGCCCGTCGTGGAGCACGGCGCCGTAGGGCAGGGGGTAGGAAAACTGCAGCGGCGGCGTGGCGGGGCTGCCGCGGCCGCGTCGGCTCGATGGTGTGGGCTTCCTGGTTGGCATGCGGCGGGATCATACCGCGCCGGCCCTCCGCACGCCGACCTCAGCCGGCGGGGCTTGCGGCACCGCCGCGGCAGGGAAGAATATGCACGTGAGCGGAGCCACCTATTCCAGTGCCGGGGTGAACCTCGACCTCTACCGCGAGGCGATGTCGCGGATTCCGGCGCACCTGCGGCGGACACACTGTCCCCGCGTGGAAAGCGCCGAGGGCAGCTTCGCCGCGGTCTTCCGGCTCGATTTCGAGGGGCTCTTCGCCCGTCGCTACGACGACCCGCTGCTCGTCTCATGCACCGATGGGGTCGGCACCAAGCTCAAGATCGCCACGCTCGCCGGGGCCCACCGCTCCGTCGGCATCGATCTGGTGGCGATGAGCGTCAACGACCTGATCTGCACCGCTGCCGAGCCGCTCTTCTTTCTCGACTACATCGCGATGGCGGCCGACGAGCCCGCCCTGCTCGAGCAGATCGTGCAGGGCATCGCCGATGGCTGCGTGGCGAGCGACTGCGCCTTGGTCGGCGGCGAGACCGCCATCCTTCCCGACATGTATCAGCCGGGTGAATACGACCTGGCCGGCTTCTGCGTGGGCGTGGTCGAGCGACGCAAGCTCGTCGACGGCAGCCACATGGAACCGGGCGATATCGCGATCGGCCTGGCCTCCAGCGGCCTCCACTCCAACGGCTTCAGCCTCGTCCGCAAGGCCGTGTTCGAGATGGCCGGCCTGGCCTGCGGCGATCGGGTCGACGAACTCGCCGGCCGAAGCGTGGGTGAAATCCTGCTCGAGCCGACCCGGCTCTATGCCCGCCCGATCAAAAGCGTGCTGGCCCACTACCGTGTCAAACAGGTGGTGCACGCGATCGCGCATGTGACCGGCGGCGGGATTGTGGAAAATCTCGCCCGCGTCGTGCCGCCGCGGGTGCAGGTGGTGCTCTCGCGGAGCGGCTGGCAGGTGCCACCGGTCTTCCGCTGGGTGCAGCGGCTCGGGCGGATCGAGGAGGCGGAGATGGAGCGGGTGTTCAACATGGGCATCGGCATGGTGCTCGTGGTGGCCCCCCACTTCGCCGCGAGCATCCGCAGCCAGCTTGCCGACTTCGGGATCGAGTCGTTCGACCTCGGCCGTGTCGAGGCCGCCTCGCCGGATGACCCGCGGGTCGTGCTCCGCGACGAGCCGGCGGCATAGCAGACTGTGAAACCAGTCTGCCGGTGCGGGATGCGGCTTTGATTTTCCGTTCTCGACCGCCCATGCCCCGTCAGGGACGCGAAGCGGCGCGGATTTCAGGATCACACTGCCGCGAAGGGCCCGCCTCGCGGATCGCCTCGAGCACCTGCGACTCGGTGAGCAAGTCGCGAAGAACGATCGGTTCCCGCATCGGCTCGCCCGGACGGCAGCCGGGATAGATCGCCAGTAGCGGAATCGATCGGCTTTGCAAGCTCTCGAGCATCATCTTGATCTCGGCCGATTCCTCGGTCCAATCGGCCAGCAGCGGCACGACCCGATTCTCCTCGAGCAGCTCCTTGACCGCATCGGTCTCGATCGCCGTAGCCAGGTTGAGCTTGCAGGTCATGCACCAGTCGGCTGAGAAGTCGACCAGCACCGTCGACCCCTCCTCACGCAGGCTCGCCAGCCTGGCCCGCGAGAACGGCTCCCAGGGGATCAGCGACTCCACTGGTGCCAAGAGCGAAAACGAGAGCCCGCCGAGGGCCGCGGCAATGCCCGCCGCCTGGATCCAGCGGCCGGTCTTGGGAGTCGTCGGGGCAAGGGTTTGGCCGCGGCCGATCCACCAGCAGCCGGCCCAGATCGAGAACAAAAGCCCCAGGGTCGGCACCAGGTAGTCGTCCTCGAGGAAGGTGAACAGGAAGACGACCGTGCCGAGCATCACGAAGCCCATCACTTCCTTGACAGTCTCCATCCAGGCTCCCGGTTTCGGCAGAAACCGGATGAGCGAGGGGAAGACACCGACGAGCAGATAGGGCAGGGCCATCCCGGTGGCGATCGAGGCGAAGACCGCGTAGGTCACGCTCGTGGGCTGCGAGAGGGTGTAGCCGAACACCGGCCCCAGGAACGGCCCGCTGCAGGGCGTGGCCAGCACCGTGCTCAGGACACCTTTGAGGAAGGCTCCCAAGGGTCCCTCCTTGCTCTGCACATGGCCGGCACGTTCACCGATGAAACCCGGAATCGGGATCTCCCAGACACCCAAAAACGAGAGGGCGAAGGCGAACACGATTGAAGCCATCACGATGTTGAACTTCGTGGAGGTGAACTGCTCGCCCCAGGCGAGGTTCGATGCGCCCAGCCCGACGTTGGCCGCCACGCTCGCGGTCGCCAGCACAAAGAACACCGCAAACAGCCCGGCCACATACCAGAGGTTCATCTCGAAGACCTCGCGGCGAGCCCGGCCCGACTGCTGGGCGAAGGCCATCAGCTTCAGGCCGAGCACCGGCAGCACGCAGGGCATGAGATTGAGAATCAGCCCCCCGGCGAGGCCCATCGCCAGGGCTACCGGCAGCGAGAGGGCTGTCGCCGAAAAGCCCGGGCCGGCCGGGCCTGGCGGCTCGACGGCCGTGGCCGTCGACGTGCCGGGCAGGCTGATCGGGGCGGCGGCTGCGGCCACCTCGGCATAGCGGGCGGAGCTGAAATGGAGCGTGGGGTCGCCATCATCAGGCAGCAGGCCGCGGATCCGAACGGCAAACGGTGGGTCGCAGGCGGTTTCCCTGCAGGTCTGGTAGCCGACGAGCAGATCGATGCCGTCGGGCGTTTCCCCGGCAGAGCCGACCGAGGCGGTTTCCTCGACACGACGCAGTTGCAGCTCGAGTTCCACCGCCTCCTCGGCGGTGGCGGTCTGCACCGCGCGGGCACGAATCTCCTCGACGGCGTACCCCCGCGTCTCGGCGATCGA
>Ga0180429_10000549_pt1 | contig 33034 bp, 49 predicted proteins | sample SS_ome_FD_132428 | JGI IMG/M metagenome (GOLD analysis project Ga0180429, IMG submission 132428) | Hypersaline lake sediment archaeal communities from the Salton Sea, California, USA - SS_1_S_1 metaG | ecosystem: Environmental > Aquatic > Non-marine Saline and Alkaline > Hypersaline > Sediment ...
ACGGCGCGGGCATTCCTTTTTGACATCACCCGATATTGCGGTTTTGAAACGGACGCCCACGGCGCCAATACGATGGTGACCCAGGCGTACATCGACTATGTCGGCAGGCCGCCTGAGCAATTGCAAGGCATGAATTGGCTCAACATGGTGCCCCTAGAGTACGAAGGCGTCATGTGGCGGGCGCGTGTCCGAGCGGAAATAACAGCGGCGCTCGAGGACAAACGCCGATATCGCATCAGGCATCCACTGTACGTGCTACGCGACGGCATCGAACACGTCGAATGGGTTGACGTAATGGCGGACCCTGTGGTTGCCGAGCAAAACAAACTGCTAGGCGCTGTCGGTGTGTTTTCGCCTGTCAAAGGCTAGATGCTATGGCAAAACGACGTACACCCACTTCGCTGGGACGCCCCGAAAACATCGACGAACTTCGCCAGGCCACTGAAGAAGCCCTGTCGCTGATTCAGCAGCGGCAGAACGCCGCCGACAGTGCTCCCGTTGTGGACGTGGGCCAGCGGCGCGTAACGAATGTTGCCAGAGCCTCGCAGGCCGGCGACGCCGTACCGTTGGGCCAGATGAACGAAGCCCTGCAAGGCGTCATTGACAGGTCGCTGTCACGGCCCCGCAAAGCCGGGCTGGTCCCGGCACAGTTCCGTACGTTCACAGCGACGCACTATTTGCAACGCCCAGAGTTGGCTTGCGCTGACGCCGAGCCCGCCATCGAGTTGCTCGTGAAGTTGCCGTCACAAGTGGACCGCAACAGCCAGCTTGTTTCGGTGGACCTGCTAAAACGCAACACCGAGTACGTCGAGCTTCGCGGTCTCGAGTGGGGTACGCTGACCGCTGACGTGACAGCGTCTGCCACGACGTTTCTTGTGGACAACGTGGACGATATCGAGATCGGGGCGCTGTACAAAATCGACGACGAACTGTTTCGCGTCGCCGACAAGTCCACCGGAACAGCCACTGTAGAACGCGGCCAGGAACTGTCTACGGCAGCGGCCCATACGTCTGGCACGCTGTTCCAGTGGGCTACGCGAGTGCCCCGCGATGCGTTCTCCGCTGATGACAACGGAGCACTGACAACACGAGTCTCCATTGACAACCCCACACGGACGCACGTTCGTGTGTTCGAAGGCGAGTCGTACAACGAGTTCGGCGCTGCCGGCGTCACCGGCACAGCCACAGCATCGTTGGCTCCGGCGCCTGCCATCACTGACCTCGTAGCAAACGGCCGCTTTGGCGAGGCCGTACTGACGTGGAGCGAAACCGGAGGCTCGACGTACCGTTATCGTGTCTATCGCAGCGTGGGGACGCCTCTGACGGCGCCGTTTCCGGCGGCAAAACAATACGCTGTGTACGAGCCCGATGGCACTGGCGTCGAGATGTTCATCATGCCGGTGCCAAAGCCAGGCGATGCCGACAACGAACTCGGCACGTGGGCCGTGGGCGGTACGAGTGACAACATCTATGCCGCCGTCGAGGGCATCAACATACTTTGCTCGTCGTCGGGCGGCGACACCGTGGGACCGTTCACCGGCGATGCCACACCGACGCCTGCCGCTGACGATGTAAGTGGCCTCGCGGCCAGCGAGTCACCAGCTTGCGGAGCCGATGGCGCCACGCAGAGCGAAGTTGCTGTGTCGTGGTCGTCGCAGCCTGCCAGTGTTGCCAAAGTCCGTATCTACATGCTGAAGGACGGCGAGACGAACCCGACGCTTGTTGCCAGCGCCGATGCGTCGCCTGTGACGTTCATAACGCCGACGATTGAGCCCGATTTGAACCAGAGCGTTTCGATCTACGCTGTCAGTGTGAACGAAGCCGGCGTTGAAAATACGGTGTTGGGCTCGCCCAATACGACAGTGGATCTTGATGGGCAAACGTCAGCGCCGACACCGCCCAGTGGGTTTGGTTGTACACCGATCGTCAACGGTGCAGAGTTGCGGTGGACGCCGAACGCCGAATGTGATCTGTATGGCTACGAAATCGCCGACACTGGCGACGTTGTCCCGGCGTTGCAAAGCGACATCGCTGATGCTCAGGTCATTGCTTTCGTGGCCGCAGGCGAAGCCAGCGGCAGCCGCGTACGGTATCTGTTCCAGGAGACGCTGTACGAAGGCACGTCCAACGGCACAAAGGTCATCATGGGCGAAGACCTGTGGCCGACGAATGCCCACGTTGTAGACGGCACCGGCAAAAACGTCCACTTCGTCACCGTGAACGGTACGTCGCCGACAGCGGCAAAAGTCGATGTCCAGGTCGCCAGCAACGACGGTACATCGATCACTTTCGGAGCCGGAGCCATCGACAACGGGCCGAATGCCCGGTTCTACATTCGCGACACAGACGCCACGCACAACTTCTATGTACGGGCTGTCAACAATTCGATGCAACGCAGCGAATATCGCCCGGAGCCGCCGTCGTCTGTGGCGTGTGCACCGTTGGGCCACGATTCCACAAAGGACCAGGGGCCGGCCGACATCAGTATTGCAGCTCCCGGAGCTTCTAGTGGCTGGACCGTCGGGCCTATTGGAATTACGAATTTGCTTGGTCCTAACATTGCGGCGGCAGGCAAACTGGCGTTACGGGCTGCTGCTAAATCCACAGGCAGTGGTAATAGCGCTACGTTTTCATCGTCGGCAAAGTTGAATATCAACAACGTAGTTGAGTGGGAAGTAGAAATCGAACATAGCGACGACGGCTCCACGTCGTTGGCAACGTCAGTGTTTTCATTTCCGGCCAGTACGGAACGTTCAAACTACACGTACGAATCAATTTCGGGACAGTGGCGTTTGCAAAACTACTTGCCGCTGATATCGTTGCCGGGGCAGGGTATTGCCAGCGTGAAGCTGCGGGCCAGGAACTTTTGGGGCTGGGGGCCTCAGGCTACAGTGCCTGCTGTGTTTGTACCGTCTGGCGGCGTCCCGTACTTCACGGGCAACGAAGCGTCTATCGTGGCGCCGTTGACAGCGGCTCTGACGGGAGGCTCCACGGATGAACTCGAGATGAACGTGGGGCGCGCCGAAGCGCACTATTTGGAGCTGACAAAAAACATCACAGTGGTGTCACCGTTGAATCGTTCTGGCGGCGCATCGGCCGGTACAGGCGACAGCATCAAAGCAGGCCAACGGTTCTTTGTCATCCTAAAGCAAGATGCTACGGGCGGGCGTACCGTCACGTGGCATTCTAATTTCAAGATTCCGGCAGCGTATCAGCAGCCTAGTGGTACGCCGTCGTCGTACAACATCTGGCAGTTCTATGCGCTGTCGCCGTCGGTGTTCTTGTGCGCTAGCGTTCCTGTGCTGGATGTGACGTGAGGGTGTTTAGGCGTTTGCGGGCAAGTTGCTCAGCCTCTCCACACTGCTGAAGTTGTGCTTTTAAAATACGCTGTTGTCTCTTTTTTCGTGCGATGAGTGACAACAGCGCATCTTTGGGAGTCTCGTGTGCATACTGTTTTCGGGCAGTGCGCAGGACAAAACGCCAATCGCTTTTGTCAGCGCCATCCCACAAACTGATCCAAAATCCCTTCGGCGTACGCTTGACAATTTCATAGCGTTCTTCGCGCAGGTCTAATTTAGACCCAAACAGTTCCCGTTCAGCATCTACGATGATTGAGTAGGAAACGTCTTGGTATCTATAGGCGTATTCAGGCATTGTGCACTAGCGTTCCTGTGCTGGATGTGACGTAGCGTCGATGACGTACGTTGTCAAGGGCGCCACAGGCAATGCCAGCAATTCGATACCCTGCTTCCGCAGGGTCTGGGCCACGTCGTTGGCAACGACAGGGCCGCAATGCTTTTGGGACAGCAACATCAGAATGCCGTCGTCGGCGATGTCGCCAAGCGTGTTGTAGCCATGGGCCAACAGCCACGTCTGCGTACGCATGGCAAAGCCAGCGTCATGCACGCTGATGTCGCTAGGGTGCTCACCGTAGAAGAATTGGGCCAGTGCGGCCAAGCGATTCCAGAAGCGTTTCATGTGGTGTCCTCTTGCTGCTCGTCGCCTTGCGACGCTCCATCATCATAGCGAACTGTCAGCACGTCTGTCAATGAGACAATGGAAGTAGATGCGAAACGTACTACTGACAGGGCTTCTGACGTTGCTGTTGGCAGCATCGGCGATGGCTCAGTTGCCGGGCGGCATCACCATTTTGCCCGCCACTGCCGACGGCAGCACCGGCACGTTCGGGTTCCGTGAGCTGCGTGCCAATGGTACCAGTGCCACGGGCTTCCGGGCGCCAACATCGTTGGCTGCTGACGTGTACTACACGTTGCCGTCAGCCGACGGCAGCAGCGGCGAGTGCTTGTCAACGAACGGCTCTGGGACGCTGTCGTGGGCGTCCTGTTCTGGCGGCGGCTCGAGCTACTACCAGACGGTGCGCACGTTTGGCGGCGTGGACTTGACGCAGCGTTCGGTGTTGCGGATAGCCTCGCCGGCGATCAGTGTGTATGACGATGCAGGCGGCGCCGAGACTGAGATGACGCTGGCGACATCGCCGGCCATCGCGGCGGTGTTGGTGGGGACGGGGCGGACGTTGACGACGACGGCTCCGTTGACGATTGCGGGGTCGACTTCGGCGGACTTGTCGGCGGATCGGACGTTGGCTTGTCCGACGTGTATGCGGACGGATGCGACGAATGTACCGACGGCGGATTCGACCTATTCCATTGGTAATGATTCGTTTCGGTTGGACGACGTGTGGACTGACGATGTGTATGCACAGCGGATGATTTTGCAACGGCCGGGATCTGCCTTCATGGGATTGATAGAGGCGTTACCGACAGACGTAACCGTGTTCGATGCTGCTGGCAGTTCGGTTTTGTCTTGGGCGACGACGTATTTGCGTGCTCACAGGACGCTGACGCCGATTGGCTCAATTGACGTGGGCGGATCGTCGGCGCCATTCAACTGGGTGTATGCGAATAACATGCAGGTGAACACGGAATTGCTGCCGGATGTAGATGGCGGGGCTACGTTGGGTAATGCTTCAAAGCAGTTTGATGCTCATCTTGAAGATGTGACATTGTATAGCGATATCATACCGACTACTACATTAGCCAGCGCATTAGGTAGCACAGCTACACTATTCAATGGTGTGTTTGCAGCATCTTACATAGCAGGCCGTGCAAGTGTAACCACAGGTACCTTGGATTTCTACAGGGCAACAGGCTCGGGTAGTGCGTCGTTGCAAGGTGCAACGTACTCAAGTGCCACAGCGATCGAGGCGGATGCATTGGCAATCAGTTCTAGCGGGTCATTCTACATTCGTACATACACAGGGGCTGATGTGAATTGCACCAGCGTTTCAGACGGCTGGATCGGCTACCGGCTGGATACGAACGAATTGCAGATTTGTGATGGCGGCGCCATGGTCGCCAAGTAAGTATAGGAGATCACACACACATGGGCATTTGGAAAACAATCGGCCACGGCGTCAAACGTCTGCCGTGGCGCAAAATCGCGAAGTACGGCGGCGCTGCCGTGGGCTTGCCTGTCATCGCCACATCGAGCGGCGCCAACGCTGACATTGTTGATGCTGCCGGCGACGCCTCTGCTATCACCGAGCACATCCTGATTGTCATTCAAGCAGTGCTGGGTCTGCTGGCTGCTATTGTTCAGGAGAAGCGTAACAAGTACAACGACAAGCCACCTGCATGAGACAATGAAGGTAGTGCTACGTCTTGCTATTGTTGCGATTTTGACCGTTTCGGCGTGCTGGGCCTCACCCTGCATCGAGGGACCATACACTGGCGCCCACAACAACGATGCCAACCTACGGGGCTGGCTAGACAATCGCGAACGTACGTGGGGCTACACTGATGCGCTGGTCAAAGCAATCACGTTCGAGCCGCCGGCGGGCCACCGTGTCCGTGTGTTGCGACTGGTAGGCGACCTGACAGCGCGGCTGACGCCATACAGTGACATCGAGTTGCCGTCGCCGTTCGTGCCGACGCCGCCACAGGACGGCCGCTACATTGGCGTGCTGGCTGCCGCCGGCTACGCCAGAGACAGCGGGTCAGCGCGGGCTGACCACTTGGCGGACGACACATGGATGTATGTCCAAGGGGACATCGGCGCCAGTGGCGTTTTGCGTTTGCCTTTTGATGTCGATTTGCGCGGCATCAAAAACACGTTGCTGACAGAGGACAACCGTCTGGTGTTGACACTGGCAACGTACCTCAACGAAACAGATCGCGGCGACGGTATCCCGTACGCTGTGCATCTCGAGTTCACCTTCAGCCAAATTGTCTACCAATTTGAGAAAACGGACTGCTCAGAAACGCAGCCGTGGTGGAGTACAAATGACGAAGCTTTCACTTTGCCGTAAGGCTACCATTACCCTGTTGCTTTCCGCTGTCATGCTCGGCGCTGCTGACGACAGCATCAAACTCGAAGACACTGACAAGCTAGCCATCCGCGAAGCGCAGTTGGCCGTAGCCCAGGCCGAAGCAGCCGCGTTGCCATACACGTTTGCTCTGGAACAAGCCAAAGCCGCCATGCAAAAGGCCGTCGTTGGCGTGCTGGACAAGCGCCTGCCTGCCGATGCTGACAAGACAGAGTGGCAATTCACGCCCGATTTGCTGCTGCAAAAGAAGCCCCAACAGCCGAAACAGCAGTCGGCGCCGCCGGCGGAGCCGGAGTAATGTCCGCCCCGTACGATGTCATCGAGGGCACAGCGGTTGATGTGGCGGAGCCGTACCCTGTACGGCACGCCAGCCGCATCTGGGGGTGGCATCAAGCCAGCGGCCCCCAGCTACGGTACCTGACCCGGCAAGTGGCGCCGAACGCTGACGCTTTCACTGACGTGATGGTGAAGTCACTGCTGATGGACGGGATGCGTTCGTTCGCCATCGTGGAGCGTACTGACAAGCTCACGGCGGACGGCCACCCGCCGATCATCGGTGTGGTCCTGGCGGAGCCCGCCGGGCCGACCGAGCGCCAGATGCACATCGCCGGCAAGCGCAAAAACCTCGAAGCCTTTGACGAGGCCATCGAGATCATCGTGAACAAGCTCTGGGAAACGGAGCCCACGTTGCAACGGCTGGTCTGTGTGATTCCCACGGAGAATCGCGCCGCCACACAGAGGGCCATGCGTAGCGGGTTCAAAGAGACGTTGCTGTTGACACGGTGCGTACGGCGCCGCGCCGAAGCAGTCACAGGAATGGAGGACTAACCATGGGACAACTCGCTACATTGCTCGGTGGCGCCGGTTTGACCGGGCTCGCTAACAGTGGCAGGCAGGGCGGTCAGAACACGAACAGTTCATTTGCCCAGTCTGGATCGTCGCGAACGAACGACTTTGGCAGCGCCAGCAATAGCGCTACGTCCCGCCAAATCGAGAATCCGCTTCTCAACCCGTTTCGGGGCAGCCTCATCGGCAATTTGCAAGGCGAAATTGCTCGGGCACAACAGCCGATTTTTGGCTCTGGCGACATCGCCGGGGCCATCGGTGGCATCAACACGTTGGCGAACAGGGCAGGCGATGCCCTGTCGTCACGGCTGGCCCGTCGCGGAGCCCTGAATAGCAACAGTCTGGCCGCTGGGCTTGGCGACGTAGAACGCGCCCGTGGCAGCGAAACGACAAACTTTTTGCTGTCGTTGCCAGAACGCGAACGTGCGGCGCGAGCGCAGTCGCTGACACCGTTGCTTGGGGCCGGGCTGGGCTTCGTGGGCCGGGGCACCGTGGACACCGAAAACACCGGACAGTCGTCTTTCGAATCGGCGGGCGAACGCCTGTTCGATCAGCAAGGCACGTCGCAAAGCGAAACAGAACAGTTCGGACCGTCGTGGTGGAAGAGCATTCTCGGCGAAGTCGGCGGCGTGCTGGGGCTGCCAGGAGCCAACCGGGGCTTCCGTAGCAATCCCGGCAACTTCGCACAGGGAGGCTAGAACACTATGGCACGTCCAATTTTTGCTCCGTTTGCTCTGCAAGGTATGCAACTGGCGGAGCAGCAGCAACAGAATGCTTTCGGCCGTAACGATACCGACAGGCTACGCGAATTGCAACGCCAGCAGTTCGAAGAACAGCAACGTGCGGCGAAGGCCCGTGAGGCCAACTCGTCACGGTACTCTGATTTGCTCAGCGCTCAGAATGCTCTGGCGCGTGATCGTTTCGAGGCCGGCGTAGATCAGAACAGTTTCGAGAACACGATCAACGTAGGCAGTCTCATTTCCAACGGTGTTGCCCGGCCTGCTACAGCGCCCGGCGTATTGCAAGGCATCCTCGAGGGCGCCCCCGGCGCCAATGACCCTATGGTGGAAGCCGGCGGGTTGCTGGCCCAGTTCAATCCGCCCGAAGCCCGTATGCAACAGGCCGAAGAAGCCCAGCGTCGCAAAAATGCTATGGACTCCGAAGCTGTCCAGGGGATGCTGTCCACGTTTGGTACGTCGCCGCCACCGGGTATGAACATCAGTATGCCGGGGCCTGGAGGCAGCCGTATTTCGTTCTCGGGACAACGCCCCCCAGAGCCTCCGTCGGATACGCGAGGAGCACAGGCTGACGATGCTGGTTTGGCTGTTGCCGAGTATTTGGCCGACTTCGATACCAAAGCGCGTACAGATTTGTCAGACACTGAAGTGCTGAAACAAGCCCGCACACGTTTCCCCGGCACGTCACGGGAAGCTAAAGCCCGTCAGAATGCTTTTGTCCAACAAGTATATGACGCTCGCAAAGAAGCCATGAAAGCTCTTGATGGCGGAGGCGCTTCAGAAGATGTAGAAGCCGCCGGAATCATCATTGAAAGCATCAAAAGTGGCAAGCCTGTTGACCCTTCTGATTTGGAATACTTGCGTAGTATCAGCGCGGCCAACCCCGCTGTTGCCGAAATGATCCGTACAACACCAGCGGTACAACGAGCTTTGGGAGACACAGCAGAAGCTGCCGGCGAACCTTCGCTTTTGGAACGTCTGTTCGGACGCTGACATATGGCTTCGATTCTCGAAATGCTGACTCGACAGGCTGTGCCTTCACGGCGCCAAATTGCTGGCGGTATGGAAGGCCCTATGCCCATGGCTACACCGTCGCGTCAACAGATCGATCCGAATGCTGTGCCTCCGGTGACGAAGTTCCAGGACATTCGCCTGACGACGTTGCCTGACGACCCCGCAGAAGATACACCAGAGCAACGGGCACAACGTGTTCGCATCGAAACAGAAGTACGCAGGCAACGCGGCGAAAGCGTACCGGGCATGGCAGCCCCAGAACGTACGCCGTTCGGCAACATTTTCCCCGAAGCCTCTGATTTGCTCGACAGCATCGGAGGCGCTATCAACAAACCGGCGACGTTCTTGGACACGATGCGGCGTGAAGTGCTTCCAGCCGCTGGGCTGCGTCCCAGCAGCGTCGTGGAGCCTCCACCACCCGCAGAGCCCCCGGCTGCTCAGAGCCTGCTACAGCGCTTCTCTGAGGGCGTACGGCCTAGTCGTGGCGAATTACAGATGCTGCCGTGGCAACGCGCCGGCGAGCTTGGTCAACAAGCAGCCAACGCTGTTGAGTTGGTGGACCCTGAAAGCGGCAGTCCGTTTGAAGTGGCTTCTGTGCCGTACCGTGGGGTTGCTGGCGCTACACGGGCCGCACGCGAAGCAGCAGCCACAGCCGGGCGTGCTCCGCAAGGGGCCACTGCTGTCCAAAACGCCATCAATGCCCGAGCCGCCGCCCAAGCTCGTGGTACAGGCCCTGAGATGTTGTCACAGATTCGGGCCGGCGCTGACGATACAGCGACAACAGTGGGTCAGGGTCTGCAACGCACGGAAACTCCTGGAACCCGTCTACGTGCCGGCGATGCCGACGCCGCCCGCGAAATGGGCCAACGTAGTGGCGACTCTCGCAAGTTGGCGGGACTCGAGCACGCCGCAGAACGTGGCGAACTGGGTGCAGGGGACTTGCCCCAGAAGCTCATCCAAGCTGGCCGCGAGCTGGCGCCGAATGAGCCCATGCCTGACATCGAAGTATTCCGCAGGGCCGCCGCAATGACGCCGGAGGAAATCGCAGCACTGAAGCCGGGACAAAAAATTGACACACCACAGTTGCTACGTGTACGGGCTGAAATCAACAAACGCACCGACGACATCAGAGCAATAGAATCCGAGATATCGGCTGCTGGCGATGCCATGGACCCCGATGCCAGTTTGCTAGCGAATACAAAGTTGGCTGGGCTTTTGGAAGACGGAGCACGTCTGGCTGGCGTAGCGGACCCTCAGATTAGCGAAGCTGGTCGTATGTTGCGGATGCAGCGTAAGATCATGGAAACGGCGCTGTCAGACCCTGCCAATGCTGATCCCAGTTTGTTCTTACGAATGGCCGAACGCAATAGAGGCGGCCCCTTGAACCCCCAAGAACAGGCTGACATTTTGGGGTTGCTTCGTCAGCTACGTTCAACGGCCGCTACAGACAGTACGTTTGATGATGCCAAAGCAGAGTTGGCGAAGAAAATTACAGAAGTAGAAAGCTCATGGCTTGATGCTATTATGGGCATTCGCAAAGCCGGTATGTTGTCAGCGCCACGTACTGTGGTCGTCGGAGGCATTGGGAACACACTTTTCCAGGCCGAAGAAACAATAGCACATCCTATTGCCTCTCTGATCGACAAAGGTCTGTCAGTGGCTACAGGGCAACGGACTATCGCAGGCAGTGGGCTTGGTGGTGCTGCTCAGGGCCTCCGTACAGGTATTGCCAATGTTGGTGATATTGTCAAATATGGGGCTACTCGCGAACAAATTTCCCGTTTTGATGTGGCCAACGAAATCAAATTGGCTCAGCGCTTGTCTGATGGCAAAGTGGCGCGTGGTTTTGACGCCATGCTCAATATGCCGTTCCGGGCACAGTCTGCTATTGACCAGCCGTTTCGACAGGCAGCAGCGTTCCGTGAATTGGCATCCATGTCAAATGCTGAAGCATTGAATATGGTCAAACGTGGGATTATTCGTCCTGACCAAGTAGCTGAGACAGCCGAAACGCTTGCACGAAACCCGTCACTGGTGATGCAAGGTAATGCTTTGTTGGCCGGGGAATTGTCAGCCACCGAGGCTCGGTTGCTACGGGATGCTCGGGCCGCCGGCGCTGAAGGCGTCTTTGCCAACAACAATATCATTGCCAGCAAAATCAACAGCACGAAGCGAGCGTTGCAAAATTCCAAATCAGCGGGCGCCCGAGCAGCGGGGTACGGCGCTGAATTGTTTTTCCCTTTTGTCACGACACCGACAAACATCGTATCGCGAGTGTTGGATTTGTCTGGTATCACAGCGGGTTTTGAAACTGCGGCTACGGTAGGGCGTGCCAGTCGCCAGATGTTTCGGGGCGCCAAACCAAACACGTCGTATAGTCGTTCCATTGTTGAAGCTGCTCTGTCCCCTGAGCAGCAAAAGACCCTTGCCAAAGCATTCTCGCGTGGCGCCACCGGACTCGGTCTGATGTGGATGGGCTCGGCCATGGCTGAAAAAGGCCAGATCATTGGTATGGGGCCTGCCGATCCCGGCCAGCAACGTGCATACAAAGCAGCTCTGGACATCATGGGTGTGGAAGCCGGTAGCATTATCAGTGCTGATGGCACATACCGGCGCATTGCCGATTTTTCACCTGTTGCCAACATGCTCATCATCGGAGCCACGAACAATCAACGCCAAGCACAAACCGCAATGCAGCAATTGGGTGGGGGAGCTTCTGCCAGTTTGGCAACTTTGCAAGAGGCGCCGCTGTTCCAAGGCTTCCAAAACATCTCAACGATTCAGCGTGATTTGGAAGCTGGTGCTCAAAATGCTTTGGCTCGCCAAGGGGGTAACATCGCTGCTAGCTTTGTGCCGTCTGTTGTGGCTCAGTATGCTCGTGAGCAAGACGACAGGCTGCTACGGGATTCTCGTGTGCTGCCGTCTCAGAGCCCTTTGGAAGCCTTTATGGGGCCGGTCCAAGAACGTTTGCCTGCAATTGAAGGTATCACGGACGGCAGACAGGCACTGCCTCCCCGTCGTGATGGTTTTGGTAGAGCCCGCCGCGTAGGTGGTTCTGCGGAATCGACAGGACTGCTCGGCAGCCAGGCAATGAACCCCATGAGGCCCGTCAAAGCGGCCGAAGTGGACCCTGTTGGCCAGTTCTTGCTCGAGTTGGCGGTGTCCAAAGGGTTGTCCACAGTGACACCACGCAAAGGGGAACCCCGTACAACGTACGAAATGAGGCAAATCCATGTGGGACAGGCCGTCCATGACGCTGTTGTGGATACAGTGACTCGTGCTGACTGGGCTACGTTGCCTCCAGCAAAGAAACGTGTTCGTATGGAAAACACCATCCTCAAAGCCCGGCGCAAAGCACTCGGAGATTTCCCCACGAAATAGAAAAGGGTGGCTCCACAGCCACCCTTCCCGACGCAAATGCTGCCGGCGATCAGCCCAGCAATTCGGCAAAAGCGTCCATCTGTTCGTCCGAAAAATCATCGAGCAGCACTTCCACGATGATGTCAATTTCTCTTCGGGCGGCTTCGACGATTTCCTTGCCGAAGATCGGCTCGAGTTTTTCGTCTTCAGCGTCGTTCCAGGTCATCGCAACCATGGCGGCGTGGCGCTTCTGGTCGGGGGTCAGCGTGTCGATGACAGCTTGGGCTTCGTGGGCGTTCATTGTCGTGGGTTCCTCATTTCTGGCGTGTTCTGGTGCAGTGGTACTCGAAAGTACCACATTTGAGCCACAGGACTCCCTTGTAACTCGTTGACACGAAACAACTAGCGAAGTTTTTTCGCTGTACTGTTCATGCAACTGGGCAAACTGTGCTAACGTGTTGATTTGTCACGCCAGAAGTCCAGTTTGCGGAGTACCATTTGGTACTCAGATGTCGTGCTCGGCGATCTTTTTCGCGTTCACACGGAGCTTCGAGTAGTGGCGCAACGTCGTCGATGCCGACGAGTGCCCGAGCTGGGCTTGCATCGCCTCGACGGACACGCCGTGATCTCGGTGGATGGTCGTGTAGGTATAGCGCAAATCGCGCCACGTAATACGCGGGGCGCCGATTTCGACGAGCATCGGCCGAATGATGCGTCGCATCTCCGTCTGCATACACAGAGGACGCCCCGAACGCGACGCAAACAGGAACGCATTTTCAGCGTGACCGTCAGCGTATTCCCGCAACATTTGCCAAAACTTCGGAGGCACCACAATGTCTCGCATGTGTCCGTGTTTTGGCGTTTCGATGACGCCTTTGTAGATGCCCTCGCGGACGAGAATCGCGGACTCGCCCTCACTGTTGTGTCCAACAGACCGGCAGCGGAGCACGGCAATTTCACCGGGGCGCATCCCGGCATACCCGCCGCAGCCGATCATCAGCGCCTGGCGCCGGGGCAGCTTGTGAACGATGTCTCGGAGCTGCTGTTCGGTGAGCACAGTTTTGGGCCGGCGGTCAGACGAGATGTCCAGACCCGAGAACCGTCCCACGGCTGGGTTCTTACCCGAGTACCATTCGCAGTTCATGGCGTAGTTGTACAGTGCTGTCAGGCGCGACCGCACGGACTGTATGGTGTAGTAGCTTTTGCCGGCGCGCTGCATTGTCAGCAGCAAACGGTGCACCATGCTACGTGTCAGCCCGGACAGCGGCGTGTCGCCATAGGCTTCCAGGTAGCGCCACGATGCTCGAGCAGCGCTCTGGGTGCTCTTTCGCATTTCGCTGCCAATGTGTTGGTACCAGTGCTCGTACACGTCACCGAGCGTTTTGTTGCAGGCGCCAAGAGCGACACCCTCGATGAACATAGCGTTCACTTCAGCTTTGGCCCGCTCGATCGGCCAGTGCTTGCTGTTCGGCCACGTGTACGATGTCTGCTGCCCGTCGCGGCGATACTTGACCTTCCAGTTACCGTTTCGGGCTCGGTGTGGAGTCGGTTGCTGCATGGCATTCGCTAGGATACCAACGGAGTTTTGCGAAAGTCAACCTAAAAGCTGACGTTTTTGCCATAAAGATTTTGTGTAGCAGAGTTTCTAAATGCAACCACTTAGTACTGGCAGTACTGAGGGGCCTTGGCACGTCTGCTACGCGGCTAGCGTTTGGCGGCCCCGCCAGGTGAAATACTCGCCGCATGGCGCCACAAAAGCTCCGCGCATGATCTCGACGACGTTGTACCAGAACGTGCCGTCCTGGCGGAACGTGAACTCGGCGAAACCGTTCGTCCACGCTGACGGGTTGCCCATCATCCAGTCGCGGTCAACGTCACAAAGACAGTGGATGGATTCTGCTACAACGTGCTTCTGTTTGCCGATCAGGGCATTGGGGAACCGCTGGTTGGCGTGCCGATGCCCGTAGAAAAAGTTCGTCTGGTACAGTTTCGCAGCCACCGAGGCGTGGTGCTGTGCTGACGACTGGAGCCCGTGGCCGAACGTTGCTTTGCCGATGCGGAGCAGATTTTTGTCCTTGTTTTGCCAATACTTTGTATAGGTCAGCCCCCTTGTTGACAGCTTCAGAGCGTCTTCAACACTGACCATACCCTCGAGCGCCGGGTTGGCGTCGAGGTAGCGCTGCACCCAGTACTCGTGATTGCCCTCGATGATGTCGCCGTCTGGAATGTACTGCTGGAGCCCGTCGAGAAACCCGTTGGCGGCGTCAACATCATGTTTCAGACGTTTGCCTTCGAGCAGCCGGGGTTTGCCGGCAACGTGCTGATTCAGGGAGTCCCAATCGGCGAGGTCGCCCAGATGTACAAAACGATCAAACGGCGCAATTTTCGATGCTCGCTGCTGGCGCCAGGCAATGTAGTGCTCGAGCGCTTGCCACGAACGTCGGCACAGGTACGGGACATGCGTGTCAGTGATACATAGCACGTGCCGAAACGTGGCCGGCGGCGGAGGCGACGGCACTAGCCGGCCTCCACTTCGTATTCGTCCACGTCGCAGCGGTCTACGTCTGTGATGCTGACGGCGCCGTCGAGTCCTGAGCCTGCCAATTCTTCGTCAGCGAACTTGGCTGCTTCGTACTCAGCTTGGATGGCGTTTGGGGCTTCGACGATTTTCGATCCGTCGATTACGATCCGGTAGGAAACGTTGTAGGTGGGCATGGCGGATGCGGGGAGGGCCAGAGCCAAGGAGGAGTCGAGAGGAGCAAACGTGGAGTCAAACGTTTTACTGGCCATCTCCCCGCATCAATACTGTAGCAAACGTGCTGACGAAGTGTCAAGTCAGCGGCCAACGTCGCCGTCATGAGGGCCAACACCGTACGTTTGCCGAAAACGTCGTTCATGACGTTCATCAGCGGTCATGCGTGACAGACAGCCGTCAGCGGTGCCATCGTTGCGAATGACCTCCGGCAACCACAGACCCTTCTCGTCACCGACGACGCGCACAATAGGCAACGTGTCGGGGCAGGGAGGCTCTGAGCCTACGGCCAGGTAGACACCCAGTGCCAGGCAAGCGATCGTGAGTGTGATTTTCATGTCGTGCTCCTACAGTTCCAGTTCTTGCATCGCGCCCCACGAGTCCATGGAGTATTCCACGTCCACCTGGAGAGCAAAGCCATTCAACTCGGGCCACGGCTGCGTCATCACGTCACGTATGGCTGTGGCCGCTTCGCGCAGCGACTCTGGAGGGCCGCTGGCAATGATACTGTCGTGAATTTGGGCCATCAGACGCCACCGTTCCGGGAGATTCCGCCGAACTTGAACGCGCAACACGTCCAAATGCTCGGCATATCGCTGCTGATGCAATGCCAACAGACAGCGATTCATCATACCCGCAAGCGTGGACGCTGGCAAGAAGGCCAATGCCGCCGTTTTGAATTTGTCCGCCGGGAACCACCGTGTGCGGCCGAAAACATTCGTCAGAGCGCCGCCGTTCTGGTACGCTTCGGCCACGACAAGTTCTTGCCAGCGGGCCGTTTGGGGATTCATTTCGCGCCAGATGTCGAGAAATCGTTTGCAATCGGCCTGTGTCAATGACAACGTCGAGCCGATTTCGTTCAACGCATGTGTGAGTTCACCGAGCAGCAGCTTCGGCCCCATGCCATAGTTGACGCCGTGGTTGACCTTTTTGCCGATCTGGTACAGGTCGTATGTGACGGGGTCGCCTTTGGAGACTTCAGTTTCGAAGATTTTCGACGCCGTGTCGGCGTGCTCGCTGTAGCCCGGCGTCCGCAAACGCTCCAGACGCTGCATGTCGCCGGCGAGCAGCGCTGTCAGGTTGTTTTCGCCGCTCTGCCAGTCGAGTTGCAACATGGCGAAGCCAGGCTCCGCCGGGAGGAACACTTTGCGTCCTATCTTGGGGACGTTCTGGACCTGACAATCTATGCCCCGTCGTTGCCCAGAGCATGACCACCGTGTTTCGGCAGTGCCGATGGGATTGAACCGGAAATACAGCCGAGGCTCGTGGCGCCACTCTGGTTTGGCATAGCTTGTAATCAGCTTCTGTGCTCCGTACAGCCGGGACACAGTCACCATCTCGGGAGCGCGTTGCGCCCAAATCTGTCGGGCCTGCTTGTCCGCCGTTGGCTGTTTCGTCTTTTTGTGCAGCCGCAACGGGAGCTTTTTGGCAGCGGCGTACTCGAGCAGCACAGCAGGCGAGCGCCACGGCCGGACCATTTCGTAGTCCTGCACTTTGACGATTTTGGCAGGCTCCATTTTGCCCGATGCCTTCAACGTGCCACACACCGGACAAGGCTTGTCGCCCGGCGCCGTGAACGTGATCGGCACTTTGGCGTGACGTGTGCCGTCTTTGACGGCGCCTTTACACGACAACGTTTTGGGACGGTACGTCCCGGCAGGCGCCGGGCGCTGACGCCAGACTTGTTCACGACGCGGAGCCAGTGCTTCGGGGAGCTGGGATTCCAATTCGGCAATCTGCTCTTGGAGATCCAGGCGAATTTTTTCGACACGTCGCCCGTCGATAGGCCAGCCTGCCGTGGACATCTCGTGGGCCAACTCGGCCACGGGCATCAGCTCGTGACGATACAGTTGCCACATGCGGGGTTCGAGCGTGGGGTGTTGTGTCATACGCCGTTTTGCTCGATGAGCCTGTCAATGTACCAGCGGCACTTGCGGAGATCTTCGATGCCGTTCTTGCGTTTCCACCGAGCAAGGTACTTCAGGGCGTTGCCCTCGTGGTACGACAGTTGCCATGCTTCGATGATGTCGATGGGCTCCGGTGACAGCGCTGTGTAGTGTGGTGCTTTGTTGACCATGTCGGCTTCCGTCGTCACGCTGCCTCCGTGCCGGGCCAGACGACACTAAAACCCTCGGGCTCCACGGTTTCGCCTGTGTCCAGGCGAACGCTGTTGCGAACAAAACGGCCGCGTCTGCCGTCGGCATCACGAACGATGGCCGGCAGATCGTCATTGTCAATGATGGGGCCTCTGCCGCGGCCTTTCAGGTGCAGGGGTTTGCCTTTTTTGGGGTGTGGATTTGCCATGTCTAGTCGTTAGCCTCCGGCGTCCGCATGACGGCGTAGTGGGTGGGTGAGCCGTTGAGCCGCCCCATATGATCCCGCCAGTGATTGCCTGTCCACCATGCGACGATATAGTGTCCGGCAGCAGCGAGCAGTACCGGAAGCCCTGGCTCCGGCATCTCGCACCCCGGCTCGATCTTGATCCAGGGGTCGGCTGCTCCAACCTGATCTGTTGGTAAAAGCCGCACACCAACTCCATCAGGATTGTTGTTCATACCTCACCTCCACCTGTCCCATAGCGTCCAGGCACCGGTTCTCCATGGCATTTGCGGCGGATGATTTCATGCCGCGCTTTGTGCTCGCACAGTTCCACGTCATCGTGTTTGCATTCCTTTGAACTAAGCCACAATCGAAGATCACGGGCCAAGACTGGCCGCGTATCCTCACACGATTCGGCATAAGCTGCGATTGCTGCAATAGCATGTTCGTCGTGGTCTAAATCCAGCACAAAGTACGAGCAGCCTGCGTGCTTGCCTCCAGGTCTGTCAGAGCCGTCCGTGCGACGCACTTCAAACTTTCGATACAACGGCCTCGCGTCCTTGTTCATCCCTCACCTCCACCCATCGCTTCGATCTTGGCGCGGACGGCCACCAAGCGATCAAACTCGGTCGAATCCCCAAATTTCTTCCCGACATACTCAGACAACAGCCCTATCTCGCTGCTCAGGGCGTCGCTGACCACTTCGCGCTCGTCCGCCGTCAGCCGCTCGGCTTCCAGCTTCCGTATGTGGGCTATGAGGAGTGAACATGATCCAGACAGATCCTCAATGTACCTAAGACGATCTGATGCCATAGGCTTGCATGTTGTTAGCGCCTCGATTTCGGCCAGTTGTTGCTCAGTCATCAGAGAATCCCCCTGATCCGCAGAACGCAATGAAACGGCACCCAGCCCCGATTGGTCTCGAAGCCCCCATCACGCTGTAGGCGTTCGCGTAGAGCGACAGGGCCGATGTTGAACTGTTGCCGATCGATCGCGATATGGTCGCCGCGAATGTCGCTCTGGAAGAAAACCTTGGAGCGTTCGTAAACCAGTTGTTCATTTGTCATCTTGCACCTTCAAATCCCATGCATTGAAAAGTTGTCCGAGCAGCGCCCACTGTCCGTACAGGAAAGCGGCTTCTGTATCACCTTCCGGGACTTGTGCTGAGCCGTTGCGGCGGTCGATCATGCGTCCGGTACGAAATTCGTAGTCGGCTTCGAGGTCTCGCCGACGTTCGATGATATCGTTGGAGACCGTGGCTTTGCTGAATCTGGGGTTAAGCATCGTTTTCCTCCGTTTGGTGTGGCTATGCCGCTATAGGCTCTGTCATCGCGGGCTGACGCAACGTCCGCAGGGCGGACTCGAGCGGCGCCAGAATGCGAAAGTTCGTCAGGCAGTCCCGACCGTTGTACAGCCGGAATGCTTCGTCGGCGCTGGCACAACCGCCGTAGCCTCCGTACTGCCGGGGAATCGCATCAGTACGATCCCACGTGCGCCACTGTTCGCCACCACGGACAGCGCCCGAAGCATCGTCTTCGCGTTCTTCGCCACGGCCCTTCCAATGGACCGCTGTTGACCAAAACGATGCACAGTACGCCAGCGAATGCGGCATGTCAGGCTGCAACAGCGCTTGCATCAGCATTGTGTCATGGCGTGCCGCCGTAGGCACGTTCCAGCCCAGCTTGACGAACCACGGAGCTTCGGCGCCGACCATGTTGTGAGCCGCGACAACAGAGGCTCCTTCAACGATACGTCGCAACTCGGCCATGGCAGCGGCGTCGCCGGCGCCGACAACGTAGGCGTCGGTTTCGGACACGGCGATGCCCGCCAACGTGACAAAGTCTGTTGTGCGCCCGGCCATGATGTCGTACCACTCGAAATCAACAACGATACGTTGAGGAGCCAGCCCACGCAGATCGTCAGCGGTGGCGTACAGGCGGATGTTCTCTTGCGGCACCACCAGGGCTTTGCCCAAGTCGCGGCGCATAGTGTCGAACCACTTTTGCTTGGCGGGTAACTCAGCGTAGTCCAGCGTGGGCATCACGACAGGCGCCACATCAGCGGGTAGCCACGTACCTTGCAGCGGCGACCCTCGCCACGTACTGATGCCGGCGCGTCCAGTCAGCGCTTGCAACGGGGCTTCGCCCAGCGCCACGACACGTTGCCACCGACGACGTTTCAGCGTGGGCAACAGGTGGTGCTCGATGCAATGCTGGACACCAGCCCGCGCCACGTCCCGTGGGATGCTCGAGGACCGCGACGTGGGGAACTCGCCGCCAGCCGGTTTGCACCCAATGACGTTCGTCAGCGACACACGCGAACGCGGGCCGATGTCGATGTTGGCTGCTTTCGTCACGCTGCGAAGCCACGTGGACGATGGGCCACAGGCCGGACGCCCGTTGCGGATTTCGGCTTCGCCGTTGTGGCTGCCGACGTACAGCGTTTCGCCATCACGCATAGCCGCCGGGACATAGCCCTCGGTGTACTGACTGATGGGACACGTGGAACAAAAGTGGGGACGTTGGGGCATAGCAGGAGCCTTAGCAAGAGCAAGTGAAGCCGGTTCGCTCTTTGTACTTGTCGGGTACCGGGCGTCCCAACTTAGCTTCGACCGGCCCCCAGAAATCTCCTGGATCGCTGTGCATGTCAAACCCTCTCGCGAATGCCCAGATATCGCCATCGCCGAGCCAATTGGTCTTGATCTCCAGGTATGTGCGCTCGTCGTCGTAATCGTTGTCGTCCACGATGTAGTTCCTGGCCACGTGCCTCATTGCGGCTAGAACCTCGTCGCGGGTGGGTTCTTCGAGTGACACTTGGGACTGAGCGACGCCGGGGAATGCCGGATGCGTCCATTCGTGGCGCAACGACGTGACCGTATTGGGCATCAAAAAGAGCCAGAACCGTTCACCAGCGTTGACGAAGCCAGTACGAAACGGGTCAACGATGCCGAGCTTGTTGGGGTGGTCCCACGGCACATTGATGACGGCAGTGCCTTCTTGCCCCGTAGCCCATGCAACAGCGGAGCCGTGGGGCAAGCGTTCTGCTGCGATGACCGGAGCGATAGCTACGTGGATGGCGTCGCGTTGTGCGTCGGCCGGGGCCAGTTGCCCGATATTGGGAGGGTTCGTTGCCATGATATTGTTCCTCTGCCTGTGTCAGCCAATCTCCAAAATGCCGTTGAACGTCAAGCGGCACAAGGGGACGCGTTTGGTGTTCTTGCCTTTGTTCCTGATCACCAATGCGTGCCCTTTGTCCGCTGCTTGGGACAATTTGTGGCAATAGTTAGTGACGGCTTGCTCTGGGGTGTTGCCGTTGCCATAGGTGCTTGTCAAAAAATGCCCATAGGACACTTCTGTGGCGTCAAACTCAGCATAGTACCGGGCGCCGACACCCAAATCAGGCGGACGCTCGTTGATAACCATGGTGAGGTCGTGTTCTTCGGCAAAGTCCTGTACGGCTCTGCTGTGGATAGCGTTGAGAATCGTTCGCATGTTGTGGCTCCTCAGAGAACGTCAGGGTGTCCGGTACAAGTGCGTTGCCGTGGCGGCGTCAGCGGTTCCGTACCTGTACGCGGTGGCAACTGCCGATGCAACTGACAGGCGACGGCCAGCAGTGCATTGCGTTGCACGAGCGGTAACGGACGCGCCGAAGCGTCAAGCGCCGCGTCGAACAAAGCATCAGCTTCGTCCATCGGCAAGGTGATTGTGTACTGTTGTTCCGGGGTCATTCAGACACCCTCCCGGAAAGGCCCTTGAACGCCCAACAAATGATGATCCAAGTGGCCCAGACAAGCCAAAAGGACACGTCAGCGGGGCGACCACTGAAAGCCAACCAGCTCTCGATGACGTATTCGAGAAGCAATGGGGGCATCAAGACAATGAGGCCCACCAGCAAAAGAATCACAAAGCACTGCATATTTTGCTCCTTCGTAGAGGACGTGGTCGCCCTCTTGTGCTGACAAGAGTAGCACCATGGCAGCCGATGTGTCAACAGGGTGTCAGCAAAAAGTGCCAACCTTGCAAAACAGAAGTGTCGTTTCCGATTTGCAAGGCTGTTGGGCGATGACGCCGTCGGCTATAACTCACAGTGCCCGCCGGCACAGGCAGGTTCGGCAGTGACGGCGTTCGCTGTGGCGCTGTGGTAGTCCACGGGACGTTGGGCCTGGCGAAGTTCTTCCCACCACTCGTGCTGCTCGGGCGTCCGGCAGACTTCCTGCGGGGCCTGGGCATGACGCGAAGCGCCATCATAAGCCAACAGCGACACGGCGGCCAGCTCTGTGCGATTCTTCCAGAGCATGTCGCTCACGATGTCCCATTCGTTGTCACGGACAATGCACGTGTTGGACACGGCGTGGCGAAGGGAGCCTCGTACGGTACCGGGGTCCACCCAGTTGCGTTGGACATCCAGAACCCGTTGCAAAAACGCCGGGGCTGTCACGTCATCAGCGACGATGCTGTGTTCTGGGGCCTCGATCGGGAACGTCAGTACGATCGTGTTGGCGTTGTACACACTGCGCTCGACGGCCAGGGGGTTTGCTGCGGCGTACGCTTGGGCCACGGCATCGTCGGCGGCGCACTGGACACGCCGGAGGTACCGGCGGCCGGGCCGGGCATGAATACCCGAAGCGGAGCCAAAAACAAGTGACTCTGTTCCTGCTGGTTTTGTCGTAGTGACACGGGATGCTGACGCGATATCAAGACGCTTTGCCCACAATTGATTTGCCGCGATTGCATGTGCGGCGCCATTGCGAAGCACAGCCGGATCGAACAACCACGAAGGCTGATCCATAAAACCACTGATCGATACGCCGAGAAGAGCATCCCGCCGTGTAATAGCTTCCGACACAGGGCCGAGATAGGCAAAGTCAGTGTACGCCGCTTGCAACGTACCAATGAACGCTGCCGTTTCGACCGCTTGCGGGAACGTTTCTTTCGTTAGATACGTGCCGGCTACAGCGCTGAGGTTGCAGCATTGCCAACCAGAAACGCCGTCGATAAAGGGTTCTAGGGCGATTTCACAGCAGTTGTGTACATAGAAACCATTCGCATCAAAAGCGTGTACAGTATCCACCTGAACATCGAACACTTCCTGAGAACCAATACTGTCAACACGAACCACAGTGTCTACGAAGGATTCTTCAAAGGTGCGTGACCGCGTTTCCAACATGTCAGCAAGCCTTTGTTGCTTGTCGCATTTAGTGAAACCCACATATTGCACAAACCTGTTGAGATTATCTTTACGTATGTGCATTTCGTACAAATCTTGACAATCGTACGCTGCATAGCTGCCTTTTCCATCTGGCAACATTCTTTTACCTGCGTCTCGCCGATGTCTAATGTTTCCAAACACACCGAAGCGGAGCAACATACGGTTGGCTGTTTGCAAAGCAGATTGATCCACACATGTCAAGATTGCTGTAGGACTGTTGTGTCCCATCAAAGACGCACAACCATCAGCATCGAACCAGCCAGACAGGAAGCCACGCTGAAAATTGGAGCTTGCTGCCTCAAGACGTTCATCTGGAAATTTATTACCAGGAGTCATGCCGTATGAGGCAGCGAGGGATGCTAAAGATAGGCTACTAATGATAGTGCGTTGATCGGTGATGTCATCATAACTACCCTTACTTGATCCCGAACGCTGAGGAGCTTCACCAAATGCAGTATCTAGCAAGGCTTTGGCAAATCCCAACCGCTCCCAGCGGTCATCTCCGTAAAATTTTAGCCAAGCACGTCCTTGCGAAAAGTTGCCATCCCCATAGAGAGAGCCAAGTAGCCAACCCTCCGCCCATGTGCCACGACCTTCCCATAGAACAGGATTAACATGTTTATGCATTTGGACAGGGTCCCCGGTAGTAAGAGACCCGGCTCCCACCCACCCACGATCGGGTGTCATAATTTGATGATTGTGGGTTAAGGACAGTATTGACCCTCGTTTTGTCTCAATGCGTAAAACAGGTTTGGTACCGCGACTACAAAGCCCCTTCGCTTGGTAAACTTTACCGTCTACGATTGCTCTGAAGCCTTCGCCCGGAGCAATGTTACGAATCTGGCGGGGGCCTGTATCTGTATGTACCCACGTATCCCCAGTGACACACGGGTTAGTCAAATGTGTCGGCGACTGCTGAAAGAAGAACCCTGGGTCGCCATACTCACGGGACGCTTTGAGGATGCCGGCGAACTGGCTGCGTTTGGCCGTGGCCGGGACGACGGCGCTGTTGTTGCTATACGCTCGCCAGGGCGCTGAGGCGTACCAATCGCCCGTTTTCGCCTGCATCATGTCGTCGTCGTCGATGTCGAACAAACAGATGCTGGCGCTGCGGCGGATGCCGCCACTGAGCACAGCCCGCGAGAGCTTCATGCAAATGTCGTAGCAATCGATCGGCCGCAACGTTTGGCCCAGACGCCGGCGGAGCATGTCTTCCACAGCTTCGAGAGCTTCGCGAAGGGGCTCCGGGCCGGGAGCCAACCCGCCACCAGTGACGATGGGGCTGCCTTTCGGTCGGATGTTGTCGTACCAAAACGACACATACGGAGCCCGTGGCAGCGTGTAGCTCTCGAACAGGGCTTTGACAGCGTCGGCCCAGCCTTCGATGCTGTCCTCGATGTCGTACCGATAGCCCATTTGCTTGGCGGCGTATTCGACCTTGTCACGAAGCCTCGGGAGCTTTTCGACGAAACGACGCTCCACCGAGAACCCACAGCCGGCGCCGCAGAGCAGCAACCAAAAGTATTCCGCGAAGAAGTCTGTTCTGTCGCAAGGCGATGCCGCACAGTTGTACATACGGGCGTTGTTCACTTCGGCGGCCAGCCCCCCGAATTGCATCGAGCGCATCGACGGGGCCACGAAGCCACGAGCAACGCTGGCGAATGCCTGGTCGATGTCGCCAGCCAGTTCGGGCCAGCGGCGCTTGTGCATCGCGGCGACGCGGGCCGTGGCGTCATGCCACGTCTCGAGCCCGTTGGCGCCGTCGCGGGCGTAGCGGCTGGCGACGATGAAATCACGCAATTGCATCGACGAAGGGGGCATTGCAAGCATCAGACAGGGGCTCCTACAGGTGTTTTGTGGCTAAAAAATGGCGCCATGGCGGGCGCCGTAAGTACGTTTCTATTGTATCGTGCTGGCGGAGTGTTAGATGGGCAACAAAGGCAACATACCTAACCGCTTTTTGCCGTGGTACACGGCGAAACCACAACGGCTGCCATCATCGCGGCCACCCATCTTCAATCTCTCGATGGTGCGGTGCGTCAGGGCCACTAAACACGTCTTCGCGGATCATCTCCCGAAGCCGTTTGTTTTCGGCTTCCAGCTTCCGTATGTGGGCGATGAGTGCCAAGATTGATTTTGCGTAGCGGACACTTACCGTTCTGCGTGAATTGACATCGGCAAACTCCACGTCACATTTGGTCCGTGGGCTTTTCAGGGGCAAAGAATTGCGTAACTTCTATTAGCATGTCTCTCCTCCAATCTTGTACACGACGCGAGCACACTATGCACATCTGATGCCGCAGCCGAATACGATGACGCAAAATGCCTTTGAACGACATCGCTGGGTATTCACACCGGCATGGCCGACGCCGACGCTTTTTGGTTGGGACGGGTTTAGGGTCTTCATCCCAATCAGAATCTCGTGCATTGTCCGCACCGTACAAAAACCAATCCATAATCCGGTTCTCCTCGGAGAACGCCCGGCGCTGTCGCCGGACGCTCCCCTGTGGTGGTTAGGGCTGCTAGGCCGCTTTGACGCTGAGCAGATCGATCAGCGCCATGGTGTCGCCGTCGTCGGGCGTGAAGTGGAACGTCCGCATCAGCACGCGGGGCTTGGGCACGGCGTTGAAAATGGCCTCGACGGCGGCCAGGGCCGGCAGGTTTTCGACTTCAGCGCCGAGCGTGGCGTCAGCGAGCAGACGAATGCCGCGTTGCGTCTTTTCGTCGTTCTTGAGGTTCTTGCGAATGCGCCGGCCTTCGAATTCGGGATCGTCCACGATGGTAAACGTCAACGAGTGACGGTCGGAATCCTCGAAGTAGCGATAGCTGGAGCACTCGAAAGCGTATTCGCCTTCGGCGATGAGCTTCTCGTTCGGGTTAATCTGCGAAATGGGCGTATGGAGAAAATCGGTTTCGGACATGTGTGTCAGTGTTTTTCCTTGTCATGACGCACGTATCTCCTGTGGGTTGAGGGCCAATGTGACGGCAGCAAACGGGCTGGTGGACGCGCCTGTGCCGTGTGTGGGGAGCAGCCGGTGCTGTCCCGAAGTCAGTAGCAGGCTAGGCAACCATCTTTGGCAGCCAACACTGTTCGTATAGATCCAGAAACGTCTTGTCCCACGTCAGCGGGAACACGTTTGTACGGTCACCGCGAATGGCGTCCAGAGCGGAGCGATCCGTAGAGAATGTCCGGGTGATGCGGCGTTCGCGATCGACGGTTTTGCTTCCGAGTTCGTATGACGCGATCGTTTTGAACGTACTCTGCAAAATGGGACCGGACATGGCGCCGGGGAAGTTGGGTACGCGGGCAACCACTTGGCGTTGCTCGTTGCTGATTTCGCGCAAATTGCACGTAACCACAACGTGTTTGCCGGCCTGGGTCAACATGGCGAAGTGCTGGCAGTAGATTTCCATGATGCTGCCAAACGCCTGGTAGTCCTTGTCGGCCGGGACACCCTGTTTGCGAAGCTGCTGCGTTTCGTTCTTGCCCGGAACGCTGCGCTCGAGCTGTGCGGGTTTCACGACGTATCGGAAGAACATATCGAAAGCGTCGAACAGCACGCCGCCGTACGTGGCGTCGTTGCGGATCGTGGACAGCAACTCGCGGACTTCGACCTCGAATTTGTCGAGATTGGCGTACGGCGGAGGCTGCATGACGTACATGGGAATGTCGCCGGTGGCCGCGAACTGCTCGGGGATACCGGCGCCCTGGGCCTGCTCGCCGGCGAGCACCACGGCGCGTTTGCCGTCCATGTGCTTTTGGCAAATTTCGTCAAGGCCCAGAGCAAACGTCGATTTGCCCGTCTTCGTGTCCCCGTACAGCAGCAGCATCATGCGCGAGGCATCAGTGTGCTTTGCCGACGACGTTGTGGTGAGTTGGAAGGCCATCAGGCAGCGTCCTCCACGGAAGCACCAACAGCAACATCACGGAGCATCATGGCTGCTGTTTCAAGAGACTTAGCAGCCTCAAGCACATTGGCCTGTGAAACGTAGAAACATGCCTCACTTCCGTAGGGACCGAAAGTCACAGTGGTGAAGGCGTCACGTGTTGGAGTGGCTTTGTGGTGTCGCACAGCAGCGTGTGCTAATTCGTTTTTATATAATTCGGCTCTCATGGCTCCTCTACAGTCCGATGTAGTACAACGGGTCTTCGAGTTGTTCGTAGTGCGCGGGCTGCTCGCCCGCCATACGCCCGTGCGAGTGCACGCGGGCAAAATCACAGTCGCGGTGGAAGTAGTCGCCGCAGAGTTCCCATGACGCCGTGGGCGTCATGGCGTCGGTGCGTAGGGCTTCCATTTGCTTCGCTGCCGCCACAATTGTTTGGCGATGCGCTTCGAGTTGTTCGGCGGTGCGTTCCACCAGTAGCCGATGGCACGAGGCGTCTTTTGGGGGCTCGACTTTGGCCTCGGCGATTTTGCGTTTGGCGCCGCACATGGGGCAGGCAAACAGTGGCGGTGCGACGGGACGCCAAGACGCCAGATCGTAGTACGCTTCGCACTGCTGGCATTTGCGTTGTGGCGGCTTTGTGTTGGGCTTCGTGACACAGTTGACAATGATGCCGCGCACGTCAGCGTAGGCGGGTGTTGCTTGGCAAGCGAGCATTTGGAACGATGCTTGGACGGCTGTACGCCAGTGGGCATCGAATGTTTCGCGGCGTCTCGAGTTCGTTTTGTGTTCCAGCACGTAGCTACCGGGATACAGCAGCAGCGTTTCGCCCTGGCCGGCGGGAATGCGCGTCGGCGTGTCTACGCTGACGATACCGTCCACTTTGGCGACGAGCCGCGTCAGCGGGGTCAACGGGGCAAACACGGGTTCTTCGCAGAGCACCAGTTTCCAGGGGTCCGAGCCTCGCGGGTACGCACGGGTGTACGAATCCATCAGCAGATATGCGCCATCGAGGCATTCGCGGGACGGGTCCAGTTCGGCGACGCACTCGGGCGTCGGCCGGCAAGCGTTGCCCCGGAGCCACTGTTCCATGGCATCGTGGAACAGAGAGCCTGTCGCCAGTGGGCCGTCGGCTTGGCCTTCGCGACGCGGCGTCATGCCGTTGACGTAACGCTCGTACCACATCAGTTGGCACGCCGTGAACGCTTTGTACTGTGAGGCGTCTAGGACGTATTGCGACATCAGGGCCTCGCGTTAGTCCAACTCAGCGATGTTGTCGTCGATGTCGGTGGAGCCCATGGCGGCGAGTTTGTCGCATGTAACGGCTTGGCGGGCCAGTTGCAATTGTTGGCGTGACAAGCCGCGCAAACGTTCAACAAATGTGGCGCCGGGCAGTCGCATGGATTCGGCCAGTACGATAGCGTCGGCGTTGAGAAACGCTGTAGCGTCAGACGTTTCGGGATCGTTGGCCAGTTCGGCGCGTTGCTTGGCGGACAGCTTTTCGTCAAGCGCCGCCTGCATGATTATGTGCGCGACCAGCACATTAAGCTGTTGCATTTCTCGCGAGATCATGCGATCATCGTACTGACTCATAACGTTGCTCCCCGTCCTTGCGACGTGCTGACAGAATAGCAAACGAAACGTCAGCACGTCAAGACAACGGAGCAGAAAATCATACGCCCCGCCACCAGCGGGAACAACGGCAACCCACAACGATTCGAGGAGGAACATTCATATGGCACGCGATGCAGCAGCAGCACGGTACAGCGAGGCGCTGAAGACGCTCAAAAAGCGTACAGGCATGACGTACAGAGAGATGGCGGAGGTTGCCGGCAAAAGCATCGGCAGCATCCGGGGCTACGTGGCCGGCCAGTTTGTGCCATCTGTGGCAGCCCGCGAGGCGTTCGCCAAAAAGGCAGCCGACTACGGCTACAACGACATCGTCCAGGTGATGCGAACAGAACCGGCGGCAGCGCCTCCGGTGCCGCTGACGACGCCGGCAACAGATGCGGAAGCTGTCGGCGCTATTTCATCGTCGCCGATGGGCGACGCCACTTCGGAGGCCGGGTTCATTGCGGCGGCGCTTGGAGCATGGCGGGCGGCATCAGCGACGCAGCGACAAGCGCTTACCGTGGTGCTCGAAATGGTGGCTACGGCACGATAGGAGCCAGCAGCAACAAAAGACGCCCGGCCAGGTGACGACCTGGACCGGGCTTTTTCGTTGGCGCCGGTGAGATGCGGCGGCGCTATTTCGTGGCAACCGTAGGCGTTTGCTTTTGAGAATTGCATACGCTGACGTTGGCGGCTGCGTGGCAGTTCGGGCAGAGCCCGGCTTTGCACTGCTGCGGCGGCACGAGGCGCCGGCACTGGCGGCAGACTTCGTAGATCATCGCCGCACCTGCATGATGACGCCTTCGACAGCGCCGTGGGCTCCTGAGAACCGTACAGCTTCGTCCCGGCTGTAGATTTCCAACGTGACAGTCGTGGGGAGCCCCCGCGTGTCGTACTTCTCGACGACCTCCGCCATTTTGCGCAAAGTATGGGCGTCGAAAGAGACACGGAAGGGTGGCCCGTGAAAATCCAGAACGGAGTTTTTCAGGACACGGCGCCACTCGGGATACGGCGCCGTGTTGGGTTCTAGATGAATCGTTTCGCCCGTAGGGACATCCGCCGACAATTTGACCATGGCGCCCTCGGTTACTACCAGAGACGTATGGCGGTTTGCTGTAGCTTTTTTGGCCCGTTTGATATCGGCCATGCTCATCGTGAAGGGCTCGAACGGCGGGGGCTCCCCGTGGCCGTTTTGGGGCTTATGGATGCGGGCGAGCACCTTGCCGTCCGTGGCTATGAGGTCTTCCGCTTCAACCCGGATGCCGTTGACGTTGCGGCGTTCGTCGCCGTTGTCGGCAATGCACAGTAGGGCTAGGTCTTGCTTTGTGATTTTCATTGTTGGGGCTCCTGGGCTGTGGCTGCGGTGGCGGCCATGGCGTCCTCGGCGTCGAAGCAGGCTTCGCGGATGGCGGCGCACAACGGCGCTATTCCGTCCTCGGGCAGTTCGCTATCGCGGTCGGTTTCCGATAGCGCTATGCGCATGGCGTGTTCTAGAGTGTCGGCGCGGTAGCGGCGTCGCAGGCCGTCATATGTCGCCGCTATTTCATAGCGGCCGGTGGCTGTGCGGCTGATGACAACACGGGCGGCGTCGGCGTCGTGGATAATGATGGGTGTGGAGGGGGTCATTGTGATTTCCTCAGACGGGAATCGGAAATGAATGAATCCAGACGGGCGCCGTTCTCCTCTTTGACTGTGATTTCATACACGTCATTGGGCCAGGGTTCGACTTGGAACCATTGGCTAGCTTCGAGAAGCATAATGACAACCCGTTTGGTTTGCCGGATGCCCTTGGTATGTCGGAATGTGGTTCTCATCGTTTGTTCTCCGTTCTCTGTCTCATGCCCTAGCCTCATCGGCGCCAGTGTGGGCGGAGCTGGCGGACAGGGGCAAACGTGGCCCCTGTTTCGGCTCAGAATCCCAGACGGTCTAGGACCGTGGCCCATTCGGCGTTTGTGACGGCGTCGGCGTCGTGGTGGCGTAGGTTGACATCGCTAGCGGCGATTTCCCAATCGCTGTATTCGATATCATCGCCGTGGCCCAAATCTTCGACTAGATCGCGAAGGGCCTGTTTGAAATGCCAGTAGCCGCGCATGGCTTCGGCGCAACGGCCTGCGATGCGTTCGGCGTCGGCGGCGTTGTGGCGTTTGGTGATTTCGGGTAGTGTGGTCATTGCGTGTCCTCTGTTCTCTGTCAGTCTCACATTGCGAGCGCAGCTCGCACGGGGCTACCGCGATAGCCCAATCGTCGAAGGCTGTGCTGTTCTCGATGTCGGCCCAATCCGAGCCTGCGGTTTCGCAGTCTCGAATCATGCCACACTTCATTGCAATCCTCCTGTTACTCCCACGGTTTAGCCGTGGCGCTGTGGCTGCTCATCAGCTTTAAGCAAACGGCGCAACTTGATAACACTTGCGCAGTTGTGGCACGTCTGCATCGAGTAGATGCGGTTCCCGTCCGAACCAGGACACGCTAAAAAGCCAGTACATTCGATATCCACAATGGCTTCTTGGATAGTTTGGCGTTCCTTGTGCGTCATATTCGATCCTCCTACGGTCGCGAATCGATCACGTCGTCATATGTGGTAGGGCGTTCCATTGTGTTTTCTCCTCGGTCAGTCTCACGGGGCGGGCGTAGCCCGCTAGCGCTATTTCGTAGGCGTTCCGATAGTGCGGACCCATTGATTGCCGTCGAATCGTTCTAACCATCCGCCAGTACGGCGAATGTTGGCTAGGGCGTCGGGTTTGGAAGCAAAGTAGAACATCATAGATCCGCCTAGTTGGGCGTCGAAAACTTCAACGCGCCAGTGTTGTCTGGTTGCAAGGGCTTTTGCTTCAGCCGCTTTAAGCGTTAGCATCAAGAAACCTCCGTAGTATGCGGATCGAATCGCCCAAACCGCATAGGTCGGAACCGATTTCCTTGTCTACAGGGAATAGCGTTGCACCATCGGGCCGTATATAGTGCAACGTGGTAGTACCGTTGTCCGCTTTCCGGGCAATGGCAATTGTAGGATCTTGTACGTAGGCGTTTGCCCGTTCGGCGTGGTATAGCGCTTGCGCTATTATTTGCTTTTGAGCTTTTGTTAGTTTGGCCATTTTGTTCTCTCTCGCTTGTCTCACGGCGTAGCCGCTAGAGGTAGGCCGCCGCAACGGCCTACTTGCTAGGGGCTAGGCGTCCCGCTATTTCAATACACACGGAAGCCATATTTAGGGCGCCATGTTTCAAAATAACGCCCAGAAAAGCGTACGCAATCTGGCGTTACTTTGTAGCCAGCGGCGGTAACCGCGTTTTCTAGGGCTAGACGTTGTTCGGCTGTCCAACCCTTAATATTACTCCGTGCTAGTACGTTCCAGTGGCAATCGGAACCGCCGTATCTCCATGGGATACCCGTAGCGTCTAGTATTGTTGTGAGTGTCTCTCGCATTGTGTTTTACTCCGTCTATTGTTGGCGCTATTTCCGGGTGTATGCGATCGCCAGTGCGAAGGCCACAGCGACGAAAGCGTTAGGGTGCAGCCATAGCAGCAGGGGCAGCATGGCGGCCGCTATGGGGAAGAGGTAGAGTAGGGTCATGGTACGGGCCTACCATTCGATGCTCAGAGCATCGTTGTACGCTTCCCATCCGAGAGCTTGCCGGCAACGCAAAGCGGATTCTTGCGTAGCGCGGTAGGCGCGTTCGGCCTTGCGGCTGTCAGTGTCAAAGCCGAGATCGGCGGCCCAATCCTCGAAGGCCGTGCTGTTCTCGATGGACGACCAGTCCATGCTGAGGGATTCGAGAACATCCGGCAGCGTGGGCGGTGTGGGCTCGGTGCAGGCTTCCCATGCTTCGGCCTGCATGATTGAGCAACGATGAGGCTTGTAGGCCGGATCGCCTGCTTTGTACGGGAGGACGCGAGGGTATCCAAGCGTGCTGCGATCGGCGTAGCCAAGCGACTTCTTGTAGCGCCGATGGCCCGGCCCCATGCTATAGAACAGCGTATGCTGCCCATGGGGGCCGTACAGGGTCACTTGCCAGTGAGCGGTACCTTCGATCCAGTCGTCTACGCCATCGGGGCGCGTATCGACTTGCTTCGCGTCAATTTTGACGGCGGGATGCTTTGCGGTGAAATCGTCGAATGTCATGATGTTTTGTCCTCTCTCTCGTGCTTGTCACGCATGGCGCCGAGCTGGGGCGCCGCCAGTAGCTTTGCAGTCGCTAGGGAGCGGTACGGCCGGAGCGGTACCGCTTGGCTAGGGACTGTTAGGCGAGGTAGATTTTGTCGTCGTCGCCTACATAGGGCGATTGATCGCTGTAGGCTTTGCAGGCGTCCGTTAGCTTCGTTGCGGCGGGTTCGGACCAGTCGCCGTCCCAAAAACCCGCGCCATGTCCGGCGCGAGTGAGCCAGAAGTCATGACCGGCTAGTTCGCTTTCGGTGGAGCCGTCGCTACTGCCGTATTTGTGTTGGTCAGTCCACGTGTCAACGTGGGCGTCGTAGAATGCGGAACAATCGCGCTCGATGCTGGCGAGAGCTTCCGGCGCGATATCTTCGATGTTGTAATTGGCGTCGAGAGGTTCGCCGCCGCTTTCGTCGCTTTCGTCGTTGGTACTCCAAAGCATCGCGACGATATAGGCATGGGTGAATTTTTGCTTGTCGGTCATTGTGTTTGTTCCTCTGTCTCTCGTTAGCGTGAATCGCTAGGGATAGGGCGTCTGCGGCGGCGCCCTATTGGCTAGGGATTCGGTAGCGCTAGGCCAATTGATCGCGGAGCGTTTCACGCTCTGCGAATAGTGACGTACGCTCAGTGAGCATGGTACGGATGCGATCACAGATAGCGTTTCGCAATGCGGGGAAGGCTGCTATCGGCGCCGAACGACGTTCGCGGAGTATCGTTAGGACGCGGGCGCGATTGTCTGCTAGTTCGTCGCTGATTTCGTCGATGCGTTGCTCGGCATTTGCTATGCGCTGATATTCGCGGGCGTTTTC
>Ga0180429_10000553_pt1 | contig 32955 bp, 27 predicted proteins | sample SS_ome_FD_132428 | JGI IMG/M metagenome (GOLD analysis project Ga0180429, IMG submission 132428) | Hypersaline lake sediment archaeal communities from the Salton Sea, California, USA - SS_1_S_1 metaG | ecosystem: Environmental > Aquatic > Non-marine Saline and Alkaline > Hypersaline > Sediment ...
ATTGCGAGGAGACGACCGGAGGTCGTCGACGAAGTGACTCCGTCATCGCGAGGAGCCCGCGAAGCGGGCGACGTGGCGACCTCGTGATCCGGCTGATTGACATTGTCACGAGGTCGCTTCGCTCGCGATGACGGGCACGTAAAAAGCTCGAAAGGAAGCGTATGGCCCAGAAAACGGATAACGAAAACCAGAGATGAAGCACCAACAGCGGGCCGGGTGCCGGCCTGATGATGGGTATCGGTATCGGCATTGCCGTGGGCGTGGCCCTGGAGAGCTATGCCGTGGGTATCGGCGTGGGTATCGGTGCGGCCCTGCTCTTCAGCGGTCTGATCCGCAAGCTCGTCAAACCGAAGGATTGCTCGAGGTGATGCCGCCACACTGCATCCGCCGCCCCGAGGACCTGGACAACATAAATCTGCAACCATTGGAGGAAGACCAATGAAACTTTTCGACGCGATAGACGGACGCCGTTCCATTCACAGTTTCGACAAGGGGAAGAAGATCCCCCGCGCGGACCTGGAGAAGCTGATCACCCTGGCCACCATGTCCCCCTCGTCCTGGAACCTCCAGCCCTGGAAGTTCCTCGTCGTGGAGGACGACGAGAAGCGGGCCGCCATCCGCAAGATGGCCTGGGACCAGAACATCATCACCGACGCCAGCGCGGTGGTGCTGGTGCTGGGCAACACCGACCCCCACGAGAACAAGGAGGCGATCTTCGACCAGTGGCGCAGCAACGGGATCATCACCGACGAGATCCATGCCACCTGGATGCAGGCGGTGGGCGCGGTCTACCCCACCGACTACGAGAAACACGAATACGCCATCCGCAACAGCTCCTTTGCCGCGATGACGCTGATGCTCGCGGCCCACGGCATGGGCCTGGCCACCTGCCCGATGATCGGCTTCGACAAGAAAGCGATCAGCGAGTACATCGGCGTCAAGGCGCCCTGGATCTTCTCCTTCATGATCTCGCTGGGCTACAGCGAAAAGGGCGAGGCCTTCCCGCGCCAGCAGCGCTTCGGGCTGGACCAGGTGCTTTGCATCGATGAGCTGAGCTGACAGAGAGGGCGGCCGGGGTTGAGCGACAGCTCACTTCCCGGCCGGGCCCACACGGTCACTGCCCTGGAAGGTGTGCCTGAGCCGCAAACCGTGGAGGCCGGTTTTGCCACCAGCAGGTAGACTGCCTGATTTTGCCTGCTACCGCCGGCTCAGGGCATGACGCCCGCCGGCAGCACCTTCCCCGCCCCGAACCCGAGGTCCACGTTCACCGGGCCGTGGTACGTGCTCAGCCCGCTGTAGGCCACGTCTTCGAGCTTGTAGTAGTACTGCTTCCCCCACTCGGCGGTCTTGTCGTGGAACTTGTAGTCGGCCGCCATGGAGGGCCCGCCGAGGGCCTCGATCATCCGCGGGGTGACCAGCTCGAATTCACCCTCCTTCGATTCGCAGCGCCAGATGTTGAAGCCGGCGTTGTCCACCTCGGAGGCGGTGCCCCACTCCAGCATCACGCCGCCCTGGGCCGCCCGGGCGGTGAACCCGGTCAGTTCCACGGCCAGCGCCGTGTCGGTGAGGATGGTGACGTAGTCGATATCACCAGCGGCGCCGCTGCCCTCATCGAGGGCGAACTCGATATAGAACTGCTGGGGCAGGCTGCCGGTCCACTCATACTGCTGGTTACAGACGAAACTGCTATTGAAGCCCGTGGTTTTTGTGTCGCCGACCTGGGTGTCATTGGTGGCGTTATAGAGCCGGATCTGGACGGCACCCCAAAAATGATCGGTGATGACCCGGATGTAGGACGGCTGAGCGGCGAGGAGGATATCCATGGTCGTCTGGTGCATGGTGTCGGACTTTTTTCCCACGGTGAGGCACAGGTCCGTGTGGCTGCAGTGAGCCCAATTGTCGGTGCCGGTCCAGGTGGACTGCCACCAGCCCTCGGTGGGCGGGTTGTCGTCCGGACCAAACACGGTTTCCTGCGCCGTGGCCGGCAGTGACATGAACATGATCAGTGCGAGAAGGGCAATACCCTGGATGAGCGTTCTTTTCATGGTGGCCTCCCAAGAGAATGAACCAGAGCTAAAAGATCCCGCAGGGGGACGGGCTGCAGGCCTGGGCCGGGCCGGCCTGCTCGAGTATTTCCTCGCTGGTGTAGCTGGTAACCCGGGGTGGTTCGTAGGGCTGGGTGATGGTGCCCGGGTTGGTGGCGGTGCTGTTCGAAGATGCCGACGAGTCCTTCTTCTCCGTGTTCATGCAGGATCCTCCTGGTGAAAGGGAAACAACGGTTCAGTTATCAGTGCATTTTCCCGGTATCAGTCCGCCGGGTATTTTTATTGAAACTTCATCAACAGTCTTATCGGCAAAAAAGCCACGAAAGAACACGATATCCAAAAAAATATTCTCGAGCGACTGGCTAGCCCTGAAATACCGTTTAAGGCAATACATGTTCCTTCGTGGCCATCTGTTTTGATGAAATCCAGCAATTACCTCCGTGGCTGTCACTGGAATCGAGGCATGGCGTTGCCACGTCACGTTCCCGGCCCGCCCCAAGAGAAAAATAAATTTATTTATATGTGGGAGTGCATCTCGGGAAAGAATAGTCCCCGCTGGGGTAATTGTCAAGGCGGCCGCGGTCGATGTCTTGATCGACTGTCCAGCGTGTATCCGTTCGGGAGGAGAGGGCGCGAACCGGGTTTCAGGTCAACGTGCTGTTCCCCGAATGATCGTTCGTGCTATCGTATTTTCGGTTATGGCTCGATGCAGGCCACTGGTTTTACCCGACCGTGTCGTTCAAGGGCGGTCGTGTCAACATGGAAAGGAGTGACGGTAATGAAGAAAATGATGCTCATCGGGTTGGGGTGCCTGGTGCTCCTCCTGGCCGCGGGCGGCACGGCCCGGGCCCACTGCGAGGTTCCGTGCGGGATCTACGGCGACGAACTGCGGGTGCAGTTGATCGCAGAGCACATCACCACCGTCGAAAAGGCGATGAAGCAGATTGAGCTGCTCTCGAAGGCCGAGAGCGTCAATCACAACCAGCTCGTGCGCTGGATCGACAACAAGGAGCTGCACGCCAACGAGCTGCAGGAGATCGTGACCCAGTACTTCATGACCCAGCGGATCAAGGTGCCTGCCGATCCCGGGGACGAAACTGCCCGGGCGGCCTACGTGAAGAACCTGACGTTGCTGCACAAGCTGCTGGTCAAGGCGATGAAGGCCAAGCAGGGGACCGACCTCGAGGTGGTCTCCGACATGCGCACCCTGCTCGACGAGTTCAGTGAATCGTACCTGGGGAAGAAGGTGAAGTAGGGACGGGCGTCAGCCCCCGTCCCTCGGTGTGGCCACCCGGAAGCAGACGGTGAGGAAGAGGTCGCCGATGCCGAGGCGGTCCAGGCGCATCGACGCCCGGTAGCCGTCGCCGATGCCCGGGGGCCAGGAGAGCATGAGTGGGAACTCGCCGCTCATCACCCCTTCGCCGGCGCACCGGCCGCACTCGTAGAAGCCGATGACGCCGCCGCCCCGGCAGAGCGGGCAGCGCACGCGGGCCGGGACGTGGAGCTGCACGTTGCCGCCCCGCCGCGCCTCCTCCGGGGTGAGGGTGAACTCCACCACCAACTCTTTCACCGAGGCCGATTTCGAACCCTCGTCCCGCCTGAAATTCCGCTCGATGCGGTCGAACAATTCTTCGTACGAGGGGCGGTAGGTCCGAAAGGAGCGCAGGAGCGAGGCCCGGCCGAGGTCCGCCGGTACTTCGTCCGGTCTCAGCGGTTCGACGTGACGCCGTCGCGGCACCAGCGGCTCCGGTTCGTGAACACCCGTTGCGGACCACGCGCGGCGGACCTCCCGGGCCTGCCTGATGTCGCGATCATAGGCGTTGCGGCTTACCGAATCGCTCAGTGCCGCGTACGCTTCCTGGATATCGAGAAACGGCTGCCGCTCTTCACCGAAGCGGTCGGGATGGAATTCCCTGGCGCGGCGGCGGTAGGCGGACTTGATTTCGTTCGGGGTGGCATCCGGTGAGACGCCGAGGATGAGATAGTAGTTCTTGGCCATCGACAGACCTCGCGACCCGTGCCGGGACGAAGCCCGGCACGGGCATTGAAGAATGCCTTGGCGGCGATCAGCCGACCTTCACGTCGATCTGACGGGGCTTGACCTTCTCTGCCTTGGGCAGGTTGACGGTGAGCACGCCGTTCTTCACCCCGGCCGAGATCTTCTCCTGGTCCACCTCGTTGCCCAGCCGGAACTGGCGGTAGAAGTTGAGCAGGCGGAACCCCTCGTAGATCGAGTCGGCCTTCATTTCATACGAGGTGCCGCCCTTGATCGTCAGCAGGTCGTCCTCCACCCGGATGTCGACGTCGTCGTTGCTCACCCCGGGCAGGTCGGCCAGGACCACCAGGCCCTCGTCGGTTTCGTAGATATCGACCGGGGGGGACATGAAGTGGGTCTCCTCCCGGGTGGCCAGCGAGTTCTCCCCGCCCTTGTTCGCCACCTCGATGTCGGTGTTGGCAGTCGTCTTTTCGGCAGCCATGATCTGCACCTCCTTCTGGTATCCGGCCGGGTCAGTTGACGCTGACCTGGATCTTCTTCGGTTTCGCGGCTTCGGCCTTGGGCAGCGTGATCCGCAGCAGGCCGTCCTTGTAGCCCGCTTCGATCCGCTTGCTTTCCACTTCGCCGGTGAGGGTCACCGAGCGGAGGAAGCGGCCGCTGGCCCGCTCGTTGCGGTGGATCATCTCGGCCGAGATATCGTCCGGCAGGGACCGCTTCTCACCGCTGATGGTCAGCTGGTCGCCGGTAATGGAGATATCCAGGCTCTCCGGGTCGATTCCGGGGGCCAGGGCGTCGACAAAGATGCTGTCGCTGTCCTCGCTGATGTTCATCAGCGGGTAGGACCGTGCCGCACGGCCGGGAAGGAACGAGACCCGGGAAAAGGGAAAGCCCCAACGAGGGGACCGTTCGCTGCCCAGGAGCCGGTCCATCTCCCGCCGCATCCGGTTCAGTTCGTCGAAAACGTTCAGTGCCAGGGGACTCATGGGTTGCACCTCCTTTGAGGATTGTTGGTTTATTCAGTTCGTCCTGACGCTCCTTAGATAGGATCGCCCCCGGGTCGTGTCAACTGGCCCGGGCCACATTTTTCGGTGGCGCGACACCGGCCTCACAGGCAGGTGTTGGGAATGGTGGCTTTTTCGACCGATAACACGTATATTAGTGGTCACATGCCTTGCCTCGAACCGGAGGGCCTGCGCCTCCCGCGGAGCGGTTTGCCGCGGGGCGGACGGGCTTTCACGCACCCGGAGGAATTCCATGCTGTCGATGCCCAGACCCGGCCGACGTGTCGGCCGAGTCCTTCTCATCCCACTGCTGCTGCTTGCCGTGACCGGCGCGGCGGCCGATCAGTTTGTCGCCGAAACGGTGTCCACCGCGGACCGAGCGAAACACGTCCTGCCGGAGTTCTGCCCGCGGGTGGCCGACCCGAAGCTGGACGGCGGTGAAATCCCGGTGGCCTTCACGCTCGTCGATACCGGCGAGGAGACCCTTTACGACGTGAGGGTGACCATCAGCTGCGGCAATCTCCTGGTCAGGCGGCTGGCCGAGATGAGCATGCCGGCATCGCCGACGCCGGTGCGCCTGCTGTGGGACGGCCGGGACGAAGCGGGGCGCTACGTTTCGCCCGGTGAATACCGGATCCTGGTCAGTGTCGGTTTCCAGGGCATGGTCGAGCGGATCGGGTTCCGGGTGAACATCGTCCGCCTCGGCATCACCGGCATCGAGGCCCTGCCCGGTGACGGCGACGAGTGGCAGATGGTCTACTTCCGCAAGGGCAGCCAGTACCAGTTCTACGCCACGCCGGCGATCCACGAGTACTGCAATGTGGCGAGCGGCGGCGAGGTCTCGGACCTCGACCAGGACAACGGCAACCCCCGTCCGGTGGCGGCGCTGCACACCGGCACCGCTTCCCCGGTGCTTGACGGCTCGTCCTACGAGACCGCCTGCTACAACTACCCGCTCTGCTACCTGGTGGGCAGCAGCCCCCGCTTCCGGGTCACCCTGGGCGACAGCTGCACCCGGCCGGACGGCTCTGCCGGCGGTTGCGGCTACCCGGTGCCCGGGGTCCAGATCCGCGGGGTGGCCCGGGATGCGGCCGGAGACTGGGAGAGCGCGGCAGACACGGTCCGTCCCGGGGAGGCGTTCATCTATGACGGGCCGGAGCTGCCCGACCGGGCCTGCCGCACCGACCGTGCGGTGACCTGGCGCTGGCAGTACCGTGAGCTGAACGGCAAGGGGTGGCAGGACATCCCCGGCCGGCTGGTCACCGAACATCGTTTCTACACCATCGTCAACGAGCCCTACTGGCCCTCGGGGGCCAGCGGGACCCAGTACGCCGGCCCCTGGATCGAAGTGGCCGACTACCTCAGCACCTATGCCGACACGCTGAAAATCAACACCCAGGACGAGGCCGGGACGGTGAGGGCGCTGATCCGGGGCTTCTTCGGCCAGGAGGGGCCGCTGGACACGGCCATCGAGGACGTGGTCTACGACTGCTACTCCATGGGCGGCGACGGTGGGGCGACCCACTACTTCAGCTTCTACAGCGATTACGTCCAGTTGAGCCGGCTGCTCAACAACCATGCCAACGGGCGCTACGTCAACTGTTCCGACGTGGGGGCGTCGACCTCGGTGATGCTGGGCATGCTCGGCGTGCAGAACGTGCGCATGCTCTACCTGGGCAGCATGTCCCTCTACGCCATCTGGGGCATCGGCTGTCCCGACTACACGCTCGATCTCTGGAGCGGCGGCCACGGGTTCAGCTACCACCACATCATCACCCGCGACAACGGGACGCACGTCTCCGACGCCTGCATGTGGGTCGACGAGGACGGCTCACCGGGGTCGCTGCCCGGCGTGCCGGGCTACAACCACGACCGGCCCTGGAGCGGGTCGGACGGGTACAACACCCTGTCGGCTTCCAACAACGTGTCGAAGACGCTCGACACGCTTCCGGATATTCAGTGAGGGGGCGGTGATGAAGAACAACAGACGACAGAAGACCATCCACCGTTCACTCGCCGGCCGCATCGCCGGGGCGCTGCTGGCCCTGCTGCTGGTGGCGGCCGCGGCCGGCGCCGCGGAGCTGCCCGGCCTGGCCACGAAGCGGTTGGCCGAGGCCGCGGTGCGCTACGAGGCCGCCGCCTGGCCCTCCGGCCCGGCCCGCACCGGCCTGCCGCTGATGGCCATCACCGCCGACGGTTACGTCGGCGGCCCGGCCGAGCTGCTGCCCGGGGCACAGGTGCTGAGGCGCTTTGCCGACGACGAGGGGGTCGAGCGGCTCCTCGTGGAACTGTCGGTACGCCACACGGCGGCCGAGGCCCGCACCGTGCTGCTCGAGTACCTCGCCTCGGTCAACTCGCCCCACCCGGTGCCCGAAGCATCGGGCCTGGGCCTTGCCGTGGGCGACGCGGGCTACGTGGGCCGTGCGCCCGGGAAGCGCATCGCCTGGATCGCTTTCGTGCGCGGCAACGTGACCGTGCGCCTGGTCTGCCTCGATCCCCAGGCCGATCCGCACCCCGAGATGGCGGCCATCGCCGCCGGCATCGACCGCCTGGTCCTCGAGCAGCCGGCACGGGCCGATGCCGGTCCGGGCCCCCGGATCGCGATCACCGCGCTGGCCTGCAGCCGGCGGCAGTGCGTCGCCGGCGAGGTGGTGCCCCTGCAGCTGCGGCTGAGCGCCGAACCGGCGGCCATGCGCTGGGTAGTGGGCGGACCCGGCCAGGGGTATGTGGAACGCGACGACCACGGCGTCTGGCAGCTGCACACCACGAAGCACGGCGCCATCGACCTTCAGTGCCACGTCCTCGGCCCCAACGGTTACACAGACTCGGGGACGACCCATATCGAGGTCGAAGTGAAGTAGAGCGCGGTACGGAAAACAGTCGGGAGAGGGGGGTGTTCCTCGTCGGAGCGCCCTCTTTTTTTGTACCAGGCACCGGCCCTCCCGTCCTGCCTGCACTTCTTGAAGACAGCATAAATATATATTAAACAATGAAATACGGCTGATGTGCTGCCGTTGGTCAAATGCAAAATTGTTTAATCGAACGATTGACTTAAACAAACGTTTGAATTATATTGAAGCTCGAGCATGGCTGACGAACCTTTCTTCGGGGGAGGATGACCGATGAGCGAGGAACATAAAGACACCAAGCAGGCGATCATCGAGGCGGCCGGGGAACTGTTCGCCGAATCGGGCGTGGACGCCGTGGGCATCCGCACCATCGCCGAAAAGGCCGGGGTGAACATCGCCGCCGTCAACTACCACTTCGGCAACAAGGAAAACCTCAGCGTCGAAATCTTCCGCTACATCGTGACCCGCTCCTGCAAGCGCAGGATCCCCGATATCATCGAGGCCCTCGGCGAAAGCCCCTCCCGGGCCGAGCTGGCCGCCGCGATCAGGGGTGTGATCGAGGCGATGTTCGAGACCTTCGTCAACCAGGGAAACCCGGACTGGCACGACCGCTATTCGCTGCGGGTTCTCCTGCGGCCGGCGGAACCGTTCCACCAGGTGATGAAGGAGCACTTTCTGCCGGAGCACGAGGCGTTGAAGCGCCTGGCCCTGCTGGCCCGGCCCGGGCTGGACGAGGACCGGGCCACGGCGCTGGCCCTGAGCTTCAACGCCCATGCGGCATTTTACTTCCTGGCCCGCGAACCCCTGGAGCTGATGCTGGGCGACCGTTTTGACCGCGGCTATTTCCAGAACGCGGTGAAGCAGGTCGTCAGCACCTACCTGTCGGCCTTCGGCCTGGGGGAATACGCGAGCTGATCCCGTTACCACGTCAACGATAAACAGACCAGGGGGGATGCCGGTCCCCGCCCGAGGAGTGGAATCACCATGTCGAACAGAGGAATGATCAGGATCCTGTCAACGGTGCTGGCGCTGCCGTTTCTGCTGGGCGGCCTGTTGCTGGCGGCCGCCGGCTGCGGCCGGGGTGAGGCGGTCACCGGCCGGGACGATGTCCCGCGGCCGGCACTGATCGTCACCGCCGAGGCCGTGGATGGTGAAACCGTCAGCCGTTACCCGGGGCAGGTGGAGGCGGACCGCCGGGTGCCGCTCTCCTTCCGGGTGGGGGGGCCGCTGGTGGACCTGCCGGTGAGCGAGGGGCAGCGCGTGAACACGGGTGATCTGCTGGCCCGCATCGACCCCCGCGATTACCGAGTTCAGGTGCTCAGCCTCGAGGCCCGGCTGGCCGCGGCCGAAGCCGGCCTGGTCCAGTCCCGCGAGGAATACAGCCGGGTGCGCGGCCTCTTCGAGCACGACAACGTGTCCCGCTCGGAATACGACCGGGCCCGGGCGACCCTGGACATGGCCACCGCCGAAACAGAGGCCGCCGACCAGGCCCTGGCCGCGGCCCGCCTGGCCCTGGAGGACACCGAGCTGCGGGCGCCCTACGCGGGCACGGTGGCGGTGAAGCTGGTGGACAACCACCAGACGGTGAGCCCGGGCCAGCCGGTGCTGCAGTTCCAGGGCAGCGGCGGCCTCGACATCCTGATCCACGTGCCGGAGCGGGAAGCCGCGGCGCTTTCCGCCGGGGCCTCACCGGCCTGCACGGTCTCCTTCGAAGCCCTGCCCGGTGAATCGTACCCGGCGCGGATCAAGGAGTTCGGCACCGACCCGGACGCACAGACCCAGACGTTCCCCGTGACCCTCGCCCTCGAGGAACCGGCGGCGGTGTCGCTGCTGCCGGGGATGACGGCCACGGTCTCCTGGGCGATGAACGGTGTTCACCGGGACGCCGGGGTCATCGTCCCGCTGTCGGCGCTGCTCACCGACGAACAGGGTGCGGCCCGGGTCTGGCTGGTGGATCCGGAGGCGATGACCATTTCCAGCCGGCCGGTGACCACCGGAGAGCTTACCGACCGGGGGATGGCCATCGTCGACGGTCTGGAGCCCGGCGACCTGTTGCTCGCCGCCGGTGTCCACTTCGTGTCCGAGGGGCAGGCCGTGCGGCCCCTGGACGCCGTCTTCGAGGGGTGAGCCATGTCCATCGCCGAAACGGCCATCAGATACAAGACCGTGACCCTCGTGCTGACCTTCGCCCTGCTGGCGGGAGGGATCGTTTCCTTCTTCGGACTGGGGCAGCTGGAGGACCCCGAGTTCACCATCTTCACCGCCCTCGTGCGCACGCCCTACGACGGCGCCTCGCCCCGCGAGGTCGAGCTGGAAGTCACCGACCGCATCGAAACCGCCATCCAGACCATGGGCCAGGTGGAGGACGTGACCTCCATCTCCCGGGCCGGTGTCTCGCTGATCATCGTCGATCTCTACACGTCCACCGACCAGGACAAGATCCCCCAGGCCTGGGACGAACTGCGGCGAAAGGTGGGCGACATCCAGTCGGCCCTGCCGCCGGGGGCCGGTCCCTCGGTGGTCAATGACGACTGGGGTGACGTGTACGGGGCGCTGTTCGCCATCACCGGCGGGGGATACGACCTGGCAACCATCGAGACCTATGCCAAGTTCCTGCGCCGCGAGCTGCTGCTGGTGGACGGGGTGGGCGCGGTGGAGCTCTGGGGCGCCCAGCCCGAGGTGATCAACGTGGAGATCCCTCGGGACAAGATGGCCCGGCTGGGCCTCGGCCCGCAGCAGCTCTTCGGCACGCTCAGCGACCAGGGCGCGGTGGTGCCCGATGGGAACCTCCACCTGGAGGAGCAGAACGTCCGGGTCTCGGTCACCGGCTCCTTCGATTCGGTGGACGAATTGGGGGACCTGCTGGTCCGGGGCGCCGGGTCGGACGGCGTGGTGCGCCTGGCCGACGTGGCCTCCATCAGCCGGGGCTACCTCGACCCGCCCAATGACCTTTTGCTTTACGACGGCCAGCCGGCCATCGGCATCGGCATCTCCACCATCGAGGGGGGCAACGTGGTGGATACCGGCCGGGCCGTGCAGCAGCGGCTGGCCGAGATGGAGAGCGAACGGCCGCTGGGCATGGCGCTTCACCCGATCTACGAGCAGGCGAACATGGTCACCGGGGCGGTGAACGGCTTCCTGGTCAACCTGGCCGAAGCGCTGATCATCGTCATCGGCCTGCTGATGGTCTTCATGGGCCTGCGCTCGGGCCTGCTCATCGGCGCGGTGCTGCTGCTCGACATTCTCGGCACGTTCATCTTCATGAACGTGATGGAGATCAGCCTGCAGCGCATCTCCCTCGGCGCCCTGATCATTGCCCTGGGGATGCTGGTGGACAACGCCATCGTCGTCACCGAGGGGCTGCAGGTTCGTCTGCAGCGCGGGGTGGAGCGGGTCCGTGCCGCCCGGGAGAGCGTGGGCGAGACCATGTGGCCGCTGCTCGGCGCCACGGTGGTGGCCATCCTCGCCTTTGCCGCGATCAGTGTTTCCGACGATGCGTCGGGCGAATACCTCGCTTCGCTGTTCCGGGTGGTGGCGGCCTCGCTGCTGCTCAGCTGGGTGCTGGCGGTGACCGTTGTCCCGCTCTTCGGCGTGATGTGGCTCGGGGTGCCGTCATCGAGCGAGGAGGCCCGCGACCCGTACGACCGGGCCTTCTACCGCGCCTACCGCCGCTTCCTCGGCGCCGCCGTGCGCCGTCGCTGGTCGACCCTCGGCCTGATGACGATCCTGCTGCTGGCGGCCGTTGTCGGTTTCGGCCTGGTGGAGCAGAGCTTCTTCCCCGATTCGGCCCAGCCGCAGTTCTACATCGACTACTGGCGGCCCGAGGGGACGCACATCACCGAAACCGCCGCCGACATCGAGGAGATCACCGGGTGGCTGCTGGAGCAGGACGACGTGGAATCGGTCACCGGGTTCATCGGCCGGGGCGGGTCCCGCTTCATGCTGACCTATGCGCCCGAAATGCCCAGCTCGGCCTACGGCCAGCTGCTGGTCACCGCGGGCCATGCCGGGCAGCTCGATCGGCTGAAGGAACGGAGCAGCGAGCACATCGCGGCCCGCTACCCGGACGCCGAGTTCCAGGCCCACCGCTTCGTCTTCGGTCCGGGCGGCGGGGCCAAGGTGGAGGCCCGCTTCAAGGGTGAAGACCCGGTGGTGCTCCGCCGGCTGGCCGCGGAGGCCCGGCAGCTCATGCGGGCCGACCCGCAGGCGGCCAACGTCCGCGACGACTGGCGCCAGCGGGTGCCGGTGATCCGGCCCCGCTACGCCGAGGCCGAGGCGCGGCGGGCCGGGGTGAGCCGCGCCGACCTGGCGGGCAGCATCCAGATGGCCACCAGCGGCAGCATGGCCGGTGTCTTCCGGGAGGGGGACACCCTGCTGCCGATCATTTACCGGCTCCCCGAGGCCGAGCGTTCCTCGGTGGGCCAGCTGGAAAACGTCCAGGTCTGGTCCTCGGCCAGCGGCCGGATGGTGCCGGTGAACCAGGTGGTCTCGACCATGGCCGCCGAGTGGGAGGACCCGATCATCCGCCGTGACAACCGGCGGCGGACGATCACCGTCAAGTGCGACCCCCGGGTGGGTGTGGCCGACCCGCTCTTCCAGCGGCTGCGGCCGCAGATCGAGGCCCTGGAGCTGCCGCCGGGGTACGAGCTGGAATGGGGCGGCGAATACGAGAGCTCCACCAAGGCCAACGGGATGCTCATGGCCAGCGTGCCGCTCTTCCTCTCGCTGATGGTGCTCATCGTGGTGGCCCTGTTCAACACGATCCGCCAGCCGCTGATCGTCTTCCTCACCGTGCCGCTGGCCATTATCGGGGTTGCCGCCGGGCTGCTGGTCTTCGGCCAGCCGTTCGGCTTCGTGGCCCTGCTCGGCTTTCTCAGCCTCACCGGGATGCTGATCAAGAACTCGGTGGTGCTGCTGGACCAGATCGACATCAACCTCGCCGCCGGCCAGGCGCCGCTGGCCGCGCTGCTCGACGCCGGGGTGAGCCGTGTGCGGCCGGTGTCCATGGCTGCCTTCACCACCGTGCTGGGCATGACCCCGCTGGTCTTCGACATCTTCTGGCGCGGGATGGCGGTGACCATCATGTCCGGACTGACCTTCGCCACCCTGCTCACCCTGGTGGTGGTGCCGGTGCTCTATGCCGTGTTCTACCGGGTGCCGTCCCCTGCGGGGGCGCCGCTCCGAGGAGAAGGACGATGAAACAGAACTCAGCCGTCAACTGCCTGATCAGCTGCCTGCCGGCGGCGCTGCTCCTGGCCGTGCTGCTCCTGCTGGCCGCCATCCCGGCCCCGGCGGCGGAACCGGAAACCGTGCGCATCGGGATCATCACCGACGGCCCGGGCCAGCGGATCGACGAGTTCGTCGACCTGGTCCGGGCGGAGGTGGAAGAGCTGCTGGGCGAAACCCGCAGCGTGTCCTGGCCGGAGGGGGCCCGGGTGACCGGGGACTGGAGCCCGGCCGGCGTGACGGCCGCCCTGGACCGCCTGGCGGCCAGGGACGACATCGACCTGGTGATCTCCGCCGGCTTTGCGGCGGCTTCGCAGGCCGCCACCCGGTCCGACCTTCCCTGGCCGGTGGCGGCCACCCTGGCCCTCGACGATCTCGGGACCAGCGACCGGTTCCGCAGCCAGCCGCTGCTCGTTTCGGAGTTCGTTTCCCGTGACCTTTCCGAGCTGTACCGCCTGGTTCACTATGAGCAGTTGACCGTGATCGCCGATCCGGCGCTGCTCGGTTACGCCGACCTCGAACCACTGGCCCGCCGCCTCGACCTCGACCGGCCGAACACGCACCTGGTGGCGGCGGAGAAGGACGTGGCGGCGATGCTCGAGGCGATACCGGCGGACACCGATGCCGTCTACGTCATGCTGCTGGCCCGGATGAATGCCGACGAGATGCGGCAGCTGGCCTCGGGGCTGATCGAGCTCGGCCTGCCCAGCTTTTCCGGGTACAGCGCCGGCGATGTGGAGGCGGGCATCCTCGCCGGCATGGATGTGGAGAGGCTCCTGAGACAGATCGCCCGGCGGACGGCTCTCGACGTCCAGGACCTGCTGGACGGCGGCGAACGGACCCACTCGGTTTCGGCGCTCACCGGTGAGCGGCTGATGATCAACATGGCCACCGCCGAAGCCGTTGGTTTCACGCCCGACTGGTGCACCCTGGCCGAAGCGACGCTGGTGGACGATCACCGTGGTGAGCAGGGCCGGCGGATCGACCTCGAAACGGCCGTGAGCCAGGCCATCGCGGTGAACCTCGACCTGGCGATCAAGCAGCGCGAAGTGGCGGCCGGAGAGCAGGATGTCCGGCGGGCGCGCTCCGCCCTTCTGCCGCAGGTCGATCTCGGGCTCTCCGGCATGGTCAGCGACAGCAGCCACGCCATGCCCTCCTTCGGCAGCTATCGGGCCTATGCCGCCGGGTCGCTGACCCTGACCCAGGTCCTCTACTCGGAAGATGCCCTGGCCGGCCTTTCGGTGACCAAAGAGCTGCAGAAGGCGCTGCGGGCCGACCTGGATGCCCTGCGCCAGGACATCGCCAGGACCACGGCCGGAGCCTACCTCGACCTGCTGCGGGCCGATGCCGCGGCCGACATTCGCCGGGAGGACCTGCGGCTGACACGGGCCAATCTCGACCTGGCCCGGGTCCGGCGGGCAGTAGGCAGCGCGGGCAAAACGGAGGTTCTCCGCTGGGAAGCCGAGCTGGCCGGTTCACGGAGCAGCCTGCTCAATGCCATGGCCCTCCGGCGCCAGGCCGAACGACAGCTGAGCCGTCTGCTCAACGAGCCGCTGGAAACGAGCTGGCGGCCGTCGGAAGCCGGGAGCAGCGAGGGGGCGGTGGCGTTGGCCGACACCCGGGTCACCTCCCTGCTGGGCAACCCGAGCGACCTGGATCGGCTGGCCGCGTTCGTCGTGCCCGAAGGGACCGCGGCGGCCCCCGAGCTCGAGGCCCTCGATGCGGCCATCCTCGCCCAGGACCGCGAGCTGGCCGCCGCCGGGCGGTCGTACTATGCGCCCACGGTGGGCCTGCAGGCCGGGGTGAACGAGATCCTGGCCAAGGACGAAACCGGTGGCCCCGACCTGGGCGACTTCGCTGACCTCATTGGCGGGGTCCCCGACACCAGCTGGAACGTGGGGCTCCACGTCTCCCTGCCCCTCACCACCGGTGGGGAGCGGGGGGCCCGGAAGGATCGCGCGGAAGAGGAGGCGGCCCGCCTCCGGCTGGACCGCCGGAACGCCGAACAGCTGATCGGCCAGCGGATCTGGTCCGCCCTGGACAACCTCGGCGCCTCCTGGCCCACCATCGCCCTGCGCGATGAGGCGGCGGCCGCCGCCGACGAGACCCTGTCCCTGGTGCGTGATTCGTATGCCCGGGGCGCGGCCTCGATCCTCGACCTGCTCGATGCCCGCAATGCCGCGCTCACCGCGCGGCTGGCCGCGGCCGCGGCGGTCTACGACTTTCTCGATGACTACGCCGAGGCCCGCCGGGCCGTGGCCGCCTTCGGGCCGGCCATGGCCGAGGACGAGAGCGAGGCGTTCCTGGGCCGCCTGGCGGCGTACGCGGCAGAATCGAGGTGAAACCGATGCGAGGCGCACACCGCCACCTGCTCACGGTACCGGTCACCGTCCTCCTCTTCATCGCGGCCTCGGCCGCATGGGCGCAGGAGGCCGAACGGGCCAACTTTGTCACCATCACCTGCGAGAACGATGTGTTCTTCGGCCGGGACAGCGGCTACACCAACGGCATCGGATTCTCCTGGGCCCACGGCCCGTACGACGAGTTCGAGGGCAACATCCCCCGCCTGTTTCACTTTTTGACGCGGCGCCTCTACATCTCCACCATGCAAGGCAAGAAACGTGCGGTGAGCTCCTCCTTCGGGCAGGCGATGCAGACCGCCGACGACATCGAGATCGAGGAACTGGTGAAGGAGGATGCGCCCTACGCCGGCCTGCTGGGTTGGAGGGGCACGCTCTACGCGTTCGATGAACGGGTGGCCGACCGGCTGTCACTGGAGCTGGGCATCGTGGGGCCCGCATCGGGGGCCGAGCAGGTGCAGACGTTCATTCACAAGGTGATCGGTGCGGAGGAACCACAGGGCTGGGACCACCAGCTGAGCAACGAGCCGGTGCTGCGTCTGGAGGCGAGCCGTTCCTGGCGCTACGCCGCCCGGACCTGGTCCAGCGGTGTGGGCATGGATCTCGTGGGCTTCGTCCAGGGCGGCGCGGGAAACCTGATCAGCGATGCCGGGGCCGGAATGAGCCTTCGCTTCGGCCACGGCCTGGCCCGGACCTTCCCTGCCGCCACCATCTATCCCGCTCGCGGCGTCAACCCGCTGGCCGGGATGGAGCGGCCGCGGTGGAACGCCTTTGTCAACGTGATGGGCAGTTACGTGTTCAATGACATCACGATCAACGGCAACACCTTCACCGAAAGCCACAGCGTGGAACTGGTGCACCTGCAGGCGGTGGCCACGGCGGGAATCGCCTTCAACCTCCGCAACTGGGCCTTCACGCTCTCCACGGCCCGCGGCACCGACCGCTACGAGACCCAGAGCCTGCCCACCAGGTTCGGGTCGCTCAGCGTGACCTGCTACTTCTAGCCCTTGACATAGCATCCGGCTCCGCCTCCCCCCCCCTCCCGTCATCGCGATAGTGCTGCACAAAAAAAAGCCCGGAAGCGCTGCGAGCAGCAGCTTCCGGGCCTTGATGTCGATCAGGAGGCCGCCCGGGGGCGGCCTCCTTCAGTCCCTAACAGGGTTAGGGAGCATTGGCCACCACGACGTTCGTGGCGGTGCAGGTGTCGCCGGAAGGCGGATACGGCGGCTGGTTGTACGGAGCCGGCGTGACGTCTTCCGTATACAGCGTGAAGGTGTTGCTGCCGATGACCACCGCCGACGGCGGGAGGTTGACCGGGAACTGCTTGAGGAAGGAATCCCCGGCAGCCACGTTCGTGAAGCCACGGCGCCACTGGTTGTAGGTGTTGCCGTTGCCGGTGACCACCGCGATGCGGGCGGCCACGCGACGGGTGAAGACCGCACCGCCGGTGAGCGTGTTGGTCAGGGTCAGGCGGTGCACGGTCTGGAAGGGCACGGTGCCGACCAGCGGGGTGATGGTGTAGTCGCAGTCGATGGTTCCGTCATCGAGGTTGCGATACATGGTGATGTTGTCCACCATCCATCCGGAGTAGGGACCGCCGATGTTGGTGCCGTCGCTACCGAAGGCGATGACCATCTTCACACCGTAGTCGATGTAATCCTGGTCGGTGACCTCCCAGCAGTCGGTGACCCAGCCGTCGGAGCTGCCCGTGAACCCGCCGAAGCCGGCAACGAAACCGCAGCCGGTGGCGCTGACGATGGCATCCCAGCCTTCAAGAGGCGGCGTGGAGTAGTACCAGAAGTCGTCGGTGGTAAACCAGACAACACCGCCGTCATAGCCGGCTTCCGTGTCGTAGCAGTGCTCGATGCAGATGTAGCCGCCCTTGTCGCCCATCTCCTCGGGAGCGATCACGGGGCTCTCCAGCACGAAGCAGGAGGCGTTGGCGTAGGCGCCGTCGAGGTTGGTGGCCCAGACATTGCCGTCGGCCGTGTCGAAGCAGGGGCCGTAGGAAGGAGCGCCCCACTGCCAGCCGGTGGTGCCTTCCGTCACGAAACCGCCGTCGTCAGCTTCGAAGTCCCAGAGCAGGTCATAGTCGTCATAACCGAAGACCAGGCAGCAGGGGTCGGAGAAGGCGATGGTGTCGGCAACGACTTCGTAGCAGTGGCCGCCCTTGGTCACGCCGAGCACCGTGTAGGAGGTCTCGGTTCCGGCCAGGGTGTCCACCAGCACGCCATCCTGGTAGATGTCGATGGCGGCGTAGGTGTCGTTGTTCGTCCAGGTCAGGTCCACGTCGGCGCCGTTCTCGACGCAGGTCAAACCGCTGGGGGGCAGGACCACGCAGCTGATGAGCATCGAGTACACGCCCTCGCCCGTGCTGTAGCCCTCGACGTGCGCGTAGTAGGTGCCGGCGGTCAGCGAGGCGGTGATCTCGGACTGCAGGCCGCAGAAATCGTCGTTGAAGGCGATCTCGTTGCCGCAGCAGGCGTCGTCGTAGAGGCGCAGGTAGCTGTCGTAGAGGGTGCCGCCGTCACAGAGGCTGATCACGTAGTCGCGGTCCTCGGTTACGGTGAAGCTGAAGTGCGCGTCGCCGGAGGCGTTGCCGCAGAAGTCCAGGGCGCCGGTGGTGTCGCCGGTGGCGGTCAGCGGGGTGCCGCAGGTCAGCGTGCCGAGGTCCGTGAGGTAGTCGTCACAGACTTCCAGCGGGTCGTCGGAAACCACCAGGTACGGCGTGTTGGGATCGGTGTTGCCGTCGATCTCCAGGTAGTAGGTTGCGCCGGTGTCACGGCTCACGGCGCCGATGGAGAACCAGTCCTGGGTCAGGGCGGCGGTGAGGTCGGCAACGGCGGTACCTTCGAGCGCGACCATCTTCCAGCCCGGGCCGTAGTCGCTGGCTTCGCTCTGGTAGGCGTAGTAGCCGGCGATGGCTTCGGCCTCGATGTCGTCCCAGATCAGCGCCGGGGTGCTGGAGAGCTGGTTGGGATCGAGGGACAGCGGGGTGACCGACCAGTAGGGCCAGTTGGCGGCGTTGACGTAGAAGTTGAACGTCACGGACGTAACGGCCGTGGCGTCGGGCACGGTGGTGATGTCGAACTTGAAGTAGCCGCAGTCCTCGCGGGTGGTGCCGGTGGTGGCGCCGCCGTAGACCAGGGCCTCGCCGCCCGTTTTGACGTCGTAGGTGGTGGTCCCGGTGCCGTTGGTCTCGGCAGTGGGATAAACGGTGTAGCTCGCGGCCATGGCACCCGTGGCGCCGAGACCGAGAACCAGCACGAAAGCGATAAGGTGTCTGATGCTCATCACTTCTCCTGTGGAGTGGACCGTGCCCGGCTCATTTTTCTGGAGGATGCCGGTGACGGTCCTGGGTTGGGAACTTTGAGAACAAAAGCTAAAGCGGCATTGACCAATGCCGCAACGAGCAGGAAAGATTGACCTCCTTTCACCTGCGCCGAAAAAAAGGAATTAGTAATCAGGACGTCAGCGAACATGCCGGCCGCACGATCTGCCGGCACTCGCTTCGGCCCATCGAGAGACGGGTGCGTACGAATACACACCCCGCCTTTAAGCCGCAACCACGGTTCGTCATACGATCACGCACTATCGAATGGTGCCGTAATACTCTATTCACTGTTCTCGTTCAGGAAGTGTTGAGACGAAGAAGCAGACGATTGCTCTCGTCAATACAACTTCAAATCTTTGCAATCGCTGTGCCAACGGCAGTTCCGCCTTGGAGCGATGATGACCCTGTTTTTACAACAATTTATAGTCTCTTGTCAATGGGTTTTGGCGGGGGTGCGAAGAATGGTGGGTATACAATTTCACATAGTTGGCAACCGATTGCTCTTTTCAGGGGGCGACGGCCTCCCCGATCCGCCGGAAATCCTGATGAATCTCCGGAAAGTCATTTTTATCAACAGGATATGTCGAGTCAACCGGCCGGATGCGGAGCTCCCCGGAAATTCCGGGGCCGTCATCCACCGGCCCCGTCGTGTGCCCGATGGTGGTGCTTCAGGGGTAATCGACGTCGTTTCCCGGTTTTGCGACAGCGGGCATCATCGTTGGTGCAGGCCATGTTGTGACGGATGGTGCAGATTCGCGTGCGGATCTTCAGCCGCCCGGCCCGTGGTCAGTCGAGTTTTTCATACGCGCCGAGGGTGAGGAACTCGGCGAAGTCCTCGCCGGTGACCAGCTCCTCGAAGAGGTGCCGCGCCGCGGTGAAGTGCCCGTTGTCGTAGCGCTGCTCGCCGATCAGTGAACGGATCTTCTCCAACTCCTCGTCGATCAGTGAACGGACCAGCTCGGCGGTCACCGGCCGGCCGTCGGCGAGCTCGCCGGTTTCGTGGCGGATCCATTGCCAGACCTGGGCCCGGGAGATCTCCGAAGTGGCGGCATCCTCCATCAGGTTGTAGATCGGTACGCAGCCGCTGCCGCCGAGCCAGGCCTCGAGGTACTGGATGCCCACGTCGATGTTGTGGCGCAGGCCGGCCTCGGTGATCGGGCCCGTGGGCACGCGCAGCAGGTCGGCGGCGGAGACGTCAACGTCGTCCCGTGTGCGGTGGATCTGGTTCGGGGCAGGCATGTTGCGGTCGAAGATTTCGCGGGCCAGGGGCACCAGCCCGGGGTGGGCCACCCAGGTGCCGTCGTGGCCGTCGGACGACTCGCGCTCCTTGTCCGCCCGCACCTTCTGCAGCGCCGCCTCGTTGGCCTCGGGGTCGTTCTTGATCGGGATGAAGGCGGCCATGCCGCCGATGGCCGGGGCGCCGCGGCGGTGGCAGGTGCGGATGGCCAGCAGCGAGTAGGCGTGCATCAGGTGGCGGTCCATGGTCACCAGGCCGCGGTCGGGCATGACGAAGTCGGGGCGCGAGCGGAAGCGCTTGATGATGCTGAAAATGTAGTCCCAGCGGCCGCAGTTCAGCCCTGCCGAGTGTTCGCGAAGCTCGTAGAGGATCTCGTCCATTTCGAAGGCGGCGGGGATGGTCTCGATGAGCACCGTGGCGCGGATGGTGCCCCGGGGGAGGCCCAGCGCCTCCTGGGCGGCGACGAAGATGTCGTTCCACAGCCGGGCTTCCAGGTGGCTCTCCAGCTTGGGCAGGTAGAAGTAGGGGCCGCTGCCCCGTTCGATCAGGGGGCGGGCGCTGTGGAAGAGGCAGAGGCCGAAGTCGAAGAGCGAGGCCGAGACCGGGCGGCCGTCCACGAGCAGGTGTTTTTCCTCCAGGTGCCAGCCCCGCGGCCGCACCATGAGTACCGCCGGGGAGTCGCCCAGCCGGTACGCTTTCCCCTGTGGGCTGGTGAAGCTGATCGTGCCCCGGGCGGCGTCGCGCACGTTGACCTGGCCCTCCACGCAGTTGGCCCAGGTGGGTGAGTTGGCGTCCTCGAAGTCGGCCATGAAGACGCTGGCCCCGGAGTTGAGGGCATTGATCACCATCTTGCGGTCCGGCGGCCCGGTGATCTCCACCCGCCGGTCCTCGAGGTCCGCCGGAAGCGGGGCGATGGACCAGTCGGCGTCTCGGATCTCCGCGGTCTCGGGCCGAAAGTCGGGCAGGCCGCCGGCGTCGAATTCGGCCTGCCGCTCCTGGCGGCGGGCCAGCAGCTCGCGGCGTCGCTCGTCGAAGCGCCGGGCCAGGCCGGCAACGAAGGCCAGCGCTTCACCGCTGAGAATCTCCTGCCCCGCCTCGCTCACCGGTGCGGTGATGCGGATGCCCTGGTCAATGGTGGTCGTGCTCATCATTCCCGTGCCCCTCGTCTGTGATGGTTCGTGTCAGCCCGTCTCGGCCCGCAGCGCTTCCGTGAGCGCTGAAAGGCAGAAGAGGATGTTCTTCGGTCTCGAGGCGTGGCCCATCAGGCCGATGCGCCAGATCTTGCCCGCCAGTGGTCCCAGGCCCGCGCCGATCTCCAGGTTGTAGTCGGTGAGCAGCCGCTCGCGCACCGCCGCCTCGTCCACGCCGTCGGGCACGAGCACCGAGTTGAGGTGCGGGATGCGCTCCCCCTCGGGAACGAGGTACGCCAGGCCGAGCACTTCGAGGCCTTTCAGCAGCCGGCGGTGGTTCGCCGCGTGGCGCTTCCAGGCGTTCTCCAGCCCTTCCTCGTGGAGCATGGTCAGCGCCTCGTGCAGGCCGTAGAGCGCGTTGATCGGCGCGGTGTGGTGATAGGCACGCTTCTTTCCCCCGCCCCAGTAGGCGCGCACCATGCCGAGGTCGAGGAACCAGCTCTGCACCGGTGTGCGGCGCTCGGCCACCACGGCCATGGCCCGCTCGCTCACGGTGAGCGGCGAGAGCCCCGGGGTGCAGGAGAGGCACTTCTGGCTGCCGGAGTACACGGCGTCCAGGCCCCACTCGTCAACTTCAAGCGGCGCGCCGCCGAGCGAGGTCACCGCGTCGACGATGACCAGGCAGTCGTGGCGGCGGGCCGCGTCGGCCAGCGCCCGGGCGTCGGAGAGTGCGCCGGTGGAGGTCTCGGCATGGACGAAGGCCACGGCCTTGACCCCGGGGTTGGCGTTCAGCGTGTCCTCAAGCGTCTGCGGGTCCACGGCGCGGCCCCACTCCTGCTCCACGGTGATCGCCGTGCCGCCGCAGCGGCCGACGATGTCGGCCATTCGCGTGCCGAAGACGCCGTTGACGCAGACCACCACCCTGTCCCCCGGTTCCACCAGGTTGACGATGGCCGCCTCCATGCCGGCGGAGCCGGGGGCGGAGATGACCATGGTCATCTCGTTGGTCGTGCGGAAGGCCGCCTGGAGCATCGACTTCACCTCGTCCATCATGCCCGTGAAGGCGGGGTCGAGGTGCCCGAGGGTCGGGCGGGCCATGGCCTGGAGCACCCGCGGGTGGACGTCGGACGGGCCGGGCCCCATCAGGGTGCGCAGGGGCGGAATGAAGGATTTGTTGCTGCTCATCGATTTTTCGTCCTCTGTGGCCGCATGCCGTCAGGAAGCGGAAACGGGCGGCTTGACCAGCGGGGTGGCCGGGGAGACCGGCTCCACCTCGCCGCTGCCCACGTGGTGCACTTCGGCGTCGCGGAAGTCGGGGGTTTTCTCGGTGAACTGCTCGGTCTCGGTGGATCCCTCCATGGCGGTGGTGGAACTCTGCCCGGCCATCACCGCCTGGTTCACGGCGTCGAAGTAGCCGGCGCCGACGAAGCTCTGGTGCTTCACCGCCCGGAAGCCGTGGTCCTTCTCCAACTCGAACTCGCGCTGCTGCAGGGCCGAGTACGCGGTCATGCCGTCGTCGCGGTAGGCGTGGGCCAGCTCGAACATCACCGTGTTCAGCGAGTGGAAGCCGGCGAGGGTGACGAACTGGTACTTGTAGCCCATGGCGCCCAGCTCGCGCTGGAAGGCGGCGATGGTGGCTTCGTCAAGGTGGCGCCGCCAGTTGAATGACGGGGAGCAGTTGTAGGCCAGCAGCTTGCCGGGGAACTTTTCGTGCATCGCCTCGGCGAACTGCCGCGCCTCGTCCAGATCGGGGTGCGAGGTCTCGCACCAGACGAGGTCGGCGTACGGGGCATAGGAGAGGCCGCGGGAGATGGCCTGCGCCAGGCCCTTCTTCACCTGGAAGAAGCCTTCGGGCGTGCGCTCCCCGGTGATGAACGGCCGGTCGCGCTCGTCCACGTCGCTGGTCAGCAGGCCCGAGCCGTTGGCGTCGGTGCGGGCGATGACCAGGGTGGGCACGCCGAGGATGTCGGCGGCCAGGCGGGCCGAGACGAGCTTGCTCACCGCTTCGCGGGTCGGCACGAGCACCTTGCCCCCCATGTGCCCGCACTTCTTGGCCGAGGAGAGCTGGTCCTCGAAGTGCACGCCGGCCGCCCCGGCTTCGATCATCCCCTTCATCAGCTCGAAGGCGTTGAGGATGCCGCCGAAACCGGCTTCGGCGTCGGCGACGATGGGCGCGAACCAGTGGGGCATGCTCTCCGAGCGGCCTTCGGCGTGGGTGATCTGGTCGGCGCGCACCAGGGCGTTGTTGATCTTCCGCACCAGTGAGGGCACGCTGTCCGCGGGGTAGAGGCTCTGGTCGGGGTACATCTGGCCCGCGTTGTTCGCGTCACCGGCCACCTGCCAGCCGCTGACGTAGATCGCCTTCAGCCCTGCCTGCACCTGCTGCACCGCCTGGTTGCCGGTGAGCGCACCCAGCGAGCGGACGAAGGGTTCGGTTTTCAGCAGTGTCCAGAGCCGCTCCGCCCCCATGCGGGCCAGCGTGTGCTCCTCGCGGACCGTTCCGCGAAGCCGGACCACCTCGGCCGCCGAATAGGGCCGCTCGATGCCCTCCCACCGCGGATCGGTGGACCAGTATTCCTCCAGTTCCCTGATCTGACCATGCGTGCTCATCGGGTTCCTCCAGCTCTTGTCTCGTCTCGGGTTCGATTGTCTGTCGGTCGGCGGCGCTCCGGTGCGGCGGCACCGCTCCCTCGCGATGAAACAGGGGAGAGAGGCGGACAGGCACGGGCTCCGGCAAAGGCCGGCGGGCGGAGCAATTTTCGTGTCACACCGATAACCTATGATATCTATCGATTATCTCCAGGCAACCGCAGGCCGAGCAACGATGATTGTAAATGTCTGATTGGACAGGTTTTGTCTGGTCCGGTGTTTCCGGTGGCGATCATCGGGGGGCGGGTTCCCGGACGGTGCGGGGCAGTGCCGCCCGCGGGGTGCGCAATGGGCCGGGCGGGTTGGAAGGATGGGAATCACTCGTTTCGCTTGAGCCTCTCGGGCGATGCGCCGATTCCCCCTTTCGCTTGAGGGGGGACGGAGTTCGGCCCGAGGTCAAGGCGGGAATCAGTCCACCAGCACCTCGCGGGGGATGGTAAACCCGGAGAAACCGTCGGCTTCGGCGGCGAGCAGGCGCTCCAGGGCGTAGCGGGCACGGAGGAACATGGTCTTGGCCCGCTTGCGGTCGAGGATGAAGCGGGTGGAACTGGCAAAGGAGCGGGCCAGGCCCAGGGCCAGCCGGGCGTTGAAGGTCGCGTCGCCCGCTTCTTCCGCGTAGCTGGAGGCAAACTCGAAAACGCGGAGCGAGGTGTGGGCGATGCGCCGCCGCACCGGTGCGTCGAAGACCTGGAGGCGCTGGCAGGAAACGAGAAAGACCGACATGTCCTGGGCGTAGTCCATGAGCCGCGAGCGGTGCAGGTCGATGAGGTGCACCTGGTCGGCCTCCAGGTCGTAGATCACGTTGTCCACGTTGAAGTCGCCGTGCCCCAGCACCGAGAAGGGCGGCTCGAGGGTCTTTTCGAGCTTCTTTGCCCGCTTCATCAGCGACTCGAAGGACGGGGCCTCCAGCCCGCCGATGGCGCCGCCGCCCTGCCGGAACCGCGGGTGCACGGTGTAGACGTCTTCGATGCGCGAGGAGAGCTGGTCGATGAACTTGGCCGGCTTCGATTTCTTCTTCCGCGTCTGGTTCCAGATGCGGGTCAGGGTGCGGAACAGGCAGTCGAGGGCCGGATCGAGGTCGATCCGCCGCCCGGTGAGCAGCAGCGACTCCAGCGTGTTCCCCGGCAGGTACTCCACGAGCAGGGAGGCGTGCTCCTTGCCCTCGTGGAAGGCGTGGATCTTCGGCGCCATGCCGGGCATGATCTCGTGCCAGTGTTCGATGCACCCCTTCTCTTCGAGCAGCTTCTTCTTGCGGCCGGACTTGAAGATGATCGAGCGGTCGCCGGCCGACCCGTCGCGCACCTCGTCGATGCGGCAGCCGGAGCGGGTCTCGCCGATGGCCCGCAGGGTGACCTCGTCGGCGTGGTCCTCGAGCTTGCCGGCCTCCAGCGAGTGCTCCAGCTCGTGGAAGTGTTCGATCTTGATCCGCTCGCCGAGGGAGGCGCTGATGATCGCCTCGCCGATGTTCTGCAGGGCGTCGCCCATGCGTTCGAAATAGTGGTGGATGAAGATCAGCGTCACCTGGCCCTGGACGTCCTTCCCGTTCCGCATCTGGTCGAGGCAGGCCTCGAAGCTGCTGTCGTAGATATGGTCCATCTCGACCTCGACGCGGCAGACGGCGAGAGCCTTTTCCACGTCCATCCTGAACAGGGCCTTCTCCACCAGGTCGAGACCGCCGGCCACCAGGTCGAGCAGCGGCTGAAAGTCGTTCTCCGCCAGCAGGCCGGGCTGCTCGATATGGGACACCTGGTCGGCGATGTCCTCGCAGAAATCGGAGATCCGCTCGAGGTTGGTGGCCACCACGTTGATCGAACGCAGCAGGTCCACCGGTGGGCCATCGTCGCCGAAATCCTCGGCCGCGGCGGTGTAGCATTTGCGGTGGATGATCCGTTTGAGGTTGTCGATGTAGTCGTCGCCGGCGACGATCTTTTCGAAGGCGGAGGGCGAGGGCTTGCGCAGGTAGGCGCCGATCCGCTTGAGCTGTTTGCGGACCTCGAGGATCTGGAACTGGAGGTTTTCCTCCACGCCGATTCGGGACAGGCGTTTCGGCATCAGTCGTGCTTGCCGTTGATCTGCAGCCGGCCGCTGCCGTTCTCGGCATGGCCGTTGCTGTCCTTCCAGCTGAACTTGATCGTCAGCCTGGCGCGGTCCTCTTTCCGGCTGGCCCGGACCTCGAAATTGACCAGGCCCTGGGGTTTGAGGACGATCTCGCCGTCCTCGTTGCTGAACGTGAGCTGGCCCGTGCTGAAGCCGTTGTTCAGCGCTTCCAGGTACCGTTCGATCGACAGGCGGTCCTGGAGGGACTCGTGCCGGAAGTCCCCGTGCTGTTCCTTCATGTCCTCCTCGCTCCGTCAGGCGTTGCGCGCCCGTAGCCCCGCAACCGTGGATGGGGTGGGATTCAGTCAGTGGAGATCGTCAGGTCCGACCCGGAAGCCGTTCTCCACTTGAGTTCGAATTCGATGCTCTCGTCCTGGTCCCGGGATGACGCCTTCACCGACACGTCCAGTTGCGGCGTGGGCTTGAGCTCGATGGCTTCCTCGCCCTGCCGTACCTGGATTGAGCCGCGCTTCAGGCCGGCCACGATGGCTTCGAAATAGGAAATCGCTTCTTCCCGAAGCATCACGCTCTTGAATTTCACCCTGGCCTTCTTGTCCTTGCGCTTCTTGTCCTTGCGTTTCTTTTCCTTCTTGTCCTTCTTCCCGTGCTTTTCAGCGCTTTTCGGCCCCGGCTCCTTGCCACTGGGCAGGAGCTCGTCGAGCACGGCGCTGGAACCGGTATCTGCAGGTTTATCGCTGGTCATCGTTCTCTCTTGGGCCTTCACCTTCTTCGTGGATTCTGCTGTTTCAACGCCCTTCCCGGGGTCGGCGGGAGGGGCGGCAGGCTTCTTCGCGGTTGCTTTTTTCACGGCTTTTTTCTTCTCTGAGCCGGCGCTGCCAACGGTTTTCGCCACCTTTTTCCGTCCGGTCTTCTTCGCAACTTTTTTGGCGGCGGTCTTGCCAGTCTTGACTTTCTTTACCACGGCTTTTTTACCGGAACGGCCCCGGCCGTGGCTGGATGCTTTCTTCTTCCCGCCTGGCGTGCTTTTCGCGGTTTTGCTCTTTGCCATTGCGACCTCGGGGGTAAGTGACGGCTGTCAAGTATGTCAAGAACGAATGATGACACTATTAAGGACTAAGGTACATATGGTTCATCCCCCCTATCGTCAAGACGTTTCGCCATTATTAACAGAAATTTAACAATGGGATTTCGTGTTTTCAGGCCACGGCGGGTCGGGGGTCGAGGAAGGTGGTCATTTCGAAGACCGTGGCGGCGTCGAACGTCTTGACGTAGGGGTAGTCGGTGCTCTTGCCCAGCACATGGCCGCGGGGGTCGAAGGTCACCACCGCGGCGCCATGGCCTTCCAGGCCCTCGCTGCGCCGGGTGTTGATATCCACCGAGGCGTCGCAGGCGAAATTGAGCACGCCGTGCCGCAGCGTGAGCTGCTGGCCGCGCAGGACATTGCGGTGGCCGTGGACGATGGCGTAGATCCCGGCGCGATTGAGGTCCCGGGCGCCGAACCCGGTGAAGGGGAAGTTGTGGTCGCGGTACTTGGTGCGGAAGCAGTTGCCCAGCGGGCCGTGGTAGAGCCCGAAGAGGTCTTCCCGCACCAGGGTGCGGAACTGGCGGTTCAGGCGTTCAACGCCGGCGCGACGGATGGCGGTGCTGATGATGTCGTCCACCCCGGCGTGGATGAAGAGGAACGAGCCGGAGCGCAGGGCGAGCTGCATCTCGTCGAAGAACCAGCCGAACTCGCCGCCGCCGGTGAACAGCTCCCGGCCCTTGCGCACGGCCTCCAGGGTGGCGGCCAGGCTGATGCCCGCCTCGGCCAACCCCTGCTTCAGCTGGGCCGTCTTGGCCTGCATGCGCACCAGCTCCAGCTCGATCTTCCCTTCGGGGATCAGCCCCTCCACAGCGGTGGGGAACCGCTCGTACCAGTCATTCCCCGGGAAGAGCCGCAGTTCCGCCTCGCGCTCGGTGACCGTGGGCCGGATGGCGTCGACCCCGCCCAGCTCGCCGCAGAGCTCGCGGATCAGGCCGATGCACTTGGTGCCCATGCGGGCGAAGAAGTGGGACATCATCGGGTCCCGGCGCTCGGCGCAGGTCAGGCCGAGCAGCACGCGCAGGTCGTGGTTGCCGGCCAGCAGGTCCACCGTGGCGCCGCTGTCCATCAGCCGGCGGATGGCCCGCAGCAGCCGGAAGTTCGAAGGCCCCTTGTCCAGGCAGTCGCCGCCGATGACGAAGCGGGCGTTCTCGCCGCCGGGCAGCAGGCCCAGGCCCTGCCGCCGGTCCCCGGTGCGCACGACGTGCCCGGTGGCCTCGAGGGAGCGGAGAAAGGCGTTGGCGTCGGCGTGCAGGTCGCAGAAGAAGTGGATCACTTCATCGGGCCAGACCCAGGGCTTGCGGCCGGCTTCGTCGCGGATCTCTTCACGGGAGATATCGTAATCGTCGCCGGAGAGGTCACGCAGGCGGCGGGTGTCGAACTTGGGCCACACCTCGCGCTCCGTGGGAATGGCGCCCGGCTCGGCATTGCCGCGCCGGGCCAACCCGTCGCCGGCGGTGATCACCAGTGTTGCCCTGTTCTTTTCTTTCCGGCTGCTCGTGCCCATCTATCGAATCTCCGTAGCTTTCAGTTATCGAACCTTCCACTGGCCGGCGACCCGCTTCCAGCGGCCGTCGTCCAATCGCTCCAGCACCACCGGCCGGCAGTGATGCATCGAGAGCTTCGGCGCCTCGTCGAGATCGAGCACCCCGAGGTGCACCGCGGCGTGCCTGAAGGTGCCGCCGTGGCCCACGAAGAGCCGCACCGTGTCGCCGTCGGCCTCGCCGGCCAGCTCGGCCATGCGCTCCTCGACCTTCCGTGCGGCCCGTTCCCCGGCCTCGTAGAGCGATTCGGCCCCGGGCAGCGGCAGCCGGAACTTGCTCTTCGACTTCCAGCCCCGCGGCAGCTCGTCGCAGCGGGGGTCGCCTTCCACCACCGACCGGATCTGGCCCATGGTCAGGTTGGCGGCGCTGCCCACGCTCCGCTCCGCGAGCTCCATGAAGGGGGTGACCCGGAACGCGCCTCCGAGCCTCGTGGCGAAGACCCTCGTGGAGAGGGTTGCCGTCTGCCACGCCCGGAGAATCGTCGAACTGTCCACCACCCGGTCCACCCGCCATCCCTCCCGGTGGGCGATTTCCAGCAGGCTGCCGGCGCCTCGCCGGGCCTGTGCCTCTCCAGCAGGGGTCAACGGGTACGGCTGGTGCGCGCCGGGCGTGTCCGGGGCCTGCTGGTATTGTCCATGTCGCATCAACGCCGCAAAAAACCTTGGCATCAAGTGCTCCAATCCATCGCCGGCCCCGTCGGCCTGTTGCGCAGCGCACATGTCCGCGCCGCACGAGGAGAATGTAATGTTCTTCTGTGAGGGTTATTAATGATTCTTGTTAATATTACATGAGCTTTCGGCGGCCGGTCAACAGCCCGCGTTGCAAAAAATGGTCACTTTTCAGGTGACTGAAATAGTGTTACATTCTGATCAACGGACGATCAACGGCACTTTCCGGCCCCAAGGAGATTCGAGATGAAGCGGACCTGCCTCGCGCTTTTCTTCGCGCTGCTCTTCGCCGCTGCCGGCTGTGGCGAACGGGCCGATCCGGGCCTCATCGAGGCCAATGGCTACGTGGAAGCCACGGAGGTGCGCCTGTCGGCGAAAGTGGGCGGCACGCTGGTGATCTACGCCCTCGATGAGGGCGACCGTGTGGAGGCCGGCGCCGAGGTGGCCAAAGTGGATACCGTGGACCTCGAATTGCAGCTCGACTCGGCCCGTGCCGGGCGCGACCTCGCCGGGGCGGAACTGCGGCTCAAACGGAGCGGCTACCAGCAGGAGGACATCGCCGCCGCCCGCGCCGAGCGTGGACGGGCCGAGGCCGATCTTGCCGCGGCGCAACGAGATCTGGACCGCTTCCAGGGCCTGCTCGACGTGGGCAGCGGGACGGAGAAGGCCCGCGACGACGCCCGGGCCCGGCGCGACGTGGCGGAGCAGGTGACCGAAGCCGCCCGTCAGCGGCTGGCCAAGCTGGAGGCCGGCTTCCGGCCCGAGGAGATCCAGGCCGCCGAGGCGCGGGTGGCCGAAGCCGAGGCACGCACCGCCATTCTCGAGCAGCAGATCAGGGACGCCACGGTGACCAGCCCGGTCTCCGGCGTGGTCACCGAGTCGCTGGTGGAGCAGGGGGAACTGATCCCCGCGGGGACCGTGCTGGCCGTGGTCACCGACCTCTCCGATGCCTGGCTCACCGCCTACATCCCCGAACCCGACCTGGGCCGCATCCGCATCGGCCAGGAGGCGGAGGTGGTCACCGACGACGGGCAGCGCCGTCAGGGCGCGGTCTCCTGGATCAACCCCCGGGCGGAGTTCACGCCGAAGAACGTGCAGACCCGCGACGAGCGGGTCAAGCTGGTCTACCGCATCCGGGTGCGCCTGGACAACGGCGACGGCCTGTTCAAACCGGGGATGCCGGCCCGGGCCCGGCTGCGGGCGGCGGAGGGCGGGGCGTGAGCGGCGGCGGGCCGATCCTCAGCTTCAGCGGCATGAGCAAGGCCTACGACGGCGTCACCGCCGTGGACCGGCTCGACCTCGCCGTGGCGCCGGGTGAGATGTTCGGCCTCATCGGTCCGGACGGCGCGGGCAAGACCACCAGCCTGCGCGTGGGCCTGGGGCTGCTTCGGCCCGATGGCGGCACGGTGAGCACCTGCGGCCTCACCCCCCATCGCCGGCGGCACCGGCTGGCCGGGCGTGTGGGCTACCTCTCCCAGCGGTTCTCCCTCTACGGCGACCTTTCGGTGGACGAAAACGTGGGTTTTTTTGCCGCGATCCACGGGGTGCGGGGCTGGAGGAGGCGGCGCGACGAGCTGCTCGACCTCGTACGGCTCACTCCCTTCCGCTCCCGCCAGGCCCAGCGGCTCTCCGGCGGGATGAAGCAGAAACTGGCCCTGGCCTGCACGCTGATCCACCGGCCGGAGCTGCTGGTGCTCGACGAGCCCACCACCGGCGTCGACCCGGTCTCGCGGCGCGACTTCTGGCGGCTGCTGGTTCAGCTGCAGGGGGAGGGCCTGACCGTGGTGATGACCACCCCGTACCTCGATGAGGCGGAACGCTGCCAGCGGGTGGGCCTGATGCACCGCGGGCGCCTGCTGACCAGCGGCGATCCGCGCGAGCTGCGGCGGTCATCGACTGCTGAGATCGTGGAGGTGGTCGCCCGACCGGCGCGCGAAGCCGCCGGCCTGCTCTCCCGGCACCCGGCCGTGAGGCGGGTGGAAACCTTCGGCGAGCGCCTGCACGCTTCGCTGAGGGGCGGGGCCTCCGGCGGCGCCGCGGCGGCCGCGACCGAGCTGGCCTCGGCCCTCTCCGGCGCCGGCCTGGAGCTGCTCTCCTGCCGGCCGGTCCGGCCCTCGCTGGAGGATCTCTTCATCACCATGATTCGCACGGCCGATGAAACGGAGGTTCACTGATGCCGTTCACAGCAGCAACGGGAATGGCGGTACTTTTCGCCCTCTGTGCCGCGGTCCCGGGGCCGGGCGCACCGGCCCGCGGCGCGGACGACAGCGGCAACCCGCCGGTCCGGCTCACCCTCGAGCAGGCCCTGGCCCTGGCCGAGGAGCAGTCGCCCGAGCTTGCGGAATACCGTGCGCTGCTCAGGGCCGGGGAAGCGGGGGAGGCGCTGGCCCGGGCGTCGAGGATGCCCGACCTGGACGTTTCGGCGCGGGCCTCCAAACTCTCCGACGTGCCCGAATACGCCGTGACCCAGCCCGACGGTTCGCGGGAGGTGATTTTTCCGAACATCCCCGAGCGCTACGGTGCGGCGATCGATCTGCGGGTACCGCTCTATACCGGCGGCCGGATCCGCTGGGAGCGCACCGCCGCCGAGTGGCGCACCGCGGCCGCCGGCGGAGACCTCGCCGCGGCCGCCGCGGACCTCCGCCTGCGGGTCACCGACGCCTATTGCCGGGTGGTGCTCGCCGGCGAGGAGGAGAAGGTCTACGCCGGCGCCATCGAGGCCTTCGAGGCCCACATCGCCGACGTGGAGCAGCGCATGCGCTTCGGCCTGGCGGCACGCAACGACCTGCTGGCCGTGCAGGTGCAGCGCGACCGCGCCCACCTGGCCCGGCTGGAGGCGGCTCGTGACCGGGCGGTGGCGGCGGCTGCCCTGGTGCGGCGGCTCGGGTTGGCGCCGGGCTCGGCAATCGAAGTGGCGCCCCTTCCGGACAGCGCCGGAGGCGACGGCGCCGGGCTGTCGCCGCTCATCGACGAGGCGCTGGCGGCCCGGCCGGAACGCGCGGCCCTGGCCGCACGGGTCGAGGCGGCGAAGGCCGCGACGGAGCGGGAGCGCGCCGAACGGCTGCCGGTGATCAGCGCCGGGGCGGGGTATGAGTATTCACGCCCGAACATGCTCATCATCCCGCCGGTGGACGAGTTCAACGACACCTGGGACCTCTCGCTCAACCTGACCTACCGTTTCTGGGATGGCGGCAAGCGCCGGGCCCGCATCGAGCGCGCGGAGCGCGAGGCCGAGGCCGTGGAGCGGCGGCTCGAGACCTTCGACCGCACTGTCGGCGAGCAGGTCACCGCCGCGTGGCACGACCTGTCGGCGGCCCGTGCCGCGGTGCCGGTGTCCGGCACCGGGCTCGCCTCGGCCGAGGAGAACCTCAAGGTGGCCGGCGACCGCTACCGCGAGGGGTTGCTCGCCTCCTCCGAGCTGCTCGACGCCGAGGTGGCCCTGCTCGAAGCCGGCCTGGCCTGCAGCGCGGCGGCGATTCGGGTCCGGCTCGCCGAGGCCCGCCTGGAAAGGGTGCTGGGGCGATGATCCGGGCGACGAACACGGTGGTGGAGGTCCGCGGCCTGACCCGCCGCTTCGGGAGCTTCACCGCGGTGGACGAGGTCACCTTCTCCGTCGGGCGCGGCGAGATCTTCGGCTTCCTCGGCTCGAACGGCGCGGGCAAGACCACGGTGATCCGCATGCTCTGCGGACTGCTCGCCCCCAGCGGGGGCGAGGCCCGGGTGCTGGGCATCGACGTGGCCGCGCGGCCCGAGGCGGTGAAGCGCCGCATCGGGTAC
>Ga0180429_10000555_pt1 | contig 32882 bp, 23 predicted proteins | sample SS_ome_FD_132428 | JGI IMG/M metagenome (GOLD analysis project Ga0180429, IMG submission 132428) | Hypersaline lake sediment archaeal communities from the Salton Sea, California, USA - SS_1_S_1 metaG | ecosystem: Environmental > Aquatic > Non-marine Saline and Alkaline > Hypersaline > Sediment ...
AAAGCCGGACGATGTCCGGGGCCATGACGCCCATCACGGTGAAGATGGGTATCGCCATGAGCCCCGTATACTTCATTCCTCGAAGGATGAGTTGATGGACTGCGTCCAGACGGTCCTGGGCCATCAATTCCGAGGCAGCCGGCAGGGAGGCCAAGACCGCGGCAGAGGGGATACGAAAGGAAAAGCTCGCGAGCGTAAAGCCCACGGTGTACAAGGTGACGTTGGCGATGGGCAGCAAGATCCCCAGAATCAGTTTGTCGAGAACGCCCACGTTTCGTGCAGCCAGCTGATTGATGAACATGGCGAACGAGAAGTTGACGATCTGCTTGAGTTCACGCTTCTTGAAGATCCGGGGGAAGAACCGAACCTCCGGGAGTATGCGCTTGGCAATCCACATCTGGAGCAGGAAGCTCAGGACGTCCATCACCGTGGCGAAGAGCATGAAGGCGACCAGCTTGTAGCCCATGGTGACGAGCAGGATGGCTCCGCTGTAAGTGATCAGGGCATTCCCGATCGTTATTGTGCGGGCGATGTCCTGGCGCTGGATTCCGTTCAGCAGGTTGCCGAAGATGCCCAGGGTGAGCCCGTTGAACAGAGAAAGGGCCGAGATCCAGAAAACGTAGCGGCCTTCCGTCCAGAGGGAGACAGGGATATCGAACACATGTTGGACGAAGAGACTCGAGAAGGCGACCAGAATCGCCGACCCCAGGATGCCCAGGCCCAGGTAGAGAAGCAGGGAGGTGCTCAGCATCTCGTTGAGACGCTGGAAATCCCGCTTGGCGTAGTACTCTGCCACGAATTTCGTCAGGGAGATACCGATTCCCAGATCCAGGAGCCCTACATATCCCACCACACTCATTACGGTGGCATAGATTCCATAACGGTCCTGCCCCAGCCCGTGGATGAGGATGGGCATGGCGATGAACCGGATGAGTGTAACGCAGATGATCGCCAGGTAGTTGAACAGGGTGTTCCGGACCACCTTCCTGGCGGTTCCCTCTTCTCTCATAATGGGTTCTTTTCTCGTAACGCAGGGGGGTTCGGGAGAGTATCCATCTTTTCCGGCAAGACTTCAATATCCCAACGAGGAATGCTTTGTGACAAAACTTTGTGGACGGAAAAAATCGACGAATACGCCTTCGGCAGGATCCGGGTCTGCGGCAGACACTATTCCGCAGACCGGATCCTCTATCCCGACCGTATCGAGCGGGACGGGTGGAGGAAGAAAGGGCACTATCTCCAGGTCAGGGACCTTGCCGGCCTTGTCGGAACCCCCTGTGACACCCTGAGCCCCGACCCCTTCTTTTCAGTCCTTGAGTCTTCCCCGATTGACAAGCCTCGAGGGATCCAGCCACTTGTCCACCTCGTCCGGCGCCAGCACGCCCATCTCCACTACGACCTCTGCGACCGTAATGCCCTTCTCGTGGGCCTTGTAGGCAACCTTGGCCGCCTCGGCGTAGCCGATTTTCGATATGAGCGCCGTGGCCAGGGCGAGGCTCTGATCGAGGTTCCGCTTCACGTTGTCCCCCCGGACCTCGAGCCCCTCGACCAGCCGAGTCCGAAACACCTCGCAAGCGTTCGCAAGAATCTGCATGGATTCGAGCAGAGCATAGGCGGTCACCGGAAAGGTCACGTTGAGCTCGAACTGCCCGCCCGCGGCGGCGGCCACGGCCGTTGCATGGTGTCCGGCCACGGCCAACGCCACCTGAACGATCGACTCGCAGACCACCGGGTTGACCTTGCCGGGCATGATGCTCGAGCCGGGCTGGAGCGAAGGCAGCTGAAGCTCCCCGATGCCCAACCGAGGCCCTGAGCCCATCATACGCACATCATTGGCGATGCGCTGCAATTCGGCCGCCAGGGTTGCCACGCGGCCCATCGTGTCCGTGACGGCCGGCCTTCCGGCCATGTGGACGAGCGGGTCGGCCGCTACCCGGATGTCTTCATCCAGGGCGGAAGACAGGAGCTCCGCAGCCCGCTCGACGAGCCCTTCCGGCGCCTGGAAACCTGTTCCCACGGCCGTTCCGCCGAGAGGAATCTCGCACAACAGCCCGACCGCCTCCTCGAGACTCGTCTTCACGCGTCTCAGGACCCCCACGTAGCCCCGGAACACATGGCCGAAGGTGATCGGCAGGGCATCCTGCAGGTGGGTGCGACCGGTCTTCACGACGCCCTCGTACTGCTTCGCCTTTGCATCCCAGGCGTCGATCAGGCTCGCCAGCTTCGGGACCAGCTCGTTTCGCAGCAGGTCGACTCCCCCCAGCTGCAGGGCCGACGGAATCGTGTCGTTGCTCGATTGCCCGAAGTTCACGTGATCGTTCGGGTTCACGTGCTCGTACGCGCCCACCTCCCCCCCGAGCTTCCCGTTTGCCAGATTTGCGACCACCTCGTTCATGTTCATGTTCGAGGAGGTCCCGGATCCGGTCTGGAACACGTCGAGAGGAAACTGGTCCTTGTACCGGCCTGCTGCCACCTCCCGCGCCGCATCCCGGATCGCCTCCGCCTTCTCCTTGTCCAGATAGCCCATTTCAGCCGCTGCCTCGGCGGCGGCGGCCTTGATGTCTGCCAGCGCCTTCAGCAGGGCCCACGGCATCCTGCGGTCCGATATCGGCAGATTCAGCCTTGCCCTTTCCGTGTTCGCTCCCCAGAGCGCCCCCTCCGGAATTTCCACTTCCCCCATCGTATCCCGTTCAACACGTAATTTCGCCTGCTTCGCCATCACCTATCCTCCTAAAATCTGCACTTTCCTTGTTCCGGCCGATGGACTTCCAACCTGTTAATATAACGCAAAGAGGGATCTTGGAAAAGGGGGGGCACCGTTCAAAGGAGCAGATGCTGCCGAATCCTCTCGTACTTCACCTTCTGCACCAGGGACCGTACGGCACGATCGGGTGCAAGGTAGACCGGAACGCCCGCCTGCTGGATCTCGGTGAGATCGGCGAGAATGTCGTAGCTGGAGACATCAGTGCCAAAAATGAGCATTTTGCCCGGCTCACGGGCTTGTACGGTCTCGAGGGCGATGGACCTCATGATCTCGGTCACCGGGCCGGCCGCAGCAAGCGTGTACATGATGAGAACGTCCACCTGAGGATCCTTGAGCAGGGTCTTGGCCACCTCGATGAAAACCGGTGGATGCCAATAGAAGCCCATATCCACAGGATTCTCCAGAAAGGTCTTGGGCGGCAGGAGTTCACCGATCTTCCGGCGAGTCTCCCCGCTGAGTTGGGCCAGTTCCAGCCCGAAGGAAACGCACAGATCGGCGAGCATGATGGCCGCACCCGCCTGGATCGACATGATGGCCACCCGGGAACCGCGGATCGGTTCCTGGATCGTGAAGAGCTTTGCGGCGTCCATGAGTTCCTGGGGGCTTTCCGTCCAGAGGATGCCCGCCTGCTGGAGGCCGCCCTGATAGAGCTCGTACCGCCCCGCCATGCTTCCCGTGTGCGATTGGGCAGGCCCGGCGATCGCCCCGGAGCTTCCCACCTTGTAAGCGAGGATCGGCTTTCGAGGCGCCACCTCTCTTGCGGCCCGGAGTAGCTCCCGAGGCTCGTTCGTACCCTCGAGGTAGAGCCCGATCACGGCCGTTTCTTCATCTTCCCCAAAGAAACGGATCAGATCCTGAAATTCCACGTTCGCACGATTTCCCAAGCCGACGACGGAACGGAGGCCGACCCCTTCCCGCATGGCCTGATATCCGAGAATGTGTGCGACCCCCCCGCTCTGGCTCAAGAGGGCGATCTTGCCCGGTAAGGCCCTGGAAAAATCCGTACTGAAGGAACCGTTGAATAGGCCAGCGGGGGTGACGGCGCCGAACGTGTTCGGACCAATGATACGGATCGCGTACTGATCCGCAATGGACAACATTTCCTCATACAGCCGATCCCCTTCTGCCTCCTCCAACTCGTTGAATCCCCCGGATATGATCACCGCCAACCGGACGCCCTTTTCTCCACACTGTCTCAGACAACCCGGAACGTGCTCTGCCGGAACGACGAGGACCGCCGCCTCGGCACTCCCCGGGACTTCGTCCACGGATCCGTAGGACGGTCTGTCCAGGATCCGTTCCCGGTTGACGTTGACCAGGTGCAACTCCCCCGGGAAGCCTATCTCGAGGAGGCTCCGTACGACCAGATGCCCGTATTTGACAGGGTTGTTCGTCGCGCCCACAACGATCACAGAGCGTGGACCCAAAAGGATAGCCAAGGGGTCACCGGGAAGGTCGATATTGTTCATCACGTCCTCTCAGCATCCGCTCGAAAGGGCAGCCCGCCCGCATATTGTTCGAAGCCTTCTACTACGAAATTGCATGCAATATGCGGGCTCTATGGGCGCCTCTTCTTCTGGTCCTGCAGGAATTTTCAGGAGCATAGAACCTTACGGATCGGCCGCACACCTGTCAAGCGACCCCGCCCCTCCGGAGGGCGCGACGGCAGGCCCCTTCATTGCCCTGCCCTACCCCGTATGGTACCGTTTGCGCACCTGTCCGACATATGTAGCCGTGCTCAATCGGGCACGGGCACGAATGCCACCCGCCATTGAAAGGGACAGCACATTGATTAGACCCATTCATTACCGAATCCATCTGGAACCCGACCTGCAGACATTCCTTTTCGCGGGCACAACGGAAATCCTGCTCGAAACGAAGCGGCCCGTCAGCGAGATCTGCCTCCACGCGGCAGAACTCGCCCTTTGGAGTTGCAGGGTGAGACTCGCCGAAGAATTCGTGGACTGTCCGTTCTCTGTGGGGCCTCCAAAGGAAGAGCTCAAGATACACCTCCCCCGGGAGATGGGGGGGGAAATCCGCCTCACCATCGACTTCACGGGCAAGATCAACGCGAAGATGGCGGGCTTCTACAGGAGCAGGTACGTCCTGGAAGGGCATGAGCGAACCATTGCAGTGACACAGTTCCAGGAGAGCGACGCGCGCAGGGCTTTCCCGTGTCTCGATCAACCCCGGGACAAGGCCACTTTCGATGTGGAGATGGTCATAGACGAGGGGAGGGTCGCCCTGTCCAACATGCCGGTCGAGAGCGAAGAAACCTTGGGCGGCGGGAAGAAGATCGTTCGGTTCGCCCAAACCCCCAGGATGTCGACGTATCTCCTCTTCTTCGGGGTCGGAGAGTTTGAGTTCGTCCGGGACGAGGGAGATGGACGGGTCCGTGCGGCCACTACACCCGGAATGTCGAAATTCGCCGGCCTGGGTCTCGAGCTCGGACGGAAGTCCCTCCACTTCTGCGAGGCATACTACGGGATCGACTATCCCCTTCCCAAGCTCGATCTGATTGCCGTATCGGATTTCGCCTTCGGTGCCATGGAGAACTGGGGAGCCGTGACCTTCCGCGAAAACCTCCTCCTGCATTTTGCCGACATCACCTCCAAGGCGGGAAGACAACGCATCTTCGAAGTCATCGCACACGAGATTGCACACCAGTGGTTCGGCAACCTCGTCACCCCATCCGACTGGAAATACCTCTGGTTGAACGAGAGCTTTGCCACCCTGTTCGGAAACCGTGTGGTGAGCCACTACCACCCGGAATGGGAGGTGTGGGCCCAATTTCTGCACGCCGATACGAACAGGGCCCTCGATCGCGACGCCATGCAGAATACCGTCCCCATCGAAATGCCGGAAGGGGAGCAGATCGCGATCAACGAGGTCACGGCGCCGATCATCTACGACAAGGGGGCGAGCATCCTGCGCCAGGTGGAAGGCTATCTGGGCGAGGACGCGGTCCAGGAAGGCCTCAGGAGATATCTGAAGAAGCACGCCTACGATTGCGCCTCCAGCCATCATCTCTGGGAAGCCCTCGAAGAAGCGGCTGAAAAGCCGGTCACCCGCATGATGAAGGGATGGATCGAGCAGGCAGGCTATCCGATGATCGAAGCGAGAAGAGAGCGCGGCAGACTGCTTCTCACACAGAGGAGATTCACCTATCTGGAAGAAGTACCCGGCCCGACGTGGGTGATCCCGGTCAACGTCAGGGTCTTCGATGCGAGAGGAGGATCGAGAGAGTTGACCACCCTCCTCGACGGGCTGGAGACAGAGCTGGATATCGGAACCGAAGCAGTCGCCTACAAAGTGAACTCGGGGCGGACCGGGTTCTACCGCGTCAAGTACGACGACAGTGACAACCTGGAGCGTCTTGGCCGTCTGGTGTCCGAAAAAACGCTTTCCATCGAGGATCGGTGGGGCATCCAGAACGATCTGTTTGCCTTTGCCAAGAACGGCGAGATTGCTGTGCAGGACTACCTGACGTTTCTCGCCCATTACGGGGAGGAAGACGCATTCCTGCCCCTTGCCGGCATTGCCGCCAACCTGTTCCAAACTTACCTGGTCATGGAAGGAGACAGGCGGGAGAAGGCGGCCGGCCTAGGCAGAGACCTCATTGAGAAGCTGCTCGCAAGGGTCGGCTGCGAACCCGGCCCGGGAGAAAATCACACGACCTCGATGCTCAGGGATCAGGTCATCCTGCCCGCGGTCATCTATGGCCTCGAGAACGTGGCCGATTTCGCTGCCCGGAGATTCGACGCCTTGACAAGGGGCGAACCGGTACACCCGGACATCATGAAGAGTGTCATGCAGGTGGGTGCCTGGACGGGCGGCCGAGGGGCCTTCGGCTGGTTCAAGCAGAGGCTCGCCAGGGCGGAGAGCGAGCACGAACGGATGAACGTCCTGGCGGCGCTCGGCAGTTTTCGAGCAGACGGGTCGCTCGATGAGGCCCGGAAGTATGTCCTGGACGAGGTCCCGGACCGGAACAAATTTGTGTCCATCTGTCACATGGCGCTCAACCCGAGCGCCATCCCGGACATGTGGGAATGGGTTCTTGCCAACCTGGAGGCCCTGGAGCAACTCCACCCGATCCACTACGAAAGGGTCTTGGCCGGCATCGTACCCGTGTGCGGTATGGGGAAGCAGGAACAGGTGGAGGCCTTCTTCACAGACTACATCAGAAGAAGGCAGACGGCCGAAGACACCATCCGCATGGCCCTGGAAAAGCTCGCCATCTATTCGAGAATGAGGGCTTCCCCGGCCGGTTCATAAGGCTGCCGGGTTCAGAGCTGTGCGCCCGACATCCTGACGATCATTTCGATCGTCGCGTCGGCCTGCGCCTTGTAATACCTTGCTTCGTCGTCTGGGTCCGAATTCTGTGCATAGAGCTCGTTGGCCTTTTTCGCCATCTCACCGGCCTGCTCGATCTCGCCTGCCATCATCCGCCAATAGCTGCAACGCATATGACACCCTTGACGAGCCGTGGTTTCGCCCTCTGCAAGGCGCTTCCCTTCACAAGCCTTTTCGGTCTCGTTTTCCACATCCGCAACATCGGTGAAATCAAAAATCTTCCAGATCTTCTTCTTTGTGTCCTCGTAGGCGATCAACATGTAACGCTTCACAAACGGCCTTCCACCTTCTCGTGGAATGAGCAGGCTCACCACCTGTTTGTACCCCTTCACGCCCGGGATATCGGTCGAGAACATCTCTTCAGACAACAGCTTGATGTCTTGGTATGCGGGAAACTTCATGGTTTGTCGCCATCTTGTTTCCGCCAGCATCTTCTTCCCGTCAGGGGTGTCGATGCCCTTCAGGGCCTGCAGGAATCTGTCTGCAGATTCCTTGGCGGAAGGCTCTACCTCGCTCTGCGTATCTGCGAGGTCTTCCTTTGCTTCAGCAGGGGCCTCCGTGGTTTGCGGCGGAGGCGTGTCCGGCTTGCAGCCGGGCAACAGGAGCAATATGACCAAAGCCAGGGCAAAACCACTCGTCTTTCTCATGACCCGATTCCCCTTGTTTCCTTTCCGACGTGCACACCGCCACAGCCGACTCCATCTAGCACGCCGACAATCTCATCGTCAAGGCTCGCCCCGGTCTTCTAAGCTTTCGGGATCAAAGAGCCGATCTAGAGATAGATGCAAAAGACAGGGAAGACAGCATGTTACGATCGTTTCTTTCCCGGTTTGGGATCGGCTCAGCGAGGAACCCGCCCGCAAGGCCGGCACAACGGCCGTCCCGCGTCGTGTCCCTTCCTCCGGAAGAGGAACCCTCGACAAAGGACGACTCGGTCACGCTTTCGCCCGATGCGGTCCGTTTTCTGCAAGGCCTCAGCAGCGCTCCGTCAACCTCGGACCTGCAAGAACTGCCGGCCGACGACCGGCTCTTCCTGTCTGAAATCATGAAAAGGCTCCGGGAGAATTCCCTGGAAGTGCCGGTTCTTCCGAATACGGCCATCGAGGTCTCCAGGCTTCTGGCCGACCCCATGAGCAACCTGGACGACTTCGTGAAGGCCATCGAAACGGACCCTGCCCTCAGCGTCAGTGTGCTCCGGACCGCGAATTCCGCGTTCTACGCTCTCTCCGTCCCAACGACCAGCCTGCGGGATGCCGTGTTTCGGATCGGGCTCAGCCAACTCAGGACGATCGTGATCCTCTCCCACCTACAGGCCAAGGTCCTGCAGTCCGGCTTGTTCGAGGACGAGGTGCACTGGCTGTCCGACCTCTCCCTTGCGTTGGCCCATCTCGGGCAAACGCTGGCACCCGAGCTGGGCCTGGAGCGTTCCGTGGCGTTCACGAGGGGCACGCTCTGGCACCTCGAGCATTTCCTGATCATGGGGACCTTGGTCGAGGTGGCCAAGCAGCACCGGGTGAACACGCACCCCTCCGAGCAATGTCTGCACGAGGCCTTCTTTCGCTTCGGCCGGAAGATCAGGGAACTTGCTGCAAGGATCTGGGAACTCGAAGATCTGCTGATCCCGGAAGCGGAGGAAGAAGAGGTATCCCTCCGCTACGAACATCTCCATCGCACACTCATCGCCGCGTGGACCGGAACAGACCCCCCGCAGGAAGTCGACTGGGTTTCCCTGCCCAAACTCGCTCAGGCCCTCGCCAAACTAGCTGACCACCGGTAGAGTCGGTCGCATGAGGAAGGATCCCGGAAGGGGCCGGCTGGGGATCGTGCCCGTGCTTGAAACGGCAGAGCCCTGCAAATTCTCGCTGGAAACTCGAATAACGAAACGCTATGGGAGGGTTTCACACACCACGGCGCTCGAGCACACCGGATCCTGACAACAAGGATCTTCCGGTCCGGCGGCATTGCAGGCATGGTCGCAGTCGGCCAGCGGATCGCACACGTCGTTCGTGCACAGGTTGCCGTCGTCACAGAGGGTATCATCCGGCAGGTTATCGCAGGCGTCGGCGCCCTCGTTGCAGGCGTCGTCGGTGCAGTCTATCGCATCGTCGCAATCGGGTGGGGAGCCTGCCTGACAGACATAGCCCGCGCAGACCTCCTCCCCGTTGCACCACAGGCCGTCATCGCAGTCTTCCGGCCCGGTGCATTCCTGGCACCCGCTGTCGGCCAGATCTACATCGCCGTCACAGTCGTTGTCCAATTCGTCGCTACAGATCGAATCCCCATACGAGGCCTCGATGATGCCCGGATGGATGTGGGGATCCGAATCGTCACAGTCACCGCCGCTACATGCATCACTCACATACGTATCCCCGTCCTCATCCAGTGGTTCCCCACCGCATGCACCGTCGGAACAGACATCATTCATCGTGCAGGAATTCCCATCGTCGCACGGGTCCGTGTTGTATGTATGAACGCAGGCATAATCTACACAGTCGTCATCCGTGCACACATCCCCGTCATCACAATCGTCGGGGAGGACGCAGTCTTGACAACTACCGTCTTCGCTGTCCGTCAGTCCATCACAATCGTTGTCCCGCCCGTCGCTGCAGATCGGATCCCCATACGAGGCCTCGATGATACCCGGATGGATGTCAGGATCCGAGTCATCACAGTCCGGCTCAGGGTGGGGGCAGGGCGGCGCCGCAGGGTCACCGTAGCCATCCGTGTCCAGGTCCGTGCAGGTGGGAAGGGCGAGTTCGAGGATTTTCTCTTTCACGAGTTCCGCGATCCGTTGGTGACCCGCTTGGATCGGATGAAGACACTCCCCTCCAAAATAGAGCGCCCCCCAACCGGGCGTGGAGATGAAGTCATCATAGATGTCCACGAGCGGAATCCCCTGCTGCCCCGCATAGGTCCTGAGCCATGCGTTGTACTCCTCCGTGGTCGGGGTCTCCGAGTCCCCGCAGTAGCCCACGCGAGGGGGCAGGGTGCAGAGGATCAGGGGCGTATCCGTTGAGGCCGCTGCGTCGATCACGTTGATTGCGCTCTGCTGAATATCTTCCATGAGGATCGGCGGGGCACCGAACAGGTCATCGCTCAGGTCATTGCTCCCGTGCATGAGGACCGCGAAGTCACAGTCACAGAAACTCAATGCATCCCGCCAGCGAACCAGCGTCGCCGCATCCGTCAGCTTCTCCCCTCGCGTTCCCTGGTTGATAACCAGAGGGTCGAATTGACTCAGATACGGATCGTCCTCCATGGTCAACCCAACCCACGAACAACCCCAGTAGATAAGCGAGTCGCCGAAAGACATGACGCGCGGAAAGGTGTCCCCTTCAAGAACGAGGAAGGCCTTTCTTTCGCTCACCTGGGGGCCTCTCGCAACCGTGACCATAACCGTCCCGCTGATCCCTTCCGGGACCTCGACGTAGATGTCCGAATCTGTCCATTTCCGGATGCCGAGTGCCGGGACGAGGTCAAAAAAGACGGACCCGTCCGTCCCGAGTAACTCTGAGACCGGGGCCCGAATGTCGATGACGTCACCGACCTTGCCCTCACCCGGAGCCAATAGGTCTATGTTTGGGCTTGGAGAACATCCCAGAAAGGCCCAGGCGACCAGGAGAAGGAGCGCGCTCTTCACTGTTCCCGTCACTTTCGGTATGCTAAGAGGTTGGAAGGCTGGTCCCCCCTCAAGGAGAGGCTCGGAGGTCAGCGAATCCGGGATCGATTCGGTCATGACGGAAACACCGGCCATTCAATAACGTATGTATGGTTAAAAAAACGAGGCAACGCGAATTATAGCGAATGTTGTTGTTTCCTGTCAAGGAAATTTGTTTCGTTTTGTTTCGCTCAATCCTTCATGTGTTGCCGGTCTGATCGGGGCATGAGGCATCGTCTGTACTCCAAAAATGTGCCATGATACAAGAAATTCACCAATTCTTCTCGAAAATGGCCGGCGAGGGTTCAACCTTGAAGAAAGGGATCGACTTCTGCCCTTGCACACGAGACTTGAAACTGTATTCGCCAAAGAAGCTCCGTCGCAGGAATGCCGGCAGGGCCAGGGCCTAGAGGCGCTTGCTCGACGCTTCTTTCCCCCTTGAATGATCCGGATGCGACAGGTTGTCCTCCACGGATCCGGCAATTTCACTGCCATTTGCCGGATGGACGGACGGTGGAGCAGTACGATTCCTACCCATTGTTGCTTCCACTCACGTCGGCATGCTCCTGATGCTGACGGAAAGACCATGCCATGCTCGGTGCCCACGTTTCGATAGCAGGCGGACTGCACAACGCCCCCCACAACGGCAAAGCGGGCGCCTGCGAAGTCGTACAGATCTTCACCCGGTCCAGAAACCAGTGGGGGACCCGAAAGATCCTCTCCGGGGAAATCGAGAAATTCAGGCAGGCACAAGAAGAAACAAAGGTGCGGGTCGTCTGCGCCCACGACAGCTATCTCATCAATCTCGCCTCCCCGGACAAGGCCCTTTTCCGGAAGTCCTGGACCGCCCTTCTCGAGGAGACAAGAAGGTGTGACCTCCTGGGCATTCCCCTCCTCGTCGCACATCCCGGATCGCACGTAGGCTCCGGCGAGGCGAAGGGCCTGAAAAGGATCGCCGAGGCCCTGAACCGAATCTTCGACCGATCCCCGGACGGCAAGGCGACGATCTGTCTCGAGACGACCGCCGGGCAGGGAACCTCCATTGGCCACCGGTTCGAGCATCTCGCTCACATCCTGGACCGGGTCGACAACCAGGACCGCATGGACGTATGTCTGGACACGTGCCACATCTTCGCCGCGGGGTACCCAATCAAGACGCGGAAGGGCTACAGGGATACCATGAAGGCCTTCAACGACGTCCTGGGACTTGAACGGCTTCGCGTCATCCACATGAATGATTCGAAGAAAGGTCCCGGCACCCGCGTCGACCGGCACGAGCACATCGGCCGGGGCTGCATCGGGAAAGAACCTTTCGGCTTCTTCCTAAACGACAGGAGACTCGCCCGGGTTGCCAAGATCCTTGAAACGCCAAAGGCATCGCCTCTGGATGACCGGCGCAACCTGAACAGGCTGCGTTCCCTGGTGAAGAGGGGAAAGAACGGGCGGCACGCATAGCTAATCCCGCGTGTATGCGGTATGCTGACAAGGCGAAAAGACGAGCGAACCAGGAGATACCCACATGCGGAGAACAGGCCTTCTTGTCGGTCTCTGGCTGTTGACGGTCGCCCCCTGCCTTGGGACGACCCTTCTCTGGATGGACGTCCAGGATCTGACAACGAAGTCGACGTCGGTGGTGATGGGCCGGGCGACCTCCCAGAGAGTTCTGACCGTCGGACCGGGGGTTCCCCTCAACCAGCTCTCTTTCGAGATCTCGAGGACACTCAAAGGAGACGTCCAGGGAACCATCGTCGTCAACAACCCCGGATTTCCCGGAGCACCTGCCTTCAACGAGGGGGAGGAACTCATTCTGTTCATCTACACCCGGGAAGACACACACGTGCTGACCGGCTTCCAGCAGGGAAGCTTCAGAATCATAACCGACTCTTCGGGCAACAGAGTTCTGGACCGTGCCATGCCCTCACGCCGGAAGTCGCTTGCCGGACACCGTTCCGTGGACAGGCTCGTCTCCGAAATCCTGGACGCGGCACAATAGGGAGAGACCATGACGCGATTTCCTCCGGTTGGACCTACTCTGTGCGTCCTCATGAGCCTCCTGCTCCCCACACTGGCCTTTGCCGGCGGTCAGCTGTATCTGCTGTCCCCGACCCCACCCTTCTGGCCTGACGCCTCGTTTCCCGTGCCCTTCAACATAAATCCCGACTCTGCCATGGAGAGCATCACCGGCCCCCTGCCCTCTCAGCAGTTCGTCGAAGCGACCGAAGCCGCCTTCAGCACCTGGCAGGACATCCCGACCTCTCGGATAACCTTTGCGCGGGGCCCGGATGTGGACGCCCCGCTCGACAGCGACCCGAACGATGACGTCAATCTGATCGTCTTCCACGACTGGGCCGTTGTGCAGGGACTGCCGATCCCCTTGCCGCCCGGCGTCCTCGGCGTCACGAATTCGGTTTTTGACTTCGAGACCGGGGAGATGCAGGGGGCAGCCATCACCCTGAACCCGGATCCCCTGCCGGATCTCCCGAATCCGGACTGGTCCACATCCGGAGCGCCGTGGACGCTCGACGTGGAGGCGGTCATTCTGCACGAAGCAGGGCATTTCCAGGGCCTCTGTCATTCGAACGTCCGCAACGACAGCCTCGGAAATCTCGAGGGCCCGCCTTCGAATGCCGCCGTCATGTTTCCTTTCATAGGGGGCGACGTCTTGGACAGCCGCACCCCGGACCCGGACGACATTGCGTGGCACGGGTACATCTATCCTTCCCCTTCGTACGATGCCTCCTTCGGATCGATAGAAGGGAATGTGCCCTACAGCTCCATGATGCTCGGATGCATGACGCCGGCCGGGGCAAACGGCGCACATGTGGTGGCAAGGGACCTCAACCAGACGATCGGAGGAGAGCCCCGGATGGTCGTGGGCACATACAGCTACAGAGCGGACGGCCGCCTCGCCCCCTACAGGCTCCCAGGGCTCCCCCCGGGAGAATACGGGGTCTGGATCGAGCCCATGGACGGTTCCCCTGTTGCCGCTCTCCAGATCAACACCCGAATGCAGTTCTCCCTTGATACAGATTTCCCGGAAGATTGGTACTCAGGCAGCAGTGAGTCGGGGACCGAGGCGGCGCCTCACGATCCGGCGAGTGCGGTATCGGTAACGGTTGCGGGAGGCGAAAGGCTGACGGGAATCGACATCCTCATCGAGGAGTTCGTACCCGGGTGGTGCATGAACGTCGTTTCAGAACACAAACGAGGACAGTCCGGCAGAACGATCTTGGGCGCACTGGGAATTTTGTTTCTTCCGTTCCTCTTTCTGTATCTGATCAAACGGGCTAGGCCGCCTTCTCTTAGGACGGAATCCGTGATACCTTCCTGCTCATGTCTTCCATCGACCACCCTTTCTTCCGAAAACAGGTCGTCGCCGGCGTGGAACACCGCCGGGATCCCCTGTTCGGGTCCTGGACGCGCATCAACCCGGATCGTGCCCTGCGCGTCAAGCACACCGGGGAAACATCCCGGGAAACCGACCTCGGGAACCTGATCGAAACCTCTCGAGAGACCTGTCCGTTCTGCCCGGAAAGACGCGACGTAGAGACCCCTGTCTTCGCCAATGACCTGATTCCCGCGGACAGGCTCAAGAGGAACGAGAGTATCCTGTTTCCGAACAAGAGCCCCTTCGGGGAATATCACGGCGTGGGGATTCTCACCAACGCCCATTACGTCCCCATGCAGGAATACACCGAGCAGACAATAGAGGACAGCCTTCTGCTGAGCCAGGAGTACTTCCGCGCGGTACATCAAAAGGACCCTTCCGCCCGATTTCCGGTGTACGTCTGGAATTTCCTGCCCCCATCTGCAGGCAGCATCGTTCATCCCCACATCCAGGTTCTTCTCGAGAGCAGGCCTGCACCCGTCATCGAGCTGTTGACCGGCAAGAGCCAAAGATGGCACGAGGAACACGCAGAGGGGTTCTGGACGACTCTGGTTCAGGAGGAAGTAACCCGGAAAGAACGGGTAATATGCGATCAGGAGGATGTGGCCGTCCTGGCCTCCTTTGCCCCGCGAGGCTTCCGTGAAATCCTGCTCGTCCTGCCCGGTTCCGGGTCCCTGACGGACCTGGATCGAGGGCAGGTCCGGACGTTTTCATGGGCCCTGGTCAGGCTCCTCAAGGCCTACCATGCCATGGGCGTGGGCAGCTTCAACCTCGTCACCTATTCACCCCCCATGGGAGGCGCGGCCCCCGCCTTTCCGTTCCACGTGAAGCTCATCTCCCGTCCTTACCCGAGGGGGATCTACACGAATGACACGGGTTTCTTCGAGAGGATGTACGACCTCTGGATCATCGACACCCTCCCGGAAGAGATCGTCCAGCAAGCTCGCCCCTTCTTCCCGGCGGGCCGACCCTTTCCATGACAACCCCAAACCTCTTGACATCCCGCCGTCCCTATTGATATCATAAGACTTCCGTTGTGTCGGATATAACATCATAATTTTTATGGGGAGAGGCGAGATGACCGCAAAGTTCGTATGTTCACTGGGATGTGCTCTTGGGTTCCTTTTCGTCGCTTTGCTCGCCGGATCATTGGCTGCCGGAGAGACCGACTATGACTTTGTGTCCTGTGAGGGTTGGGCCAACTGCAGTACGGAGAGCCCGAACTACACGGGAATTTGTTGCCGTCCTTGCAGGGAACGGGAAAGAGGAACGATCTGGGACTGCCAGAGAGTACACGATGAGACGGTGCGTCTCGGCGGACCGTCCGCAGAACAACTTCCCGCCGGTGAGGCAACCATCACCGGAATCGTAACCAAGGAAGGCGTCCTTCAGGCCGACCAGGGCCACGAATATGCGGTCGCCGGCGCCCAGGCGGTCGAACTCCAGCACAACATGGGGAAAAAGATCGAGGTCAAAGGAACCGTTCAGGAGGCGGAGGGGAAGGTCACGATCGATGTGGACGCGTACGAGTTGATGGGGTACGGATCCGTCGAGGCATCCGGTACCTGCTCCGACTGGCTGAACTGCGATTCGAGGGCCCCAACGTTCACAGGCACGTGCTGCCGCAAATGCACGGAGGAGACCGGGGAAAAGCTCTGGGACTGCAAGGTCTTCTCCCAGGGTGAGCACTTCGACCTGGCCGAGTGGTCAAAATAGCCCCCCCGACACCCGACCAACCCAAGGCGAAAGGGCAAAGGGAAAAGGGTCAAGGGGTGGTTGAAGTCCCTGAAGAGGTATTCCAAAACAGGCGATTGGCCTGCTAGTGGCAAAAGTCTCCGTGATTCACTCTTCAATACTTGATCCATCCCTTTGCCCTTTCGCCTTCTTCTTCCCTTTGAACTGTCAGGGCATATCGCCACATATGCGCCAATACGCGTACGCCCATATCCGGAAACAGGTAGAAGGGAATCCTGTTCGCCTCGATCAACTGCTTGCAGGACTCGACGTCCTCCTTCCTCCCCAGGAGCGAGACAAAAACCGGCTTCGTTCGTTTCTCCTGGATCAGATCGACCAGGGCCCTGTATTCTTCGCTCTCTTCGATCGCAAAGGAGATGAAGAAGATCGCGTGAACGCCATCGTCTTCCAGCAGGGCCTTGACGGTCTCGACCGAGATCTTTTCGAATCCGTGAACCATCATGTCCGGGAAGATGTCGACCGGGTTTCTCGACTTGGCCCGGGTGGCGATCACCTGGTCGAGTTTCTCTTGTGTCTCGCCGGCAAACCGTGCGATGCGAAGGCCCTGTTGCATGGCCGTGTCGATACTCATGATGGCCTGGGCGCCGCTGTAGGTGACCAGAGCGATCCGATCTCCCTTGGGTAGGGGCATCCACTCAAAGCCCTTCAGGGTTCCGACGAGTTCGTCGATCCCTCCCATTCGCAAAACACCCGCCTGGCGCAAGGCACCTCCCAACACGGCATCGTCCACCGCCAGGCTGCCGGTGTGGGATGCGATGGCCCTCGCCCCTTCATCCGTCCGCCCCCCCTTGAGGAGGAGAACCGGTTTCTGTTTCACCGTTTCTCGGGCTTCTTCCACGAAGCGCCGCCCATCTCGGATGTCCTCCAGGTACATCCCCACGATTCGCGTCTGTTCGTCCTCCCTCAGGTAGCTGAGGGCATCGCACTCGTCCACATCCACCTTGTTGCCGAGTCCCATCCCCTTGGAGAGATGGAGCCCGTCGAGGGTACTCAAGTAGCGCAGCAGCGCCCCTACAAAGATCCCGGACTGGGCAACGAACCCGATCGATCCGGGGACGAGCATCCGGGAATCGGAGAAGTAGGAGGTGGTCAGGCCCGTCTCGGTGTTCACGATCCCCAGGGTGTTCGGACCGAAACCCCGTATGCCGGTGGATTGCAGGGCGGCCTCGAGATCCTCCTGGTGTCGCCTGCCCTGTTCCCCCGCCTCTGCGAAGCCTTCGGAACCGATGACGACACCCTTGACCCCTCTCTTCGCACATGCCAGAACGGCATCGGCAACGAACTTCGGGGGTATCAACAAGAGCGCAAGATCCACCCGGAAGGGGACGTCTTCTATCGTCTTGTACAGGGGCTGTCCGTAGACTTCGCCCCCCTGCGGATTCACTCCTGCCATCCGACCCTTGAACCCCACGTCCTGCAGAACCTTGAGGATCAAGGCCCCGGGCTTGAAGAGATCGCGGGACGCGCCTATGACCACAATGTTTTCGGATTCGAGCACCTCTCGCACGGAGTACATGTGGAACGCCTCTCCTCTCTTCTATCTCTACGAATGGGATAGGAAACCAGCCCAATCACAGAGCAGGCCCGCTCCGTGGGTTCCGGCTTCACAGGGAATGCGGGAACATGCAGCAAAGGCACGAATATAGATTTTCCGCGACAAAAACGCCAGACCCGGCTGTTGCGTACCCCGCGAAACGTGCTATATTCAAACGTCTCATCTCTTGCACGCCGAGTCGGCAGGACAATCCTCCGCGGTAGGACAATCCTCCTATGAATCGACGGACCTACAAGAAGAGCCTCCAGGATTCGAGATCTTACCTCTGCCTGTTCACCCCTTTGACACGCATCCAGCCCGAACCAACTTCCAACGAAAAAGGAGATATGCCATGGGACTGAGGGAACTGAACGTAGACCTCACCAAAGACCACGTCGCCCTTTGGGACTCGACCAAGAAGTTCGTCAAGGAGGTGTGGCGGCCTGCTGCGATTGAACTGGACAAGCTGCAGAATCCTGAAGACGTGATCAGGGAAGACTCCCCCTTGTGGGACGTGATGCGACAGAGCTTCGAACTCGGCTACCACAGCATGTTCTTCCCGGAGGAGTTCGGCGGGATGGAGATGGATCCCCTGAGCGTGGCCCTGGTCGCCGAATTGCAGGGCTGGGCCGCTCCGGACCTGGCGATCAGCCTCGGGGTGAACACCACGCCCTTCCTGTGGAACATGCTCTCACCCCACGAGGAAATGCACGAGCTTACGAGGAAGTTCTGTGCAGACACCACGGGAGAGATGACAGGGTGCTGGGCCATCACCGAGCCGGACCACGGGTCGGACTGGATACTGTTCGATGCGGACGGGCCCCGTGACCCGAGCGTGGCCCCCCAAGTGCGGGCCGTTCTGGACGGGGACCACTACGTGGTCAACGGCACGAAAGCCGCCTGGGTGAGCAACGGCACAATCGCAAAATACGCGGCCCTCTTCCTGTCCCTGGATCCGTCCATGGGGATGGAGGGCGGCGGGGTCGCCTGCGTTCCCCTGGATCTGCCGGGGGTCAGCCGGGGCAAGCCCCTGAACAAGATCGGACAGCGGGCCCTGAACCAAGGGGAGATCTACTTCGACAACGTACGGATCCCGAAGAACATGATGATCGCACCGGACCCGGTCACATTCAAGCTTCTCGCCAACAACCAGTTGGGCCTGGCGAATGGTTTCATGGGCCTCATTTTCACGGGGTGCGCCCAATCGGCCCTTGAGGAGGCCCTCGAGTACGCGCAGACCCGGATCCAGGGGGGAACCGCGCTTTACGATCATCAGAACGTGAAGCTCAAGCTTTTCGACATGTTCGCCTCCGTGGAAGCCGCACGTGCCCTGGCCAGGCGGGTCGGCCTGTACAACGTGGTCCAGGCAAACAACATGCAGCCCGGCGCTGTCCACTACGCCATGGCCTCCAAGGTCATGGCCACCGAGACTGCGTTCAATGTGGCCAACCAGGCCGTGCAAATCTTCGGCGGCAACGGGCTCTCCAAGGAATACTTGATCGAGAAGATCTTTCGGGATGCACGGGCGGCCCTGATCGAGGACGGCTCGAACGACGTGCTGGCCCTGGACGCGGTGGACAGGATCCGAAGGGGCCGTACCCAGTGGATCGTTCAGGAAGGGCTGGCTCAGCCGGGCGAGGCTGCTGCTGCCGAGACCGGGATGACCTGGGAGGACCTGGAGCCGATCATGCGGCCGGAGCAGGGGACCGTCCACATGGGCAAGATGAAGGTGGATCCGGACAAGTGCACACAATGCGGTCTGTGCATCCTGAACTGCCCCTTCCGAGCCTGGGAGACGGACGAGAACGATGTGCCGAGGATGAAGGAAGAGTACGAGTGCTTCAGCTGCTACAACTGCATGGTGGCTTGCCCGGTAGGTGCCATCTCGATCGTGGAGCCCTACCACGTGGACTCAGGATACTACAAAACCGAGCCCCATCCATTACCCAGCAAGATGCCGTACGAACCGAAGGACGCCGAAGGCAATCCTTCCGAGTGGAACTATGCCGAGAAGCTCATGTACGAGCGCAGGAGTGTGCGGAACTTCAAGCCGGACCCGGTCCCGGAACCCCTGATCCGCCGGGTACTCGAGGCGGGCCGGTTCGCGCCGAGCGGCGGGAACTGCCAGCCCTGGCAGTTCATCGTGGTCACGGACAAGGCCGTGATCGAGGAGTTGAACGAGGCCTGCTACGGCGTCCTGAGCATGCTCCACACGACGTACATGAACGACCAGATGGTCAAGGGCCTCGTGCCGATCTACGCGCAGGATCCCAACCCCGGGTTCTTCGATCCTCGCGTGATCGTGGGCGGCATGGGAAGCGTCACGAAGAAGAATGCCCCCACCTTCCTGGACTCACCGGTGGTGATCCTGATGGCCTGTGACGAGCGGGCCATCGGCGGGCCGCAGATCGCGGCGGGTATCGCAGGCCAGAACATGAACCTGGCCGCCATGTCCCTGGGCCTCGGATTCTGCTGGATCGGCTTCAGTCAGGTCATTGAAATGGTGCCGCACGTAAAGGAGAAGCTCGGCCTGAAAGACCCCTGGAAGATCACCACGGCCATGTCGATCGGCTACCCGAAGTTCAAGCAGGAAGGCATCGTGCCCCGCGAGTTCCGTCCCGTCACCTGGTTCCGGGAAGGCGCCGCCGGGCCGGAAATCGAGGAATAAAGGCCGCACAACGCCTCCCGACCGCGGGGGGTCAGGGATCAGGGGTCGGGGGTCAGGACCGCACCCGCTTGCGCGCCCGAGCCCGATCCACGGTCTCGTAGAGAGAAATTCGGAGACGTACGTATAGTAGAAATGAAGGTGTCGTCACCAGGTTCGGGCGGTTCCGAAGGGCCCTTTCGGTGACGATGAGGAGGATATACGATGGCGGAAGCACCCAAGACGATCTTTTACGCGGATGTGATCGAAGAACAGGCGCGAGCGCTCGGCGACAAGCCCTACGTTTTGCACGATGACCGGAAGGTCAGCTTCGCGGAGTTCGACCGGGCCACGTGCCGCGCTGCCAACGGGCTTGCCGCCCAGGGAGCCAAGCCGGGCGACGGCATTGCCGTTCTCATGAACAACTGTGTCGAGTATCTGTATTTTTTTTACGGAATGCCTCGCGGCGGCTTCTACAGCGTACCCATCAACGTCGCCCTCAAAGGGGAAGGGCTCCGGTACATTCTGACCCACTCCGACGTCAAGTACCTGGTGGTCGACGAGGCCCTGTACCCCCGCTTCGCCGAACTCGAGGCCCCGGTCGGCGCAATTGAGAAGGTCTTCGTCCGTCGAACCACGGAAGAGTCTCTGCCCACCGGCACGATTCCCCTGGAGGAGATTCTCGACGCCCCCTCGGAAAAGCCGCAGATCGCGCTCGACCCGGAGGCGATGACCTTCCTCATGTATACGTCAGGGACCACCGGTTTCCCCAAGGGGGTGGTCAACCGAAATCGATCCTTGAACATCGACGGGTTCAAGCTCCTGACCTCCATCGTGTACCAGCCGGAGGACGTGCTCTACACCTGCCTGCCCCTTTTCCACGCCAATGCGCTCATCCTGACCGCGGGGTTTGCCATGGTGGCGGGACTTCCCTTCGGCCTGGAACACCGCTTCTCCGCTTCCCGGTTCTGGGACTCGATCCGAAAGTACGGCGGGACGACCTTCAATGCACTGGGCGCAATGGTCCCCATCCTGATGAAGCAACCGGAGAAGGATGACGATGCAGCGAATCCGGTCCGCATGGTCTTCTCCGCGGCGTGCCCGGCAAACTTGTGGGAGGCCTTTGAGAAGCGGTTCGGGGTAAAAATCTTCGAGGGATACGGAGCCGTGGACGGCGGAGGTGTGCTGATCTGGAACCTTGGCGACGGGCCCGTGGGCTCGGTCGGCAAGGTGATGAATTCGGAGTGGAAGCTCGTCGACGACGATAACGTTGCGGTCCCCCAAGGGGAAATCGGGGAACTGATCACCAAGGTGGCGGACAAGAAGACGGGTGGCGTCGAATATTACAGGAACCCGGAGGCGAGTGAAAAGAAGATCCGAAAGGACTGGCTCCACTCCGGGGATCTCTTCTACGCCGACGAGGACGGCTATCTGTATTTCGTCGACCGCAAGACCGACTCCATGCGTCGCCGGGGGGAGAACATCTCCTCCTTCGAGGTCGAGAACATCGTGGAGAAGTACCCGGCCGTGGCCGAATGCGCTGCTTTCGGCGTACCTTCAGAGCTCGGGGAGGACGACGTGATGATCTGGGTGAAGCCCAGAGAGGGCGTGGAACTCGACTTGAAGGGGCTGATTCATCACTGCGCGGACAACATGGCGTATTTCATGGTTCCGAGTTACATCGACGTGGTCGACGACATCCCGAGAACCGGCACGTTCCGGGTGCAGAAGACGAACATGAAGAAGCAGGGCGTCACGGATCGAACCTGGAACCGGGAAAAGGGAATGCCCGATCTCGAACTGAAGAAGTAATCCCCACGGCGTACCAGACAACGGAGAGGGAATGCCCGATCTCGAACTGAAGAAGTAATCGAAGGTCGAGGCAGACTCACTCCCTGAGCACGCGCCCGGCTCGCAAACCGGGAACGTAGGACCCATCTTTCACCACGTGCGTTCCGTTCAGGAAGACGTGCTCGATCCCTTTCGGTTTTCCTGCAGGTTGGGCACCCGAAGGAGGGGAGTCCGATATCTTCTGCGCGTCGAAGACCACTACGTCCGCAATCTTGCCGGGAAGAAGCGCTCCCCGCTCCTTGAGGCCGAAACGATCGGCGCTCGCCAGGGTCATCCGGTGGATCCCGTTCTCCAGGCTGAAGAACTTCCTGTCCCTCACGTAGTTGCCCAGGATCTTGGGGAACGTGCCCAGCGCAGCAGGATTCGGGTATCCCGTACTCTTCACCACCACGTCGGTCTCGAACAGGCAAGCTTCATGACGGAGTACGGATTCCAGGGCCCCTTCGTTACCCGGTTCGCCGCTGTAAGCGTGGAAGAGCATTAGGGTGCTTCCCTGACTCGCTTGGCTCAGCTTGAGCAGGGCCTTCAAGGGAGATATCCCCCACTTCGCGGCGATCTGCTCGATGGTGAGCCCGTTCAGATCCTCCCATCCGGGGACAGCCACGTCCATGACCTGAAAATCCCTGTAGAAGAATCCTACGAGCCCGAAGGAAATGCCGAACTCGGCGCGCAGCCTGGCCCGGGCCCACGCGCTCGTGTATCCGTCCGGAAGCCGGGCAAGGAACCAGTAAGGGAACACCACGTTGATCGTCGTGTTACCAAACGTGAACGGGAACGCATCGATCATGACGTCCACGCCCTCGCGCCGTGCCTCGTCAACCATCCTGAGGCACGCTTCCGCCGTGGACCAGCTCTTGCGTCCCACGAAGATGAAGTGCGAAATCTGCAACCGGGCACCGGTCTTCCTCGCTATGTCGAGTATCTCCCGCAAGGCTCTCAGATTGTGCGGCTTGAGATAGGTGGCCGGATAGCAGGGGGAAATCTTGGACAGTGCCTTGGTGTGGACGGTAACCGGTCGGTCCGATTCCTTTGCGACTTCGCAAAAGGCCTGGATCTCCTCGAGGGGGGAATACATGCCCGGATCGTAACCCAGGCCGAAGCTCAGTCCGCAGGCCCCCTCGTCGAAAGCGCGTCGCACCTCGTCCAGGCAGCCTGCCTGCTCCTGCGGCTTCATCGCCCCTCGCAAGGTATCCGCCGCCCCGGCCCTTACCGAGGCATGACCCACCAGTTGCGCGAGGTTCAAGACCGGTCCGGTGTTGTCCACGTGGTCCAGAAACTCGGACACCGAGTTCCAGGTGAAATCGACCGGTTTGTCCGCCAGCATGGAGGCGTGGTGCCGAACGAGCTCCATCGTTTCCGCCCGGACCGGTGCCGGCGAAAACCCGCAGTTCCCTCCGACCACAGTGGTCACGCCCTGCTCGAGGAGGCATCCAAGTGTGGGCGGATGGGCCTCATCCCACAGCATCCAATCCGAGTGGGAATGCATATCGATGAAACCGGGCGAGACTACGCTGCCCGCCAGGTCAATCACCTCATCCGCGACAGGGATCTCCTGCCCTTCCGGAATCACCGCCTCGATACGATCGCCGTCGATCCGCACGTGGCCCTTGAAGGCAGCACCACCCGTACCGTCGACTACCTGCCCGTCACGCAGAAGTAGAGTCGCCAATGCATCCTCCTCGTTCCGAATTCGAATATTCTCACCCTTACCGCATCCTCCCAGAAGACCGGGCCTTCTTCCCGTGAGGTCGACAGATTATTCCTTCCCAGGGGTCCCCGTCAACGCCGTCTCGATTGAAACCGCCGGGGACATGGAATACAATCACGGAGACGGCAAGGCCTTCGTATCGGATCAGTCAGGAAGGAGATGCGCCATGACCGAAGAACTCTACACCCGCTTGCGAGAATACATGGACGAGCTTCCCGGAGGGTATCCGGCCACGGACACAGGCGTCGAGATTCGAATCTTGAAGAAGCTCTTCTCCCGGGAGGATGCAGAACTCACCCTGCAATTAAAGAACGAAGCCGAAGAGGTCCCTGCCATCGCGGGTCGGATCGGTATGGACCCGGTCACGGCCGGAGAGAAACTCGAGGACATGGCCAAGCGAGGCCTGATCTTTCGAATCCGGGAAGGGGGCAACGTCCTGTACCGTCCCATCTCCTTTGTCGTAGGGATCTATGAGTTTCAGCTGAACCGGCTGGATCTCGAGTTCGTCAAGATGTGGGAGGAGTACGTGCCCTACCTTGGATTGACCCTCGCCCCTTTGGAGAACAAGCAGCTGCGCATTGCCCCGGCGGATTCGGCCGTGCAGGATCTGCGGGCAGTGGAGACATACAATCGGGTGAGAGACATGGTCAAGGAGCAGGAACTGGTCGCCATGATGCCGTGCATCTGCCGCAGGAAGGAAGGCATGCTGGGCAACCCGTGCGATCGGCCCGAGGATCTGTGCTTTTCCTTCGGGCAGTTCGGCCAGTATGTCCTCGACAACGAAATGGGCAAACAGATCAGCACAGACGAGGCCCTCAGACTCCTCGACGTCGCCGAAGAGTCCGCCCTGGTTCTCTCACCGAGCAACACACAAGAATTGGCATTCCTCTGCTGCTGCTGCGGGTGCTGCTGCGGGCAGCTCACACGCCTCAAGATGCTCCCGAACCCGGCAGACTACTGCCGGTCCTACTACCTGGCCCGGATCGACCCGGATAGCTGCACGGCCTGCGGTGACTGCATGGATCGTTGCCAAGTGGATGCGATCAAGGAGGGCGACTTCATGGAGGTCGACCCGGCCCGATGCATCGGATGCGGTCTCTGCGTGCCGACCTGCCCCACAGAGGCGATCGAGCTCGTGGCGAAAGAGGATTCCAAGACGCCCGCCAAGGATTTCGATGAACTCCTGGAGAACCTGGCAAAGGAACGAGGGGTAGTCTAAGGGTGGTCAGGCTTCCACCTTCCGGTAATTCGCCAGCAACTCGTTGTCCTTGTCGAGTCTCGGCAGATCGTCGCTGCACTCGAACCAGTCCACGTGGGCATCGAAGAAGACGTGCAGCTCGGGCGGTCGATCGATGCCTTCCTTCACGTTTGCCAGAGCTATGTGGACCTCTCCCGGACAGAGGGAAGAAGTGAAAAACAGGGTGCTCCCGCACCTTGCGCAGAAGCCTCGGCGGCCCTGCTTCGACGACGGATACCACATAACCAGATCTTCCCCGGCCAGGAACCGGAACTGGTTCTCCGGCACCCCGAACCAGGTCACGAAGGCGGCTCCGTGCGCTCGTCGGCAGAAGTCGCAGTGACAGTGGGCACAGAATAACGTCGGAGGGTTTGTCGCAAAGCGTACCGCACCGCAAAGACACTCACCCCTGAAATCGGTCTTGTCACGCATGGGTCAGGACCTCTCTTCGGGTTACCCTTTGCATTCCTCCAACTTTCTCCGGCGTTGCATCAGCTGGCTGTCCTGCAGGTCGATCGTCTCGGGATCGACATACCTGCGGAACTCGCCACGGGCCTCCGCCTTCTCGAGCTCCTGCAGATACATGGCGAAGAGACTCTCGCCAAAGGAGGTGTCTATGGTCTCCCAGTCAGCATCGATCGCGAGGGTGGGACAGGTCATGGAGCACTGATAGCAATAGATACAGGGGCTCTGGATCCGGGGAGGATCCGCCTCAACATCTATGCCGCCAGCCGGGCAAGAATCCTCACACGCATGGCAGAAGGTGCACTTTTCCAAGTCAATGCGAAGGGGTGGAAACATCTGAGACACGGCTTCTCGCGTCAGCATGTCGGCCAATTGCACCCATTGTTCGGGCACCGGGTCAGGCGTGGGTACGAGGTTGACCTCCCCTTGGGCAATTCGCGAGCTGCGCTCCGGGACTTCCCTTCCAAAGGCCTGGGCCTGTTCATATTCGCGTCGGTCCGGATGGCCTGAGGTGGGAACCGGGTACGGGAAGAAGGGCGCCGTGGCATCTGCATAGCTGTGAAAGTACCCCACCACCACGATGCCCTTTTGCTGCAGCCGCTCCGACATGGAGATCAGAGTCTTTCCCATGACGGAACCGTGCGTACAGAACGCGAACCAGTGTTTGTCTTTCAACGGGGGCAGGCCCTCGATGAAGTCGGATACGTTGAAGGGTTCTTTGTAGAAGTATACAGGACACCCCAGACCCACCAGGTCGTATTCGGCAACGGAACGAGCATCTGCATCAGCCAGATCGACCAGGTCGCACTGGCCCGTTTCTTCCACAATTCCGTCACGGATACACTCTGCCACTTTCCGCGTGTATCCGCTCATCGAGAAGTACAGGATCAGCGTCTTCATGGGTCCCTCCCCCTCTCTCCCTGTCGAGGCCTACGCGAGCACCCTCTTCATGTAATGCCGGCACCCGTACGTGCAGGCACTACCCGACGGACGGGAAATCCGGCTTCCTCTTTCCCGCGAACGCCGTGATTCCTTCCCGGAATTCTTCGGAAAGAGAGGACTCTACGAGTCCCTGTCTCTCGTTCTCCATCTGAGACTCGGGGGACTCGACCAGGCCGAGCCGCATGAGATTCCTGGCACGGCCGTAGGTCGCCGTGGGCCCTTGCGCAAGCCTCGAAGCCACCTTCGACACCTCCTCCTCAAATGTCTCTTTGGGGAAGACCTTGTTGACGAGGCCAAGCCTCAAAGCCTCGGCGCTGTCGATCGGCTCGTTCAGGTAGGCCATCTCCATGGCCTTCCTGTAGCCCACAAGGCGGGTCAGAAAGTAACTCGAACCCCCATCCGGGACAAGCCCTATGTTCGTATACGCCAGCACGAAACGGCACCCTTTCACGGCAAGGCCCAGGTCGCAGGCAAGGCTCATGCTCATTCCCGCTCCCGCGGCCGTACCGTTTACGGCTGCGATGACAGGCTTCTGCATCCGGGTGATCTCAGCCACGAAGGCATGGAGGAGCACCGTCAATTCGCGGAGAAACAGGTCCGCCCTCCCCTCTTCCTGAAGGTGTCTGTTCATCTCCTGCACGTCCCCTCCCGCGCAGAACGCACGTCCTGTCCCGGTGAGCACCACCGCCCGTATCGATTTCTCCGCTCCACAGTGGTTCGCTGCCGTACAGAGATCCTTGCCCATGGCAATGTTGAAGGCATTCAGCTCCTTCGGTCGATTCATCCTTATCCACCCTACGCCATCCTTCTGCTCGAAGGTAACCGTCTCCAGCGATTTCATCCCGCCCTCCTTGGGTGCCGTAGAAATCGAGAGCGCTCCTGTTCCAATGGCGCTTCCCGACTCGTTTCATTTCTTGTGCAGCTTCTCCAACTCAGCAGCACAGGCAGCGAAGTTCGGCTCCTGGTTTATGTCCATCTCCAGGATGGCCCTGAGGATGCCCTCTTTGTCGATGAAGAACAGGGCCCGTTCTGTCAATCCATCGGATCGAAGCACACCATACTTCTCTGCAACCGCTCCATGGGGCCAGAAGTCAGAGAGCACCTCGAACCAGACGCCTCCCATCTGCCGGGTCCACGCATGTAGCGTGGGAATATTGTCAACCGTGATCCCGAGCAGGATCGCGTCCCCATCGTCAAAGGCGTCCTTCACGATGTCGTATCCCGGCCACTGGACAGAGCAGACGGTCGTAAAGGCTGCGGGGACAAAGGAGAGGACAACGTTCTTCCTGCCCTTGTAGGAGCTCAGTGAAATATCCTTCCCCGACACGGAAGGGAGTGTGAAATCAGGGGCGGGTTGTCCGGTCTTGACCTTCAACTCGCTGTCGATCGGTTTCAGCCTTCCCATGTCGTAGACGTTCTTCCCGAGCTCCCCTGACTGCCCAAAGGCCGGCCCGCCCAGAAGCACGAAACCGACTGCACAACACAGGCTCACCGTAAGGGTTCTTCTCATCCGATCACCGCCCTCCTGATCTGCCGCAAGGGTCTACTATCCTCATTCATCCATGGACTCGCCCGGCCGATTCATCCGGCACAGGCTGTCTCCGGTCTCGAAGATCATAGGGGAACGCCGGAGCGCCTGTCAAAGAAACATGTGTAAACGAAGTTAACGTGCGTAAATACAGTTTACAATCATGGGATCCCACGGGTCCGGTTTGTTCAGGACTAAAAGTATTTATTTCCAACATCTTATCGTCTCCTGTCCGCACTGGCACGGTGGTTGCTTTTCCTGGGGGCCAGAACAAACGGGCAACGATAGAGAAGGTCGACAACTCTTGTATTCCCTTGTAGTTGCCAAGCAGGCTCCGTTTTCCATCATTCCGAAGGGAGGCGATCAGCTGAAAAGAGAAAGCCCGCAACGAACAGATTCCCTCCCACGAGGGACTGAGGAAGCACCCCATACAGGAGATGCCTCTTGAAGCGAATGGTTTTGTTCGGAAGTGGAGGATGGATCCCGTCCCACTCCCGCGAAACGATGTGCGTTCCGGTTGAAATCGGCGCAAATCTCTTCCTCCTGGACGCGGGCACGGGCATGCGCCGGTTCAAGAGCAGGATCGGTTCCGGGCTGTTGGATAGACACGACAAGATCTCCATTCTTCTTTCCCACTACCATCTCGACCACATCATCGGCATCAGCTACTTGCCCCTCAACTTCACGGGAAAACGGATCCTCATCTATGCCCCCGAACCCGCAGCGAACGGCCAAGAGCCGGAGGAGATCCTGGCCCGCCTTTTTGACGCCCCGGTCTTCTTTCCCCTTTCCGGATTTCCCTGCGAGGTTGAGATCCGGGCGATTCGCGAAGGCGAGCATGAGATCGACGGAGTCCGTGTCGCTGTCCACCCGCAGTCGCACACGGTTCCCTCCGTGGCCTACCGTATCGAAGACTTCCTCTGCTACGCCACGGATCGGCGCCCGACCCCCGACCTGGTTCAGTACGCCGCGGGCGTCGAGTATCTTCTCCACGATGCCTCTTTCGACGAAAGCCTGTTCGCCTCTATAACAGACCCTGAGGCGAGAGCGGAGGCAATGTGGGGGCATTCCACGGCACAGGATGCAGCACGCCTGGCAAGGGATGCCGGGGCAGGGCACCTCGGGCTGGTCCACCTGAGCCCATCCATGAAGGAGACCGAATATCCCGCCCTCCTGGAAGAGGCAAGAAAGATCTTTCCGACCACCTTCCTGCCCAGGGAAGGCCGATGGATTCGCTTCGAATAGAAGAGCGCCTGCCCCCATGCAACTCCCGGTGAACCTCGATCCGCACTTCGTTTGACAGCGAACGAGTTTGCCCCTAATCTCCTTACCCCAAGAGGAAGTGCGGCCTCTCGAAGAGACGTTGATACTGTGGCTCGACATGCGAACCGTGACCGGAGCGGCGATATGGGACAGGAGCGAATAATGGAGCAGGGGAAGAACGATCTGAAACGCCTTTTTCATCCAGAGAGCATCGCTATCGTGGGCGTTCCGAGGGGCCACTCTCGTTTCGGCGGTGCGAGCTACCTGAACAAGCTGCAGGAATGCAAGTTTCCCGGAAGGCTCTACCCGGTCAACCCGAAGGCGGACGAGATACAGGGCGTCAAGGCCTACCCAACGCTTGCTTCGCTCCCGGAGGTGCCGGACCTGGTCATGGTGTGCCTGCCCGCTGTGGCAGTCCTGGATGTTCTCGTAGAGTGTGCACGCATCGGGGCAAGGCACATTCACATCCTCACCTCGGGATTCAAAGAGCTCCGCACCGAGGAAGGAAGGGAGCTCGAAGAGAGGCTGACCGCATTCTCGAAACAAGAAGGGCTTCTCGTGGTCGGCCCGAACTGCATGGGACCTTACCGCCCGGCCGCACACCTGACCGCGTGGGGGGCCATTCCCGGACTGCCCGGCCCGGTGGGCGTCATCTCCCAGAGCGGCACCATCACCCAGCGCATTACGGAATACCTCTGCTCCCTCGGTCTAGGTATCGCCAAGGCGGTGAGCATGGGAAACGCCGCGGTCCTGGGCGCCACGCAGTATCTCGAGTTCATGGCCCGGGACGAGGAGGTTCGCACGATTGCCATGTACCTGGAGAGTGTGCCGGACCCCCGGGAATTCCTGAACCTCGCCCGCGAGGTCAACCGGAAGAAGCCCCTCGTCGTCTGGAAGGGGGGCGAGACCGATGTGGGGGCGTCAACGGCCGTCTCCCACACGGGGGGCATGGCCGGTGCGAGCCACCTCTGGGAGGCCTTCTTTCGCCAGAGCGGAGTGGCACGGGTCCGTTCGATGGACGAGTGGGCGGACACGATCATGAGCCTCGCCCTCTTGCCCGCCCCACAGGGAAAGGGGGCTTTCCTCGTGGGAGGAGGGGGAGGGCACAGCGTGGTCAACGGTGACGCCTGCATTCGGCAGGGACTCGACGTGCCTCCACTGTCCGGGACCACCATGGAGAAGCTGCGCGGGATCATGCCTGCCGTGGGCTCCATCCCCGGCAACCCTCTGGATGACTGGCGAGCGTACGATGACGTGGAACATTTCGCCGAGGTCATGGAAATGGGCTATGAAGATCCCGGTATCAACATGATCGTGGCGGATCGAATCATCCCCCGGTCTTCCTTCCACATGGGAGACCAGCCGGATCCCACCCCGTCGGTCATCGAGTTCGTGAAGAAGAACGGACAACGAAAGCCCACGGTCTTTACCGTGGATTTTTCCGGCGGGGACTTGGATCTCACGACGCGGGGCGCTTCCCTCATGACCCGTCTCTGCAGGGCCGGGCTGCCGGCCTTCCCGTCCCACGAGAGGGCAGCAAGGGCCCTTGTGCATCTGTACCGATATCACAAGGGCGTGCTGATAGAAGAAATCGAGGACAAAGGATAGGCACCCCCTACCATACTAAAGCCCCTCCAGCCTCGCAATCACCTCCCGCATGATCTCGTCGGCCCCGCCTGCGATCGAGGCGGCACGAACATCCCGGTAGTACCGGGTGATCAACGTTTCGTTCATAAAGCCCATGCCGCCGTACATCTGCAGACAACCGTCCGTAATCCGCTTCAACATCTCCCCGGACATGAGCTTTCCCATCGACACCTCCCGCGTAACGTCCAGGCCTTCCATCTTCATGCGAACGACATGGTAGGTGAGCTGCTTCAGGCACTCGATCTCGGTGAGCCAATCCGCGATTCGATGCCTGAGGACCTGTTGCTTGCTCAGGGGCTTGCCAAAGACAACCCGCTGCTTGATGTGTTCCACGGTCATATCGATCACATCCCTGGCGCCTACATATGACATGGGCAGTGCGGCGAACCGCTCGTGCTGAAATTGCTTCATCTGATAGATGAAGCCCTCCCCTTCCTCCCCGATGCGGTTCTCTTCCGGCACCCTCACATCGTCGAAGAACAGCTCGGCCGTGTCGCTGCTTCTCCAGCCGAGCTTGTCCAATTCCTTGCTCACGCTGAATCCGGGAACCCCCTTGGGAATGACGAAGAGGCTGAACGAGTGGTACCCCGGCGCATCGCTCGATCGCGCGAGGACCACAACGAAGTCGGCTTGAACGCCGTTGGTGATGAACGTCTTCGTGCCGTTGATGACATACGCATCCCCGTCTTTCTTCGCCGTTGTTCGGAGCCCGGAAACATCGGACCCGGCCCCCGGTTCGGTCACGGCGATGGCCGCAACCGTCTCTCCCGCTATGGCCGGCCTCAAATAGGCTTCCTTCAGACGCTCGCTTCCGAACTCGTGCAGTGCGGGGGTGGCCATGTGGGTCTGATCGGCGATCGCCCCCTGAACACCCACGCCCTGGATGTGCCCGATCTCTTCGAGAAAGACGGTGTCGAACCAGTAGTCCAGGCCCTGTCCCCCATATGCCGGGTCGTAGCAGATGCCCAGGAGACCGAGGCCCCCCATTGTCTTGAACAGGTCGTGGAGGGGCGCGGTCGTCTCCTCCCATGCGTCCATGTTCGGGTTGATCTCCGTGTCCACGACCTTCCGGATTGTCTGTCTCAGTGCATTGTGGTCTTCGTTGAAGTACATGGCAGCCCCTCCCTCATCCTATCGAACATGGCCGGTTGACAGCCACGCAAGTAAGTTAGTATTACTATCGCGCAAGGAAAACTACCATGAAACACACAGATATTCAATGAAAATGGCTTACAAGAGATAGTTTTGTTTGCTCACCATTCTTCGCGAGGGGGAGTCAAGGTATGGAAGAAAGATTCTGGCACAAGGCCTACGCACCGCAGGTCCCGCCGAGCATGGAGTATGAAAACCTCCCCTTGCCGGCTGCCCTCGAGAGGATGGCGCAGAAGTACCCGGACAACGTTGCCCTGATCATGATGGGCAAGAAGATCACCTACAGCCAACTCGATGGTGAGGTCAATCGCTTTGCCAATGCCCTGACCCGACTCGGCATCGAGAAGGGGGACAAGGTGGCCCTCGTGCTGCCCAACATGCCCCAGATGGTGATTGCCACGTACGCCCTCTTTCGCCTTGGGGCCGTCGTGGTCATGAACAATCCGCTCTACACGGAGAGGGAACTCGAGCATCAGCTCAGGGACTCGGATTCGAAGATGGCGATCTGCATGGATCTTCTCGTTCCGAGGATCCTCCCGATCAAGGACAAGACCCAGATCGAAACCGTTATCGCCTGCCACATACGCGACTATCTCCCCTTTCCCCTGAAACAGCTCTTCCCGATCGTGAAGAAGCAGATGCACCGGAAGACGCAACCCTCGGACGGCGTCCTCGAGTTCATGGACCTCCTGAAGAATGCCTCTCCGGAACCTCCCCAGGCGGACGTCTGTTTCGATGACCTCGCCTGCCTGATGTACACGGGCGGCACGACGGGCGTCTCGAAGGGAGTCATGCTCACCCACGGGAACGTGAGCATCAATGCCCAGCAACTCACCGCAATCCTCTTCGACGCGGAAGGAGGCAAGGAGACCGTGATCGGCATCTTGCCCTTCTTTCACGCGGCCGGTTGCACAGGGGGGATGAACCACTGCATCTACCGGGGCTTCGCGCACGTCCTGGTTCCCCGCCCCGACGCCGACACGCTTCTCAAGC
>Ga0180429_10000559_pt1 | contig 32741 bp, 19 predicted proteins | sample SS_ome_FD_132428 | JGI IMG/M metagenome (GOLD analysis project Ga0180429, IMG submission 132428) | Hypersaline lake sediment archaeal communities from the Salton Sea, California, USA - SS_1_S_1 metaG | ecosystem: Environmental > Aquatic > Non-marine Saline and Alkaline > Hypersaline > Sediment ...
AGCCACTGAATACCGCCGTCCAGCAGCATCGGTAGTATGCCAAAGACGAAGTATAGCCACAAAGGCATCGGGCGCACCTTGGTGAAACGTCGCGCGATGCCATATGCGATGCCCGTGGCCAACATCGCGCCATAGATCGCCACGTCGCGCTGGCAGAGCGCCACCTTGTACCCCTCGTCAGCGGAGCCCACGTGGGAGCTCAGCGCGTTCATCTCCAGTAGCGAAATGGGTTCCTCCAGCGGATGCGCGGCTGCATCACCGTAGAGAAACCACGACCTGAATGGATACTGGTGACAGAAGGGTCTGTAGAAGGCGTAGACCGCGCCGGCCGCCCGTTCGGCGCCGGTATGCATCAGCACGGGTGCCAGGAAGGTGCCGGCCAGATAGAGCAGGATCACGGCGTTGATCAGGCCAACCCAGTGGTTGGCCAGCCAATAGACGCCGTGGTTCAGTTTCCGGGCGGTTCGCTTAGGCCTCGGCCGTTCCTCTGCCGGGCGTTCGGCGATGCGTCGTTGCGCCTCGGCGACGATTTCCTCCGCCGTCTGCGGCGGCGCTGTCTGCGGCGGTGTCCCCGGCTCGTCAGTATGGATATTGCTCATAGGCCCAGGTCCCAACCGATTCCGCGCAGCTCCATCCACTGGCCGATCGCGCTGAAGCTGTCGGTGATGAGGATCACACCTGCCAGGATGATAAGCACGCCCATCACTTTCTGTATCTTTGCTTGATACGGCGCTAGCTTGCGGATCAGACGGCCCGCCCGCTCCACCAACACCGCCGCCAGCAGGAAGGGCACGCCGATCCCCATGGAGTAGGCCAGCAGCAGCACCACGCCCCGTGCCAGTGTCGCCTGATCGGCGCTCAGCACCAGGATGCTCGATAGCACCGGTCCGACGCACGGCGTCCAGCCGGCCGCGAATGCTATCCCGGTCAGTACCGAGGATAGAACGCCCCAGTCGGCACGGCGCTTCACCGAGAGCGTGGCCTGACGCTCCAGGATGTCCAAGTGGAGCGCCCCGGTGAGTGTCAGTCCGAACAAGATCATCAGTGTTCCACCTACATAGCGCAGCAGGTCACCCCTGAGCAGTTGCCCCAGGGCGCCTGCCGCTGTTCCCAGCAGCACAAATACGATGGTGAAGCCGGCGATGAAGCCCAGCGCGTGCATCACCACGTGTCGCCGGGTCTGGCCGTCGACCGTGTCGACACTCATCGCCGCGTACCCGCTCAGATAGCTAAGATAGGCGGGCACGAGCGGCAGCACGCAGGGGGCCAGAAAGGATGCCATCCCTGCGAGGAACGCGAGGCCGATGTTGACGCCGTCTGAGAGCATTGTGTAGTCTGCCGGATGGGGCTACGTGCGCTTGGGAGTGGATTATAGCATTGGGGGTGGCGGGGTCCAGCGCGCCCGATTGTGCGTGCCTAGGCGAGAGACCCTTAGGGTTTTCCGAAACCCTAAGGGTCTCTCGCCAGATCGATGAGAGTCAGTCCCCGTGCTTGTACCGCAGCACCGGGTGCCGTGCTGCGGTCACCTCGTCGAGGCGGCGAACGGGCGAGGTCGTGGGTGCCTCGTGCAGGATCTCGGGGTCGCGTTGTGCCTCCTCGGCGATCGCGAGTAGCGCTTCGGCGTAGTCATCGACCGCTTGCTTGCTCTCAGTCTCCGTGGGCTCGATCATCAGCGCATCGTGGACGATCAGCGGGAAGTAGTTGGTGGGCGGGTGGACGCCATAGTCGATCAGCCGCTTGGCGACATCCAGCGCCCCGATGTCGGACACGCCCTCGAACCGTCCCTCAGCCACGAACTCGTGTTTGCATACCCGGTCGTGCGGGATGTGGTAGACGTCCTTGACCCGGCTGCGCAGGTAGTTGGCGTTCAGCACAGCGTGCTCGGCCACGCTTCTCAGCCCCTCGGCGCCGTGCATGCGGATGTAGGTGTAGGCCCGCACCAGTATGCCGAAGTGCCCCCAGAAGGAGCGCATGCGCCCGATGGACTTGGCCGGGTGCGCGAACGTGTAGCGCTCCGCCCCCTCGGACGAGACTTTGGCCACAACGGGGTCCGGCAGGAAGTCCACCAGGTGTTCGGCCACGCCCACCGGCCCGGCCCCCGGCCCGCCGCCGCCGTGAGGTGTGCTGAAGGTCTTGTGAAGATTGAAGTGCATCACATCGATGCCCACGTCGCCGGGCCGCATCACGCCCACTAGCGCGTTCATATTGGCGCCGTCGCCATAGACCAAGCCACCACACTCGTGCACGATCTCCACCACCTCGGCGATGTGCTCCTCGAAGAGCCCCAGCGTGTTGGGGTTGGTGATCATCAGACCTACGATGCGGTCGCATATCTGGCTACGCAAGGCCTCCAGATCGACGTTGCCGCGCTCATCCGAGGGCAGCTGCACGACTCGCAGTCCGCTCATATTGGAGGTCGCCGGATTCGTGCCGTGTGCGGAGTCGGGCACCAGGATGGTGTCGCGCTGGGTCTCGCCGCGATCCAGCTGGTAGTTGCGCATCACCAGCACGCCCACCAGCTCCCCCTGGGCGCCCGCGCTGGGCTGCACCGTCACGCCGGCGAAGCCCGCGATCTCCATTAGCGCCTCCTGCAGCTCGTACATCAGCTGCAGCGCGCCCTGGGCCGTGGCCTCGGGCTGATGCGGATGGAGTCCGGCCAACCCGGGCAGGCGCGCCGTCACCTCGTTGATCTTGGGGTTGTACTTCATCGTGCACGAACCCAGCGGATACATTCCTTTGTCGATCGCGTAGTTCAGGTGCGACAGGCGTAGGAAGTGTCGCACCACGTCGATCTCGCTCACCTCGGGTAGAGGGAGCTCGTCGCGCAGGAGGTCACCGGGCAGGGCGCTCTCCGGCACATCAAGCGCCGGGGGACGGGTGCCGCTGCGCCCTGGTGACGATAGTTCGTAGATCAGTGGCTCAGCCATTGTGCCCTCCCTGTGCGCGGGCGTAGGCGACCAGCGCGTCGACGAAGAGATCGATCTCGGCCTTGGTGTTCATCTCGGTCACTGCCACCAGCATCCGGTTTTGGAGCGCCGGATAGTCGAGGGATAGGTCGTAGCCGCCCAGGATCGGCGTGCCGCCACCGCCATCCAACAGGTACTGGTTCACCTCGGCGACAGGCCCCGGGCACGCCACTGCGAACTCGTTGAAGAACGTCCCCTCGGTGGCAACGGCGTAGCCCGGCAGCTCATCGATCCTCTCTGCGGCATAGTGTGCTTTGTGGTAGTTCAGCTCTGCCACCGCGCGCAGACCGTGCTTGCCCAGCGTTGTCAGATACACCGTCGCCGCCAGCGCCATCAGCCCCTGGTTCGTGCAGATGTTGGAGGTGGCCTTGTCGCGCCGGATATGCTGCTCTCGCGTCGTCAGCGTCAGCACATAGCCATCGGCGCCGTCAACGTCCGTGGTCTTGCCGACCACGCGTCCGGCCATCTGGCGGATCAGCTTCATCCGGGTCGCGTAGAAGCCCAGATAGGGTCCACCATAGTTCAATCCCAGCCCTAAGGGCTGTCCCTCGCCAACGACGATGTCGGCACCGTACTCGCCGGGTGGCTTCAGAAGTCCCAAGCTCATGGGATTGGTCACGACCACCAGCAGTGTGCGGCTGTCCCTCTCCCGGATGGCCGCTTTGAGGCCGACCAGCGTCTCAAGCTCCCCCAGGAAGTTGGGGCTCTGGACCATCAGACACGCCGTCCGGTCGTCCACTTGCGCCACCAGATCGGGGACCGTCATCGCCAGGTTGCCGTCGCCGGCGATATCAATGTCCAAGCCTTGCGTGTACGTGCGCACCACCTCGCGATAGTGTGGGTGGATCGTCGGCGCCATTAGCACCTTCGAGCGCTTCTTCCTGAACACGTTGTAGGCGTGGACCACGGCCTCGGCAGTCGCCGTTGCACCGTCGTAGTGGCTCGCGTTGGCCACCTCCATGCCCGTCAGATCGCAGATCAGGCTCTGGTACTCGAAGACCGCCTGCAGTGTGCCCTGGCTCACCTCTGCCTGATAGGGGGTGTACGCCGTCGCGAACTCCCCCCGGCTGATGACTTGGTCGACCACGGCAGGGACCCAGTGATTGTACGCGCCGGCGCCCAGGAAGGTGGGCATGCAAGTCGCGCACGTGTTGGCTTCGGCCAGGCCCTTTAGCTCTCGCAGAACCTCCAACTCCGAGAGGGGTCGCGGCAGGTCAAGAACTGGGAAACGGTAGCGTTCGGGTACGTCCGCGAATAGCGCCTCGATCTCGCCGACGCCGATCTCGTCCAGCATCTGGCGGCGTTCTTCCGCCGTGTGCGGCGAATAGACCATCGTCTCACTCCTTGTTGGGTGCTGGTGCGTCCGACGGTGTGGCATATGACGCACAGATGACGAGAGCCCGCAACTAGTGCGGGCTCGTGTTTCATACTACGGCGTACGGCTCCTACGCCTCTGCCTCTGCAACTGCCTTGTAGGCTTCAGCGTCCAGCAAGGTGTCCCACTCGCCTGGCTCACTGGGCGCGATGCGCACAAGCCACCCATCGCCGAACGGCGATGCGTTCACCAGCTCGGGAGCATCCTCCAAGGCGTCATTTACAGCGACCACTTCCCCGCTCAACGGGGCGTAGACATCGCCTGCAGCCTTTACTGACTCGACGACGCCGAGCTGGTCGCCCTTCTCGAAGGTGTCGCCGACCTCCGGGAGCTCGACATAGACAACATCGGAGAGAGTGCTCTGAGCATAATCGGAGATGCCTACGACGATCTCACCATCGTCCTGGCGCGCCCACTCGTGGGTATCAAGATAGCGCACGGTCGAATCGAACTCCATTGACAGACCTCCTTGTGGAATGACTAATCGTTGCCGGGAGAAGCACCACCTTCGTCGCGTGACAGTTCGAAGTAGTCCTGCTCTTCGGCTGCCATGATCGCCCACAGGTGGCTAAACGCCGAAGACGTCGTCAGCTCATCGAAGTCCTCGGTGTAGGGCACGAATACATCGGGAATGCGGGGCAACCCGATCGAGATATCGGAGGGTTGCTGATTGGTGCAGTCATTGAACAGGAGGACCAAGGACCTCGAGTCGATACCGTGGTCCGGCAGCGACGACATCAGCTCCTTCGCCAGCGCCCGCGAGGTGCTGTCCGCCGACGTGATGACTGCCGTCCACTCGCAAGAGGACAGCGTCTCCCATACCATCGGCAGCGTGGCGCGTCCCAGGTCCAGCAGCACCACATAGCCCGCGCCACGCAAGACCTCGAGCACGCGCTCCAGAGTCTGCTTTCGCATCGCGCTAAGGTCCGTGAGGGAGGCCGGGCCGGGTATGAAGTATGACCCGTACACGTTCTGCAGGCTGAAGTTGCTGATCACGTTGAGATCGATCTCGGAGGGCGCCCGCGTCAGCAGCGAGGCGCTGTTCTTCGGGCCGGAGATGCCGCTCCACAGACCGATGCTCCCTACCGGGAAAGCTAGATCGATGAGGATGACGGGGCGCTCGCTGGACGTTGTCACATGGCGCGCCAGGTGCATCGCCAACGTGCTGACGCCCACGCCGCCGCGCAGCGAGAGCATCCCGATCACGGTGCCCTTGGCAGCGCCACGATCGGCATCCGTCAGGCGCCGGGCGCGCTCGATGGCAGCCTTGATACGGACGCCGAGCTCCTTGTAGTCGACCTGCCCCTTGGTGATGAAGTCGTCCGCACCGATGGTGTAGCCTTTGATGCGGTCGTCCATTGTGTCGAGTGCGGTGAGGAAGAGGATGGGCACGCGATGGAAGCCCGGGTCGCTTCTCAGCTGCCGGCAGACCTCATAGCCGTCCATGTCCGGCATCATGATGTCCAGGAGGATCACGTCGGGCGCCTTGCGTAGCGCGGCCTTGATGCCCTCGCGACCGGTGGTAGCTTCGGAGACCTCGTATCCCCAACTCCGCAACATGATGCTGTACATCATCCGAGCATCGTCGTCGTCCTCTATGACTAGAATGTGCGTCTTGGGCATGCCGCGTTGCTCCTTGGAAGGTGAGGTGACAGATCCATTATACAATGTCCTGAGAATGCCACAAAGTGCCTCTTCGCGGTTAGGCCTCCGTTAGAGGCGCTGTGAAGCTGAATGTGCTGCCGGCGCCCGCCTCGCTCTCAACCGAGATCGTGCCCCCGTGCATCTCCACAATGCTGCGAGTGATCACCAGTCCCAGGCCTGTCCCCTGCACGTTCCGCACGGCCGATCGCGTGGATCTGAAGTACTTGGTGAAGAGCTGCTCCACCTCGTCCGGTGACATACCGATGCCTGTATCTTTCACCGACCACTTGACGCACGTCTGGTCATCTTCCGGGGTGACCTCGGCCGACACCGTGATCTGACCGCCCTCAGGCGTGTACTTGTTTGCGTTGCTGATCAGGTTCGTCAGAACCTGGATCAGTCGTCCGCGGTCGCCCGTCACAGAGGGCAGATCCTCATCGGCCTTGATGGTCAGGTGCTGGTCCTTGGCCGTGATCTCCTGGCGGAAGGCCTGCACCGCTTCCTCGATCACCTTGGCCGGGGCGACCGGTCCCATGTCCAACTTCAGACGTCCGGCCTCAATGCGCGAGATGTCGAGGAGATCCTGCACCAACCGGTCCATCCGGCCGATGTTGTTCTTCACCACCTGCACGAACTGGGTCTGCTGTTCGTTCAGGGACCCGCCGACCCCCTTGATGAGCAGGTCGGAATAACCCTTCATGCTCGTCATCGGCTGCTTCAGCTCGTGGGAGACGAAGGAGATGAACTCAGTCTTCGCGTCGTTGGCCTGCTGCACCCGCTCGAACAGCCGCGCATTTTCGATGGCAATGGCGGCGTGGTCGACCAGTCGTTCCACCAATGCCACGTGTTCCTGGCCGAACCCACCGGCGTCGGCGGATTCCACACACAGCGCGCCGATCACACGTATCTCTCGCCTGATCGGCACCGTGAGTTGGGCGGTCATACCTTGCTGCACTTCGTGGTAGTGTGGGTCCGCGCCTACGTCTGTCACCAGCGTGGTCTCGCCCTGGCGCACGGTGAACCCGATCAGCCCCCTGCTCAGGGGCCACAGCTCGTCCTCGAGATACGGGGCAAGGTCCTCGGGATCGTAGCCCTGGTGCGCCAGTAACCGCAGCCCCTGCGTACCGTCCTCATCCTCCTGGAGGGCCGCCATCATCCCCACAGTCGCGTCGGTGATGTTCAGCGCCCACTCCAGCGTCTGCTGCATCACCGCGTCGTAGTCCAACGAGGCGTTGAGCTGCCGGTCGATGTACTGCAACATCATCAGCTCCTGGACGCTGGCCTGGAGCGCCTGATCGGTGGTGGTGAACAGGCGTGCGTTTTCGATGGCGATGGCAGCCGGTGCTCCGAAGGAGAGCAGGAACTCGGCATCCTCCTGCTCGAAGGGGCGTCCTCCCTTTCGGTTGAGAACTTCCAGCACACCGATGGTCCGCCCCCGCGCATTCAGCGGCACCGCCAGGATGGAGTTGGTGACGAAGGTGGATCTCTGGTCAAAACCGGCGTACCAGCGCTTGTCTTCCTGGGTGTCCTGGCTGATGATCGGACGGTTCTCGCTGAAGGCCGCGCCCGCGATTCCCTTCCCGGCAGGCACCCGCATGCCGACGAGGTCCTTGCCTGAAGGGCCGCTGGAGACCCGGAAGACCAGGTCTCCGCTCTCCTCATCGAGCAAGAGGAGAGATCCGGCCTGTGTGTCCAGCAGCTCCGCAGCGTTACGCACCACCAGGTCGAGCACCTCGTCCAGATCAAGGCTGGACGCCAGCAGGTTGCCGATTGCGTTCAAGGTGGCGAGCTGACGAGCGCGCGAATTCAGACGGTTGTAGAGCTGCTGCCGCTCGAGGATCGCGGCGGTGTAGGCGGCCACGGTGACCAGCAGGTTCTCCTCGGCCTGGGTGAACTTGACCTCGGGCGAGCTCGTCGACACGATCATCACGCCCATGCTGCGATCCTCGGCCGTCAGCGCCACGCCCATCCAGGCGTAGCGTTCGATGCTGCGCACCGGATCGACCCCGCGGCGCCGGCACTCCCCGGCATAGTCCTCGGTGCGTAGCGTGGCGTTGTTGGCGAGGATCACGCTGGTGAGCCCTTCTTTCACTGACCAGGTCTCCTCAGGGACCATGCGTTTGTCGTTTTCGACATAGAATCGGTAGCTGAGGGTGTTGTCGTCGGGCGCCAACAGCGCCACGCCAAAGACCGGCACTCGGATCACGCGCTTGAGCTGTGTGTAGATGAGCTCCAACAGCGTATCGGCGTCCGTGGCGAAGTTCACGGCCTGGGCGATCCAGTAGAGGGCCTGTAGCTCCCGCGCACGACTTCTCTCCGCCGCCACCAGCGCGATGTGCTGCACCGCCAGGGCTGCCGGCTTGCACATCGCTTGGAGGAGCGCCAACTGGCCGGCGTCGTACCTGGCTTGGTCCTCCGGCAACCCCAGGGATATCCAACCCGGCCTGCCAAGCGGGACGACCGCTGCAGGCAGTTCGGGGGATGAGCTGCCCGCGAAGACAGATCGGACGCGGTCATCCGTGATCGGCGTGGCCACAGGCTGTCGCGTGACCCAATCCACGAAGGCGTCGGTAGAGGAGAGCCCGGATGCCCGGTCCGTTCTACGGTACGCCTGGCTGTGCGCGTCGTAGAGGGTGGTCCATTGGGCGACTGGGCGAATCACATGACGAATCTGATCGTGGAGCACGGATAGCACTGCGCTCTCATCGGTCCCCGACGCGGCAATCTGCTCGATGGCTTCGATTGCTCCTGGAGCGGCCCGGACCAAGGGTGACCGCGATATCGCCATGCGAATGAAGACTTGGGTGAGGCGACGTGCCGCCACCAGCGTTCCGAATGCCGAGGCGGTGGTCACGATCACCATCGGCAGCTGCCCCAGCCCCAGGCTTAGGAGGGCCGGCACAACCAGAATCAACGCTACGACGGCAAGCGCTGAGGGGATCAGCCAGGATATCAGCGCGGCAGGCTGGTCCTGGGCTTCTGCATCTACGATGTCGTCAATGACGGTGTCTGTGACTGGCTCGATGCCCATGCCCCGCCCCGCGTTTGTTGAATTACAGTTAGGATTCTAGCACGGTCCTGCAATCACCGCAATTGGTTGGTCAGACCATCTCCGGCCGTGCTCCTTAGTGGCGTGATGCGGAAGCGGTCATAGACGACCACGCCATACTGTGTGACCGTCGATGCCAGATCGGAAACCGGATGGGGATCCCGGATCGTTCGGCCTCGCACCATCCACTTGAGCGTGGGGATGGCGCCCAGGCCAGGCTGCATATCGTGGATCCCAAGCCAAGTGCCGTCCTTCGCCATGAGACGAGCACTCACCGCGAAATCCTGCGTCAGGGGCCGCCCGGTGAGCCAGGCAAGCGTGAGGACCGTGGTGCCTGCCGCGGGCCCGCTCGTGTGCCGTTTCATCTCGTCGCCAACCAACACCATCTCGCTGCCGTAGGGCACATAGCGGTCGTCCTCAGCCGGCTGAGGTAGCGGGAGGCTGACCAGGGTCGCCGCACCGCCATCCGCGTAGGCCAGCGCCAGGTCCCGTATCGAGCCCGAGAGGACCAGTGCCGTCGTCTGACACTCGCCCAGTGCCAGTTCCGCCATAGGGTGGCGGTCTTCGCCGACCCTGACCTCGAGCGGCTTGCCGGGACCGCACCAGTGCAGGAACGTGGTCACGCCGCGCACTGCGTCCACGTCGAAGTCAATGCCGCGCAGGACGGGCCCGTCCGGCAGCACGACGCCGGGCCAGGGGTGCTGGGTGGGGAGCCGGGGATACGCACAGTCCACCGCCAGTGGTGGCAGGACTGCGGAGCCCAAGTCTCTGAAAGCGCCATCGACGACTGCGTAGCCGCCGATCTCCGTGGTGACCGCCTCCGCACACGCCGTGGCGGGCAGCTGATGTGTCAAGCGACTGACTTGCACCTCACCCTCGACGGCTGAGGTACCGAGGGCCCGGTCGGCAGCGGACAGCAGCCGGCTCTCATCGCCCCAGATGCGCGTGGCCAGATTGGGCTCCGGCGTCTGGGAACCCACAGCGCGCCACGCTACCTGTAGTTCCAGCGTCGCCCCCGGCGCGGCATCCCCGCGCCAACGGTAGCCCAACAGGTGGACGGGCCCCAGGTCAGCCTCGAGCGGCGCGAAGCCGGCACCATCCGGCAGCGACGCCATCGGCCGTGGGACAAGACGGAAACCGCCGCCCACGGGGATGGCGGACCGGTCCGACCATTCGTACACGTGCGTGGTGTAGAGGGGACGGTCCCTCGCCTCGGCGACCCTGCGTTGCCACGCCTGATCGTAGTCGGCATCGGACTCCGGGACGACGTAGACGATATCCGAACCGGCGCCCAGTCCTTCAGTCGCCTGCAGCACCCAGAGCGGCGTGGCCCACCGCCAGTCCGCCAGTATCAGCGCATCATCCGGTGCCGAGGTCAATATCGGTTCCACATATTCACGGATGGTGTGATCGCCGGCTGATTCGGAGAAGTCGACCACGTTTGGCAGAATCCGCACCAGCAGCAGGGCCAGCATCGTCGCGGCGAGCGCTCGGGCACCGCGTCGCCGTCCCCGGGATCGCCGGCGCGTCGCATCGAGTAGGAGCGACGCACCGATCCCAAGCGCCAGCGCCATAGGGACATAGGCCGGCATCAGGTACTCGATGGTCTGCGGCGCACGGTACGTGATCGTGACAAAGGCCATGACGACCCACGAAGTTGCCAGGCCAAGGAAGATGCGCGCGTCCCTGCGGGCGATCTCGACAAGGCCTATGCCCATCCCCGCCAACATCAACGGCGAGAACTGCATTCTGAGAAGACTAGGCAGCAGCTGCAGCCGGAGAACCAGGTCCCGCAGTGAGGCGAAGGCGAACATGTCGCCGCCGAAGCCGCGTGCCAGGACGTGGTGCCAGAAGCCTCGGACGGTGTCGATCGACTCGGGTGCAAGGGGGACGCCAGACATGCCACCCCGGAGGGGCAGGTAGAGCTGTGGCAGGGCCCATGCAGCCGCCATCGCCGCGACCGGCCCCAACCACCGTCGCGGTTCAAGGAGCAGGCGCGGATCGACGACCATGAGGAAGAGGCCCCAACCCACCGCGATGAAGGCCAGGGAGGGGTGATGGCCGATACCGAGCCCGGTGGCTAGAGCCAGGCCCACCAGAGACCTTGTCCGCTGAACTGCGTCGCCGGCGGCGGCCTGATAGCCAGCCAGTGCCAGGTAGCCCCAAGCGGTGAACAGCGCGGTGGGCATCCGAATGTTGGCTGTGGTGGCTTGGGCCCAGAAGGTGGCCGCAGTGCCCAGCGCGATCGCGGCTACTGCGCCGCCCGCGCGACTGCTGGGCGAGCCCAGGCCCAAGACACGGGCCCACCGGCGTACGCAAAGGCTGCACAGCAGCAGTGCTGTGGCTGCCACGACGGCGCTGAGGAGGTTCACTCGGAACGGGAGGGTACCCAGCGGCACGATACGGGCCCACAGGGCGCTCGCCATCGTGTAGAGTGGGTAGCCCGGGGGATGGGCGATGCCCCATCTCGCTGCGACGAACTGGAACTCGCCGGCGTCCGCAGGTAGCACGTCGCGCGCCGTTGTGGCTGCGTACAGGAGAAGTGCCGCGAGCCAGAGCGCTAGGTCTGGCCATCTGTCCGGAAGCGAACGCCATACGCCCTGGCTTCCGCCTACCTGCGCGGCGGGCCGTGCCGGCTGGGTTCGTTGCGCCGCGCCGATCTGCACCCGCTACTCCGCCAGCAGCCTCTGGGCGCGGTCAGCGATCCTCTCTGCGGCGAAGCCGAACTCCGCCTTCAGACGCTCATACGGCGCCGATGCGCCAAAGCGGTCGACGCCAATCACGCGCCCGTAGTTGCCGACGTATCTCTCCCATCCCATCGAGGATCCCGCCTCAACCGCCAGCCGCTTCGAGACGCCCTCTGGCAGCACGCCCAGACGGTAGAAGACCGGCTGCTCGTCGAAGAGCTTCCACGAGGGCATGCTGACCACCCTGGCCCCGATCCGCCGATCCACCAGCAGCTTCTGCGCAGCCAGTGCGTCGGCAACCTCCGACCCGGTGGCAATGATCACCAGGTCGACTCGGTCCAGCGGCGACTTGCCGATCACGTAGGCCCCGCGTGCTACACCCTCTGACGCGAGCTCTGCGGTCCCTGGCAGGACTGGAAGTTGCTGCCGGCTGAGGATGAGGGCCACGGGCCCCGCACGGCGTTCGAGCGCCAAGCGCCAGGCGGCTACCGTCTCGTTCGCGTCGGCCGGTCGTATCACGGTCAGCCCGGGCATCGAGCGCAATGACAGCAGGTGCTCGACGGGCTGGTGTGTCGGTCCATCCTCCCCAACGAAGACCGAGTCATGTGACCACACATAAGTCACCGGCAACCGCATCAGGGCCGCCAGACGCACGGCCGGGCGCATATAGTCGGAGAAGACCAGGAAGGTGCTGCCGAAGGGGCGCACGCCACCGTACAGCGCCATACCGTTGAGCATAGCGCCCATGCCGTGCTCACGCACTCCGAAGTGGATGTTTCTTCCCTCTGGAGTGCCGACGTCGAAGTCACCATACCCTGCGATGGCGGTGCGGGTGGAGTGTGCCAGGTCGGCCGATCCCCCGATCAGTTCGGGAATCACCGGAGCCAGTGCCTGCAGCGTTCGCCCCGAGGCCGTCCGGGTTGCTACAGCGGGGTCTTCCGGGCCGAATCTGGGCAATGCGACCTCCCAGTTCGCTGGGAGATCGCCGGCGATCACGCGAGCCAACTCGCGCGCCTCCTCAGGGTGGGCACGGCTATAGTTGGTGATCTTGTCGTGCCAGACGGCCTCGGCCCGTTCTCCCTGTGGGATCGCCAGCCGGTACTGGGCGATCACGTCGTTCGGCACGAAGAAGGGCTCCTGCGAGGGCCACCCGAGCGCCTCCTTGGTGGCTCTGACCTCGGCTTCTCCCAGTGGGCTCCCGTGGGCGCGGGCACTGTCCTGGAGATTGGGGCTGCCGTAGCCGATGTGGGTGCGGCAGATGACCATGTGCGGACGTCCCGCGGATCGCTTCGCTCGGCTGAGTGCTGCATCCACAGCGGTCGTGTTGTGCCCGTTCACGGTGAGGACGTCCCAGCCATATGCCTCGAACCGCTTCCCGACGTCCTCCGTGAAGGTTAGGTTGGTCGATCCGTCGATCGTGATGTCGTTGTCGTCGTAGAGCGCGATCAGCCTGTCGAGCCCCAGGTGTCCCGCCAGCGATCCTGCTTCGTGGGCCACGCCCTCCATCAGGTCGCCGTCGGAGACGATCGCGTATACCCAGTGATCGACGATGGGATAGCCATCTCGGTTGAATCGCGCTGCCAAGTGACGAGCGGCCATCGCCATACCCACTGCGGTGCCAAACCCCTGGCCCAGCGGACCGGCTGTCGCCTCGATCCCCAGGGTCACGTCAGCCTCGGGATGGCCCGGTGTATGGCTGGACCACTGCCGGAACTGCCTCAGATCACGCAACGAGATCGGGTAGCCTGTCAGATAGAGCAGACTGTAGAGCAGCAGTGAGCCGTGGCCGGCCGAGAGCACGAACCGGTCCCGGTTGGGCCACGCGGGGTCCTTTGGGTTGTGCTTCAGGTGGCGCGTCCAGAGGACATAGGCGGCATCGGCCATGCCCATAGGCATGCCGGGGTGCCCCGATCCCGCCTGCTGCACAGCGTCCATCGCCAGCACGCGCAGAGCGTTGATGCTGCGCTGTTCGAGCCCTGGGGTGGGCATCAGCGCCTACTCTCCGGCATCTCGGGCCGAGGACTGCTCGACCAGCGTGCGCAGGGCGATGGTCACGCGACGGGGATGCTCGGTCAGCAGGTTGGCGTCCTCCCACCGCTGCGCGAGCCGCGTGAGGGCGCGGCGCGAGATTCTGCCGTCAAAGGCCTCGTGCAATGCGGCCAGCGTGAACCGCCCCTCGAGCTCCGCCACCGCGTGGATGACAAGCTCCTGTTCGAGCTGGGTCAACGCAGGCAGCGCGCTGGGAACACTGATCTGGGGGTCCAGCGCCACCGCCAGCAGCGTGTCCAGCCACACGGCTGCGTCCTCGACGAGCTGCCACATCTGGAAGTAGAGACGGTTGGACCACTCCGCGCTGCCCTCCAGGTCGTGGATGAAGGGTGGCGATTCCCGCATCGTGCCGTAGATGCCAAACGGGAAGTCGGCAGCGCTGAAGAGACCCACGCGCGGCGTCGTGGCTTCCGCGTGCAGGACGTCCCAGCGCTGTTCGGTGATCCGGTAGCCCAGCCTGAAGATGACGAGTATGCCGGCGGGCAGTCGCCAATACCAGTAGGCGCCCAGGCGTCCCTGGTAGCCCGGCGTGTGGTCGGCGATGGCCTCCATCATCTGGTCTGCGATGGCGAGTGCTTGATACGATGGATACAGTCGAGGTTCCATGGTCACCCCCCGGGCTAAGGTCAGTCGGACGCCGCGCGCCGGTATGTGGTCTCGACGAGGGCGATCTCGTCGACGCGGGTTGCTATCAGTCCGTCAAGTTTGGCCGCCTTGAGCGTGGACAGTATCTCACGGAAGACGGGACCCGGCCGATAGCCCAGGGCCTTCAGATCGTCTCCGTTCAGCTCGGGGCTGATGTTGCGCCACTCGCGGGCATAGGTGCCGACCAGGGTCCGCTCGTCGGTGCTCTCAGATACCAACCAGGCCAGGGCGAGACCGCCCAGGTTCTGCTCGTCGAGCTGGGCCGTGATCGCGCCTGTTCCCTCAAGTGTCAGACACTGACCTACAGCGGCCTGGACTGCCTCCCGCGAAGCAAGCAGATCCATGCACTGGCTCGAAAGGACCAGACGAGCCCGGATACGAGCCAACGCACCAGCGTCCACTCGATACACGACGAGCGCCCAGTAGAAGGCGTTGAGATCGCCTGTCACGTCCCAAATCTCCTGCTCGAAGCTCTCTGACAGACGACGCAGGCGCTCCGCGAGCCACGCGTCGCTGACCAGATCTGGGTGGATGCCCTCGAGGGCGCCCATCTCCTGAAGCCTCGCCAGCGCAGCCTGTGGCGCAGCTTCCTCGAAGATGAGATCCAGCTCGTGGCGAATGCGTTCGCCGGTCACGCGGCTCAGGAGCGGGATCGCTTGGGCGATCAGCGCCTCACTGCGCTCATCGATCGAGAACCCCAGGCGTGTTTCGAAACGCGCCGCCCGCAGGATGCGCGTGGGGTCGTCGACAAAGCTGAGGCTGTGCAGTACCCGGATCACCCCCGCCTCGAGGTCAGCCCGGCCGCCGTAGAAGTCGAGCAGTTCTCCCCAGCGTTGCGGATCGAGGCGGATGGCCAGTGTGTTGATGGTGAAGTCCCTGCGGTGCAGGTCCTGCTTGATGGAGCTGCGCGAGACCATTGGCAGGGCGGTCGGGTGTTCGTAGAATTCGGTGCGTGCCGTCACCAGGTCGATGAACTGTGGCAGGCCCACGGGAAGCTCATCACCCGAGTGATAGACTGGTCCGGGCGGCCGGCCGTGGTCTGCATGACCTGCCTCCCAAATGCCGTCGGGTAGCAGCCACTTGGCCGTGCCGAAGCGCTTGTGACTACGAATCTCGCCGCCCAGCGCGTCGGCCATGGCACGCCCCAGGTGGATAGCGTCCCCCTCGACGACGATGTCCACATCCACGATGGCGTGTCCCAACAGCAAATCGCGCACCAAGCCGCCCACGAAGTAGATCGTGTACCCAGCCTCGGCCGCGCGGGCGCCGATCCGGCGGATGAGCGAGAGCAGCGGCACGGGCATGGATGCCGCCAGCAGGTGCGCGATCCGTTGACGTTCCGAGGTCTGGGACGAGGGCTGCAGGCGGATCAGATCGGTGCGCGTCACCACACCGATGATGTGTCCGTCCAGCGCGACCGGAATCTGCCCCCAGCCTGTCTGGATCATCAGGTCGCGCACACGCTCGATCGAGTCGTGAGGAGAGACGGTGGCCGACCCCGGCTGCAATATGCGGCTGACCGGCGCGCGTTCCAGCCCGTGCTGTAGCGCGCGATCCACAGCGTTGCGGGTGACCAGCCCCAGCAGCGTCTGGTCGCTGCCCAGGACCGGAAACCCCTCGTGTCCGGTGCGCACCATCTGTTTCGCTACCTCACGTATCTCGTCGTCGGGGCTCAAGGTGCGCACGCCGTACGACATAGCGTCCTGCACCTTGGTGCGCGGCCGGACGTGCTGTGCCAGGCCCTGCCGCAGCTCGGCGACCAGTTCCTCGCTGCCTCGACCACGGATGAGCGATGCCGCGGCGTGGCTGTGGCCTCCTCCGCCGAAGTGTTCGGCCACTGACGCGACGTTGATGTCGTCCGTGCTGCTGCGAGCCACTAGCTGGGTGTTGGCACCGATCTGCACGAGGATGAAGAGCGCACTGGGCTCCAGAAGGTCGCGCAGCTTGTGGGCCAGTGTGGAAATCTCCTCCTCGACGTCTGGTGGGGAGATCGCCCAGCTCAGAACGATGGGGTGGCCATCGAGCTCGAGTGTGGCCGCATTCTCCTTCAAGCTGTCGAAGATCGCCTGCTGGCCCTGGGTCAGAGGATGGTCCAGGAACTCGGCGGCCACCTGGAGATCGGCGCCCTGGTCGATGAGCCACGCGGCCGCGCGCAGATCGCGTGGCGTCGTGGCTGCATAGGTCAGGCTCCCCGTGTCCTCGTAGATGCCTACAAGCATCAGCGTGGCCTCGGCCGGTGAGACCGGGATCAGACGGGTGGAGATGGCCTCCACCAGCGAGGTGGTCGTTGCACCGAGTGGCTCAGAGCGGACGGACCACCCCTCGGGAACGCTAGCCGGAGGGGCGTGGTGGTCGATGACCGTGACCTGGCCGATATCCTTCCCCATGCCTCGCACGAACGTAAGCTTCTGGGTATCGACGAGGATGACGCGCTTGACGTGTTGCCCGCGGGGAAGATCGTTGGGTCGCACGAATGAGAAGCCTGCGCCATAGAGGGAGAGGAAGGCCTGGACGTTGCGGTTCACGCGACGCGGCAGAACGGCCTTGGCCCCGGGATAGAGCTTGTGCGCGGCCAGCAGGCTTGCGATGGCGTCGAAGTCAGCGTTTTCGTGCGTCAGGATGACTTGCATCTCGTGGCGCCTCTTCTTGACGAGGCCATCACACGCTCTCCGTACCGCACGGGGTGGCGTGTGGGCTCGGTATGATTTTGGTAGTAGGCGTCAAGCGGATTATAGCACGGGGTCCGATACGGGCACTGCGGCGTTTTCTCCTGAGATTCAAAGGTCGCGACTGGGAGTCTTTGACCTTGCCTTCAGATCGCGGTATCCAGCGAGCCATGTCGGGGCTGGTGCCTTGGCGATGCACCGTCCTCTGTGATCTACACTCAGACCAGCGCGAATGTACTGCTTGACAAACGAATACTCCCCCTGAAACCGCAGGCTCGCCACAATGCCGGCGCCATCGAGCTGCGTGCGACCTGGCTCCCGGCCTCGCGATTCGCGTGAGGTGCGGTAAGATGGCGGCATTCTGGCACAGGGAGGTCGTGAGGAGATGTGGGATCAGGCCGCGCTGTTCACTCAACCAAGGAGTCCGCTCACCGTCAGCGAGGTCACGAGCAGAATACGGTCGCTGCTTGAGCAGGAGGCGACCCTCCAGGACATCTGGATCGAGGGTGAGGTCTCCAATCTGACTAGGGCCTCCTCTGGACATGTCTATCTGACCCTCAAGGACGCAGGCGCGCAGATCGGCGCCGTGATCTGGCGCAATGGGGTGCGCTCTCTGACTTATCAGCCCCAATCGGGTGACAAGATCCAGGCCCACGGGCGGGTCGGCGTCTACGAGCGAGGCGGTCGTTACCAGTTCTATATCGATCAGGTGCGGCCCGCGGGGCAGGGCTCGCTCTATCAGGAGTACGAGCGGCTGCGGGCCCAGCTCAAGGCAGAGGGCCTTTTTGACGAGGAGCGCAAGCGACCCCTGCCGTCCTTCCCGACGACCATCGGGGTCGTGACGTCACCAAATGCGGCTGCGCTGCGCGATGTGCTCAATGTGCTGAGCCGTCGTTGCCCGATGGTACGCGTGCTACTCTCTCCGACCCTGGTCCAGGGCGATGCGGCGCCCCCGAGGATCGTCGCGGCGCTGGCACGGCTCAACGCCCGTGACGACGTGGATGTCCTCCTTCTCGTCCGGGGTGGGGGCTCGCTGGAGGACCTGTGGGCCTTCAATGACGAGGGTGTGGCGCGAGCCGTGGCTGCCTCTCGCCTGCCCATCATCTCGGGTGTGGGCCACGAGACAGACTTCAGTCTCGCTGACTTTGCCGCGGATGTTCGGGCTCCCACACCCTCGGCGGCAGCCGAGCTCGTGGTACCGGACCTGACGGATCTCGGTGTTGCCCTGGCAGAGCGGGAGCAGCGCATGGGTCGGGCTGTGTTGATGCACCTAGCTCGCCAGGAAGAGCTCGTCGCCACGCACCGACGCGCCCTCGATCACCTGTCTCCGCTGACGCGGGTGGAGGGAGGTCGACAGCGTGTCGACGATCTGGGCGCCCGGTTGCAGACCGCGGCACTACATCGACTCGAGATGTCACGGCAGCGCGCGGGTGCCCTTGCGGCCCGACTCGCCGCTCTCGGCCCGCAGGCGGTCTTACAGCGGGGCTACGCCATCGTGCGCGGTCGCCCCTCGGGCCGCGTGATCGCTTCCGCCAGCGCGACGACCCCGGGGCAGCGGGTTTCCCTTCAGTTCAGCGACGGCGAGGTTGCAGCTAGAGTTGACGATCAATGAGTGGTTGACATCTTGCCCTGAGGTGGGATAATGGGTGCTACGATGGCCCACCCGATACCGCAGGCAGGAGTGATAGACGACACACGATGTCCCACGACTTGAGTACGTCCACCTCGGACACCCATACCCCCGTCCTCGTCGACACGCAGTCTGAGCTCGCGGAGCTGGCCACTGGTCTGAAGGGCTGTCCGCGTATTGCCGTCGACACGGAATCCAACAGCCTTTACGCCTATCGGGAGCGCGTCTGCCTGATCCAGGTCTCGGTCCCAGGCACCGACTACCTTGTTGATCCACTGGCGCTTGACGACCTGTCGCCGTTGGGCGAGGTATTCGAGTCGGCCGAGCACCAGAAGATCTTCCACGCCGCCGACTATGACCTGATGGTCCTGAGGCGGGACTTCGGTTTCGTGACCCGTACTGTCTTCGACACTATGTGGGCCGCACGTATCCTCGGGTGGCCGAAGGTCGGGCTTGGCGACATCATGGCGACCCACTTCGGCGTGCATCCCAACAAGAAGTACCAGCGATACAACTGGGGGACGCGGCCTCTGGACCGCAAGGCCTTGACGTATGCTTGGATGGACAGCCACTATCTCATCGCGCTGAGCGACATCCAGCGATCAGAACTGGAGGCTGCCGGCCGGTGGGAGGAGGCACGCGAGGTCTTTGACTACCTAGCGGGGACCGTTGATGTGCCGCCGAACGAGAACCACGCCCGCTACTACTGGCGGCTCAAAGGCGTCCACGCTTTGCATCCCTGCGCCAAGCGACAACTCTACCAGCTCTATCTCTGGCGCGAGCGGACCGCTGAGCGGCTCGACCGTCCGCCCGTCAAGGTGATGTCGAGCGGTCGACTGGTGACGCTCGCGCGGGCCGTGCCTCGTACGCGTGAGGAGCTGGTGTCTCTAGGTCTCGCGCCGTCTCAGATACGCCGCTACGGATCGGAGATACTGGCCGTGCTTCGCAAAGAGGAGGGGCTGCCCGATCCCCCTTCGCCGGAGCACAGGCCCCGCCAGCCCGAGCCCGTCGTGAGCCGCTACAATGCTCTCAAGGCTTGGCGCAAGGCCATGGCTCAGGTGCGTGGCGTCGACTCCGATGTCATTCTTCCCAACGCCGTGTTGTGGGAATTGGCGCAACACCCGCCCACGAGTCTTCAGGAGCTGGTCGATATTCCGGGCATCGGACCGTGGCGCCAAGCGACCTACGGCCCCGACTTGCTGCAGCTCGTCCACAACTGACGCTCCCCCAAGCCGTGGCCACCCCCGCGACGTGGCGCCTGATCCTAGAGCCTCAGCCGCGTCCTGGTTCGCTCAACCTGGCGGTCGACGAGGCCATCCTCAGGACGGTTGCCGAGGGCAAGGCACCCCCCACACTTCGGCTCTATGGTTGGGCGCCATCCGCGCTCACGCTGGGTCGTGGCCAACCCTACGCCGATGCGGACCCAGCTGCGCTGGCGCGCGCCGGCTTCGACCTACTGCGTCGGATGACCGGCGGCACCGCAGTTCTCAACCGTGAGGAACTGACCTATGCGGTGGCTGTGCGGAGAGATGACCCTCACCTGCCGGATGCTATTGCGGAGAGCTATCGTCCCATCAGTGATGGGCTGCTGGCCGCGCTCCAGCGCCTCGATGTTCATGGCGTCTCCGCGGGCACCGGTGAGTCCGTGGGTGCACGACGGAGATCGCCCGTGTGCTTTGAGGTGCCTTCGGCCTATGAGATCACCGTGGCCGGTCGCAAGCTGGTGGGGAGCTCGCAGATGCGCATCCGTGGCGGCATACTGCAGCACGGGTCGCTGCCCTTGACGGGGGACATCGGCGATATCGGGCGCTACCTGACTGCGCGGCCAAGTGCGGAGCGCATCCGTTCACACGCCCTGACGCTCCGCGACGCGCTGGGGCGCGTGGCTGGCTGGAGCGAGGTGGCGGAGGCGGTAGTGGCCGGGCTGCGCGAACGGCTGAACCTCGTGCTGCAGCCGGGATCACTGTCGCCGCTTGAGCGGGAGCGGATAGGGGTACTGATGGTCGAGAAGTACTCGGCTGAGGAATGGACGCGACGGATTGCGTAAGGAGTGATCTATGACAGCTGATACGCAAGGGCCGGTCCTCGTCACAGGCGCGAGCAGCGGCATCGGCAATCACCTGGTGAGACACCTGGCTTCACTGGACTACACGGTCTTCGGCACCGCGCGCAAGGATGATGATCTCGATCGGCTCGCGCAGATCGAGAACGTCGTGCCGGTCAGGATGGACGTGCGGGATGCGGACCAGATCGCGGCGGCACGGGAGTTGGTGGCAGCCACCGGCGAGGGCCTCTACGGTCTCGTGCACAATGCCGGAATCGGGCCATTGGGGATGTTCAGCACGTGGACCGATGCGGAGCTGAAGGATCTCTTTGACATCAATGTCTTTGGCGTACACCGCGTGACTAACGCCTTCCTCGACCTACTCCTGGCGTCCGACGGGCGCATCGTGGTGATCGGTTCCCAGGGCGGGATGATCACCAAGAAGTACTTCGGGCCGTACACCATGACCAAGCACGCTCTGGAGGCCTATACGGTCGCGCTGGATGAGGAGCTGCGACGGTACGGCGTCCGCGTCAGCATCGTGCAGCCAGGCGGCATCGTCTCAGAGATCGGCGAGAAGTCGATCGCCGGTAACGTGGCGCGCTTCGAACGGGCCAGGCCGCCGTTCAGGAAGGAGGCAGAGTTGGTGTTGCGCTTCCTGACGGCCCCGCCGCCGGAGGACGACGGTCCGGAGTCAGAGTCGAACCGCAAGCCCTCGCCACCTGAGATCGTGGCGGTCGCGGTGGATGATGCGCTATTCGCTGAGGTGCCGAAGCGGCGCTACCTGGTGGGGACGCAGTGGGAGGGCGATCGCGTGCTCAACGGGCTGATCGAGCGGTTGCTGGACGAGAACGATTGCCCGTCACACGGGTACGGTCGCGATGAGTTGGTGGAGATGCTGGATCGGCATATCGCAGCCAGGGATAGGGCACCAAGCGATACGGAGGGCAGGTCCGCCTACGATCCCCCACGTGAGTGGATGACCTGACCGGTGATCCAGCCGGCGTCCTCGGAAGCGAGAAACCGGATGAGTCTGGCTGCGTCCTCGGGTGCGCCGACCCTGCCCATGGGCGATGCCGCGCCCCAGGCAGCCTTCTGCTCTCGTGTGATCCAGCCGGTGTCGGTGGCGCCTGGATCCACGGCGTTCACGGTGATCCCCAGCGGCGCGATCTCGGCACTCAGGCTCAGCGTGAAGGCCTCCACCGCGCCCTTGGTCGCCGCATAGGCCAGCTCGCCGGGCATTGGCCCCACCGACTGGCCCGAGGACAGGTTGATGATTCGACCATTCCCGCGTCTGGGCGATGCATCTCTGAAGCGCCTGACAAACTCTGCGCAGAGGAGGGCCATCGCTTTGACATTGACTGCGTAGTGCTTGTCGAGCCCTTCTGCCGTCAGATCCGCGATGCTGTCTCGCATTGAGTAGGTGGCGTTGTTGACCAGGATGGTCACGGTACCGAGCGCCGCCTCCACACGATCGAGCAACCGCCTGGGAGCATCCGCCTCGGTGAGGTCCATCTCCAGCCCATCCGCCCAGCGTCCCATCTCCCGGATTGCAGTGATCTGAGCCTGTGGTTCCTCCGGATCGCCGGCCAACCCGGTGACGTGATCGTACGGACGGTAGTAGGTGATGAAGACATCCGCGCCGCTACGAGCGAGCTCAAGCGCGATGGCGGCGCCGATGCCGGCCTTGCGACTTGCACCGGTCACCAGAGCGACCCGGTGCGTCCCGATGTCCATGACTGTGTCCCCCTACTCAAGCCTTGCGGTGACGTGCTGCATTGCTGGGCCCTAGGTGAAGTCCCTCTCGAAGGCCTGCAGGCAGGTCTCCTTGGAGCCCTCCATCAGGTACAGCCGCCCACGGATGGTCCGACTCTCACCCCGCGCCAGGGGACCGACCCTGACCGACAGGTGCATGCAGTTCCACGGATTGTGTCCTTGAGCTGAGAGGAAAGACTCCCACGCAATGCCCATCACGTATCGCCCGTCACAGCTCTCCCTGATCATGATGCCGGCATAGGCATCCCGCTCGGATGTGGGCCACTTGCCCCCAAACACGAAGGCGCCACTCTCATCCTCTTTTTCCCAGGAGGCGATGTCCGCTTGGCGCGCGTGGTCGAAGTGTATCTCGCGCGGGAAGGCGCCGGCTATGGAGTCCAGCCCGTTCTCTCCCAGGAAGTATGTGAGGGTGTGTGCCTCATCCAGGAAGAGGGAGTTTCTCTCCATCGGTCGCTCCGGGTGACCCGGGTTGAGGCAGGGGATGATCGCGGCGATGGAAGGCCAGTCGTGGTCGGAGGTATTCGCAAGCGTCAGAGAGAGAGCAGCGCCGTCGTCCGTCGCGTCAGCACGGAGCCTCAACCAGTCACCGTCCATCACCGCCACGGATCCGCTTTCGTCGACATCCCAGTCCCAGTTCCACGACCCCGCCGTGTGCTCGCCTCTGGCGACGGCATCGAACAGATGCCACTCGTAGAACCATAGGTAGGCGAACAGCGCGGCGTCGGAGCGTGACGCCACTCTGATGCCTCTCTCCCACCTGGACAGCTCCAAAGCCGTGCTCATGTGTCCTCCAGTCTACGGGGCAGCAAGCGCCCTGCCGCCGGCACCTTGGTCGATGCCCGCCTGCTGCCGGTCTAGCCGGGAATCTGCTTCACATAGCCGTCCAGCAGGTGCCAGGGCCTGAAGCCACAGGCGTGGTAGAGGCCGCGAGCGGCCTCCTTGTTGGCAAAGTGGGCTACTGAGGCCAGGCTCATTCCTGCGGCGGCCATCTGCTGCATGCCGTACATCACGATTGCCCGTCCGAATCCCCGCCTTCGGTAATCGCTGTGCGTGCCGACCGGCTCGAAGAGCCCGGTGCGGTTCAGATGATCGTACCACGTGACTGTGAAGGCCACGAATGTGCCGTCGGGAGCCTCGATGACCAGTTCCCGTTCGGGCGCGTAGCCTGGTGACGCCATAGCGCGCCGATACTCCTCAGGCGTCCAGACCGGTCCGAAGGCAGCATTGTGGATCTCAGCCAAAGCCGAGGCTTCCCCCAGACCCCTGGCGGACCGGAACGAATAGCCTTCTGGGAGAGTCGGCACATCCACGGCGCCGATGCGAACGCGGTTCAGCACGTAGGGTGGTTCGTTGTCCGGTTGCCAGCCGAGGGCCACCAGGGTGTCGGCTCGGGCCGTATCGCCTCGGAACGCTTCTGAGTAGATGCGGTCGCCGGAAATGCCGTGCCTGCGCAGACCCTCCACTGTGCGGTCTTCGGCAAGCTGTAGTACCTCTCGTTCAAGATCGCCACCTCGGAGATCTGGGCGAATCTGGGCGTCGAAGCTCTTGTGGCCGAGGTCATCCAGCAGCCACGCTGCCACCCCTTGACTGTCCTCCCAGATGGTCAGAATCTCGGCCGGGTTGTAGCGCTTGTTGCCGCTGTAGATATGATGGGTGATGTCGCCGGGGTGGAGGTAGCCACAGTGGTCGGTCACGGCGATCGCCCTGGCGTTGAAGTCCTGGAGTAGCTTGAGGTCGGCAGCTCCGGTGTAGGTGCGCTTGATCACACTGTTCCTCGTTCGCAAGACTGGTCTGCCTGACAGACGGCCCGCCACTGCCCGATCGGCGTCTCTGCCCGTTGCTTGAGCGTTTGCAGCACCTTGGGCTGCATCACTAGGCTTCCCAGCTCATTGGGGATGCCAGCGCTCACCGTGCTCAGCGGCCCTGGGTTGTAGTCAGTCCGAACTCGTACGACCAGCCGGGTTGTTCCGTCAGCTGTCTCCTCAAGCAGCCACACCCAGCTGGAGTTGAGATACTTCTCCGGCAAGGGATCGCTGCCTGACAGCGACTCCCACTTGCCTGTGTCCACCCTACTATGTAGGATCAGCAACTGCTCCGGCTCAAGGTCCACTACCTCATGCCCCATCCCCGGCGCAATCTCCACGATGTCGCCGACCTTCAGGTCCTGCAGCTCGGGGATGATTCGTCGCGCAGAGCGACGCTTGTCGTCCACAGAACCCGCGATGCCCATCAAGCGATGCAACAGGTCGTGGCTGTACCATCCGGCACGCATGTAGCCAATCTGAACCAACCATCGCCAGACCTCAGATACCGGGGCCTCGATCGTGATCGCGTGCGTGTACCCACACTTGGGATCAGTCACCAAGGCGTCACCTGGCAGGGGGCGAAGTACCTCAGCATCGGTTGCTCCTCGCCGCAACTGCCAAGGTCGGATCGCCAGAGCATACACCAGCCCCGCGACCGCAGCAGCTATACCAACCCCAGTGCCGATTCCGAGTGCATTCATCTCATCCTGCCAACAAGCGAATCCTGAGTGCTAGAGCCCAATCCGCTGATCAGCGCCTGGTTGACTCCCGGGCTGCTGCCAGCACTCCTAGCATACCCGCAAGGTGGGGTCGATATCATAACCCGGAAGGACTATCTGTAGGGTTAGTCGTGGCAAGGTCCAGGGCAGCGGCGTCAGGGCCAGCCGCTGCCCCCCGAGCCAACGAGTCTTGGCTGTCCCGGAGCAATCATTTAGTGATCAGTGGCAGGTAGACGTAGCGGGGGAAGTCCTTGGGCGGAAGCACGTCGAGGGTGACCTCGATGGTGGCCGTCTCCGGTTCGGCCTCGGCCTGGTTGAGGCCGGCGGACGACTTCACCGAAGCACTACTCAGGGTGATGGTGCCGGTATAGTGTCCGGTGGACAGAACGCTTGGGTCCACGCCGATTGACAGCCTGGCCAGGCCACTGCCTTCTACTTCGCTGAGGGTGATCCAGGGTTGTGAAGCCTCGGCTAACCAGTTCAGAACGCCCCCGCCCACGTTGAAGATGAGCAGGTCCTGCGGAGTGATGGGCGCCTGGCTGCCGGCGGCTGCCTGGGTGCTGGCGGCCTGGAACCGGTAGTTGGCGTTGCCCACCAGGGTGAGCTTGGGGTTGTTGTGGTAGGGTGGGTGTTCGGGCCCGCAGACGGCCGTTCCCCAATTCACCTCCTCGCCATCATCATAGCCATCACCATCGCTGTCGGCGTGGACGGGGTTTGACATGAGCGCCAGTTCTTCCTCGTTGGTCAGGCCGTCGCCGTCGGGATCGTCGCTGGGTCCGCCCTGCAGTTTGTAGAGCTCGGTCCACTGGTCGGGCAGGCCGTCGCCGTCGTCGTCGTTTGTGGCCATGAAGAGGACGGTAGTCTCGGCCCGCGGCCCGAGGTATCCGTCCGCGGTGTAGCCCTTGACGGCTACCCGGTAAGTCTGGCCCACGGTCAGGCCAGAGAGGTCGTAGGCGAGGACATTGCCGACGTCGATGGGGCTGGAGCCCTGATCGGCCAGGCTGCCGGCCCCGGGCAGGATGCAGCCGGCGAGGTTGTAGCTGAGTGCGTAGCCGGCGGGGATGCCGGTAGCCGGATCGGGCGACTGCCAGTCGACGCGCAGCAGGGTCTGATCGCCGATGGCGTCATAATCCCCGTAGGCCTCGATGAGGCGCGGCGGCCCGAGGACCGGCAGGCGGTCAATGGGTAGGAAATGCGTGAACTCATTGCAGTCGCTGACGTTGCCGCTGGCATCGTAGGCCCGCACGCAGACGGTGGTTGGTTGGCCCGTCAGCAGCCCGCCCAGCCGAACGCGCTCCCACCAGGGCGCCTGGTCAGGCGAGTGGGGCAGGACGCGCCGCACCCTGGGCAACTGGGTCGCTCCAGCATCCCAGTCCGGGATGGTGTACTCGACGATGTAGCCGGACAGGTCGGGCGTCGTGTCGTCGCGCCACCAGTTCACGATCACGGCGTCTTTGAGGTCGATCTGACCCGCGATGGTGGGCACCGGCGGCGGTGTGGTGTCGCTGATGACGAGGGAGCCGGGTGCCCAGGCGACGATGTGCCCATTGGCCTTGGCGTGGTCGTCGATGCGCCCGCCCACGGCATACTCGCCTGAGGCCAGGCCGCTCGTGTCCCAGGTGTAGGTCCCCAGGTTGGCCGCTATCTGGCTGGTTATCAGCGCGCCGGCCATCAGAGTCGGGGTGACCGGCTTCTGATCGATGGGGGTGTAGAAGAGCTCGATCTTCGTGGCCGGGGTCAGCGGCTGGGTGCCGCGCAAGGCGGTCCAGTCCAAGGTGGCCACGCTGCCCCCGCCAGGCGTTGAGCCAATGGCTGAGGGCCAGTTCCAGCTCAACGAGGGCGGCGGTGGCTCGGAGATGTAGATGATCTGGTAGTTGGTCTGGTAGGTGGCCTGCGGGCTTGTTATCACGTTGCTCATCTGGATCTGCCATTGCCCGCTGGCGATGGCCGCCTCGGGCACGCCAAACGAGACCTGGTTCAGGAGATAGGTGTTCGTCTCCGAGACGACGACGGCGTGCGACGCCGCGTTCTGCGGGGTGATCACGGTGAGGTCAGGCTTGATGAGGGATACATCCAGGTTGCCGTTCTCCCAGCCGACGGTGAACAGGGCCCGTCCGGCCCCCGCGGTGACGGTGATGGGACAGGTATGCACCGGTGACCCAATCCCGGTGCACATGCCGGAGGCCGACTCGACGGTCCAGTCATCCACCGGCGTCTTGAAAGGTGAGGCCAGCTGGACCTGCCAGTTGCCGGGCTGGATGATCTGGAATGGCTGCGGGGCCGGGGCGGCCGGCGCGTGGACCTGGGCCACACTGCTGGTGCCCGAGCCGAACTGGTCGATGAGTAGGTGGTCGTCGGTGCCCAGGATGAACTCGGGGCCATCGCCGTCCACATACATGCCCACATCCACGCTGCAGACCGTGAGGACCCCCGACATGCCCCAGGCATATGAGGTGCAACTGTCGTTGGTACAGAACTCGCCAAAGGCGATCCTGATGCCGAGGGAGATTTCAAAGGGCGGTAGCTCGGCGATGCCGATGTCGCCGATGTAGCCCTCCGGAATCCTTAGGACAGCTTCGATGCTGCCGGTGAAGTGGAAGTCGTCGTTGTCGGGCAGGTGAGCGTACTTGTTCTGCCAGCCCTGGCCGATCCAAGCGTGCAGCCGCAGCTGGCCAGTGATCAGGCCGTAACAGGAGACGTTGGCCTCGATGAGGATGTCGAGGGGATTCCAGGCCACGCGCAGCAGCAGATCGGCATCCAGGATGCCGACGATGGTGGCCGAGGCTTGCAGCTCGAACATGCCCCGCGTATCGATCAGCACCCTGCCGTTGCCGCTGGTAACGGTGGCGCCGTCCAGGGTCTGGAAGCCCAACTGGAGCTCGATCTGGGTGAAGTCAGGGTCGATCACCACCTTGCCGCCGATGAGGTTGACCCCCACGCCGGTGCTGCCCACCGCGATGCCCGGCGGCGGCAGCTCCAGGATCAACTGGGCCTGGCGCAGCTCGGCCTGGCAGAGCTTGAAGTCAACGTGGACCGACGGCGGCCCGCCGCTGCCATCGTCGCCCACAGAGGGCAGGGCGATGGAGGCCGAGCCGCGGACGACGGTCACCACGGGTCCTGTCTCGGTGCACGGTTCCTCCTTGACGCTGACGGTCGCCCCCCAGGTATCAAAGCTGAAGGACTGCTCCGCCTCGGTGGCGTCCGGATGATCGGCGCTGAAGACCTGGAGGCTGCCAGGGCGGCTGAGGAGCATCATGCCTGCCGAGTCCTCGATGTGGACGTCGGGTAGCTCCCAGGGCTGAACGTTCTTGTCACCGCTGCTGTTGATCCATTCATAGTCGTCGCGGCGCAGGTCGAGGCAACTGGTGGGATTGCCGCCGTAGCTGCAGCTCTTCTCGTTGGCCGGCAGGCGTCCGGCGCCGGGCGGCTGGACGACCACCTGGGCGTTCTTGCTCGCCCCGCCCAGGGCATCGTCCTGGGTGACCTTGGCTATGGCGGCCCGGAACTGGCCCGCGTCCACGGTCGTCTCCAGCTTGTAGGCATCTAGTGCGTCGATCAGGCCGGTTGCCGCCAGACCGGCGTCGAGGATGCGCAGTTGCAGGCTGGCCAGCAGGATCGGCGAGTCCATTGCCGGGTTCTGGGTAGGCTGACACTCAAAAGCGTAATCATACTGGGCCGCCTCGTCCGGATAGAAGGACCAGGGGACGCCCCAGGCAACGCTTTCGGGTTCGATGCCCGGGTCCATGTCCACGGTAACGGATGCGCTGACGGTGCCCCCGCCCAGGGCCTTCATCTTAGCGGTGGAGATGTAGTCCTCGCCCGGGGTGAAGACACTGCCCCAGTGCTGGTCAAAGGGTGTGAAGATGCGAAGGGTATCGACCTCCGGTTCCAGCCGCCCGGTGTCCGGGTCGTAGACGACCACGCCAGTGGGGTAGCCACTTGGGAGGGGATAGAAGGCGGTAGTGCCGTAGACAAAGTCTACTGGGATCTTGGCAAAGCCGGAGAGGCTGGGGTCCTCGATGCCCAGGCCGATGCCGCTGTCCTCCGTGGTGGTGAGGATGTCGCCGGCCCGGCAGACCGATCCCTGACCCACTATGAGCCAACGACCGTCCACATCCGGGCCGATGATGGGCGTGCCCGAGCCCTCGTTCTGGGTGCACCAGGTGTCGGTGGTCGCCGGATCGGCGGTGAAACCGCCCTGGCTGTAGATGGTCAGATCCAGCACCCCGGCGCTGGGAGGGGGAGTGGTAGGGTCGGGCAGGATCACCGGCTGGCAGAGCCAGCGGTCAGTGGCGATGGTGCCCGCGGGGCAGCGCAGCATCTCAACCACCACCTGCTGGGCCATGGCCTCGTCGGGCCGGAGGGGATCGGACACCGGGCGACCCTCGTTGATCATAGCCAGGGCCCACTTGCCGGTCGTCTGCACGGTGAAGAAGTTGGCGCGAACCGGCGCGCCCGCTGGCAGAAAGCCCTTGTCCAGATGGACGTTGCCTAACGCCGAGTCGGCTTTGTCACTGCCGCTGGTGGGCGGGGCGAGCCCCAACGTCAGGGGGAAGGTCACCGGGGCGGTGACCCAGATGAGCGCGGTGTCTCCCTCCGCAAGGTCGAACTCGCCCAGGTTGATGAGCCGGTCGGTCTTGTAGGAGATGGTCTTGGTGACTCGAGTGCTGTAGCCCACGGCCCAGTCCGCGGCCCGCTGGTGGTTGATGCGGTAGTTGCGATTCCCATCGGTGGGGAAGTCGTTGTCGTTGGAGGAGGTCACCTTGGCCCACAGATCGGCTGCCTCGATGAGGTTGTCCGGGTTGTGCTCGTCGATGAGAACGACGGCGGTCTGATCGGCGCCCTGGACGGTGCCGTTGACCAGGTCGACATCACCGTCCCCGTGATCCACGAGCTTCAGGCCGGTCCGGGTGGGCTGGGCGGGCTGTATCGCGTGGTTGCCGCGCACAGCCGCCGCGCGCCAGTGGGTCGGGCCGACGGGAATGGCCAGATCGTAGGTGTGGCTGGTGGTCCCCTCCTCGAACACGCCCTCCGAAAAGCTAGGCACCCCGGGGTTGTTCAGGAAGCTCTGGTTGACTGCGATGGGCAGCTCCTCGTACTCGAGGCGCAGGCGCACGTTGCCCGCCGGGATGACCAGGCGGGTGCAACTTGGGACAAACATGGCAAGCTGGCTGCCGAACTGGCTGACGGGGCAGTTGGTGTCCACCGTCAATCGAAAAGCGGGCCCGTCGTCGGGCCGGGGAGTCTGCTGGTTCCAGGTATGGATGATGTTGGTGACATCCCAGGAGGTGACAGAGGTCTTGCCGCTGCCCTTGGGGGCCGGTCCGACCAGGGGCTTGGTGACGGTGGGCGTGCCGGCCGGCACGCTGTTCCAGTCAAAGCTGGTCGGGTTGGAGGTGGAAGTCAGGCTGAAGCCGCCGCAACCGCCGGGACATTGCCCCAGATCGTAGAGGGTCGCATTGTGTTGAGTGGTGTACATCTCAAAGTCGATGCCACTCCAGTTGCTGTAGGCGGGCATCCGAACGTGGGAGGGCTCGACGTCCAGGTAGGCGTGGGTGATGGCGATAGGCGCGTTGGTGAGCAGATACGGGACGCTGTTGAACTGCACGTAGCCGCTGTACTGGCCCGACCCGGCCCAGGAACCCAGGACCATCTCACCGAAGTGGAGCGATTGGTCGGTGGTATCGGGGTTGGTGCTGTGTCCGTCAGCCACCCAGGCGATGCCGTCGCCATAGCCGGTGGGGCGCAGCACGTGCATGGTGGGGTCGATGACAGCCGGGTATCTGCGGGCGGGATCCAGCCACCACTGCCACGGGGTGCGCAGGCCGATAGCCCACTGACCGGGCTCGTCCCCGGGCCGGGCGACGTAGCTGCCGCCGACGGCGACCTCCGGCCGCCTGGACTCAAAGGCCACGACAGGATCGAAGACAAGGGCCGTCTCTCCGGCGGCATCGCGCACCTCCAGGCCGCCGGCGGTCTCAAAGGCGGTCGTCTGGCTGGCCCCTTCTGCCCACAACTCGGTGCCGGGCAGGAGCGTCAATGTGGCCCGCATCTCCAGGTAATCTGGGATGCCAAAGCCCGGAAGCCAGCCCAGCCGGGGCGGCTCCGACAGGATCAGGACCTGCTCCAGGCTGCCGGGGGCGCTGAGGATCTCTTCGGCCAGGCTGGGGTCGGTCCAACCGCGGTCGTAGCGCAGGACGGTGTCACCCTCCTGCTTCTGGGCAAAGCCGGGCGGCTCGTCCAGGGCCTCGGCCAGCGCGATGAAGCGGGTACTCGTTCCACCCTTGACCGCGCCCAGGGCCGTTGCCTGCCAGGTGAACACCGTGTCGCCGACGGCGGCAGACAACCGGGCGGCGGAGAGCCCGGACCGGCTGCGGACGGAGTTACGCTCGACGATGTAGCCGTTGCCGTCAGGGCGGAAGGCCGGGTCGATGATCTGCCAGGCCCCGTTGCCGTCGCGGTAATGGAGCATCCCGGCGTCGACAATGGTGGCATAGCGGTCGGGGCCCACCTGGAAGGTGGCGCTGTTGGCGGTCCGGTGGTCCACTAATTCGGGCGACTCGGCCACGTCGTCCGGCAGGGCGCGGGCGTCGGGCGTGGCGGGTGCGAGCGGCGTGTGCGGGGCGGGAGGGTAGTCGACCTCGTCCATGGCCGACATGGCCGGCGGCGAGGGTGGCACCAAGTCTGGGGCACGCTCTGCAGGCCGGTTCAGGGGCAGGGCCAGCACCGGGCTGTTGCCGAGCAGGCCCAGGATCAAGCTGAGGGTCAAGAAAGGACGAACTCGCGAGCCGGAATGCTTGGGCTGAGGGTGCTTGCCGACATGCATGATGCGCCTCCTACACTGACAGTGACTTCGAGGGCAACAAGCCGTTTCGTCCTGCGGTGTGGCACAGGCTCGAAGCCACTATAGTGCGGGCTTGCCCCGGGCACAAGCCGCCGCGACTCTGTGTCTCGCCCATTCCTCGATGATCCTGACCAGCACCCGCTTCCAGGGGCGTCCGTCGGAAGCGGCGTAGAAGATCGTCTCCCGCGGGCCGCACGGCGTCGTCCCCGGTACGATTGTGGCGGTAGTGGCTGATGGGCTCTTGGGGCGTTGGCTGCAGTCTGCTGCACACTTCTTCAGCCAATCTCACTTCTGGAACACGGCCTTCCCGGCGGCGGGCGTGCAGCTGGACGCTACGCTCAATGCCAGACGTTGACAACGAGATCTTGCGACCAGTTGCATGGACCGCCGAGCTGCCCTAGGATAGGCGTGCTGGTCTGGCGCAAAGGACGGCACAGGATGCGTCGCACACAGAGAAGCGAGCAGTTCGCTGGGCACGATGCTGATTGTGCGTTGAACGGATGATGAGGTCCGGATGTGGATGGAGAAACTGGGCGATGAGAGGAATGGGCAACATTCTCACTGTCTGCGTGACCGCTACTTGCGTAGCGCTGTCTCTGGTCACCGGCTGTGCGGTTCCGACTGATCCCAGCGCAACTCAGCCTGTCGTTGGGCTCCACGCGCAGAGAACCGACCAGCAAGTAGGCCCCTCCGGGACGGACCTTTGGTTGTCGGCCATTCCGTCTGTCTGCAGCAGCTGCTCCTGCTCGACCTTTGTGCTTCGTACGGACGACGCGTTTCTCATCGGGCACAACCTCGACAGTGCCCAGCTCGCGACCGGTACGATCGTGATCAACAAGCGG
>Ga0180429_10000560_pt1 | contig 32696 bp, 16 predicted proteins | sample SS_ome_FD_132428 | JGI IMG/M metagenome (GOLD analysis project Ga0180429, IMG submission 132428) | Hypersaline lake sediment archaeal communities from the Salton Sea, California, USA - SS_1_S_1 metaG | ecosystem: Environmental > Aquatic > Non-marine Saline and Alkaline > Hypersaline > Sediment ...
TGAGAGGCAGGAAGACAAGGATCCGGGTGTGCTGCTCCAGGAGGCCAGGTGTCTCGAGTTCATGGGGACGATCGTTCGACTCGATCAAACCATCCAGCACACATCGGCCAAAGGTCTCAAGTACGTCCTGCTTCACGACCGGAGGAAGATATACAGCAAGTTGCTCCAGTGGGCTGCCTTGCATTACATGACCCCTCCATCGTTCCGGGTCAAGTTGCAGGCATGGCGGGGTGTGCGGTTCAAGGATCCGAAGAGCGTGTTCATCGGGGATGGGGTGAATTTCGACGAACGGTCGCCCGAAAGCATTTCACTTGGTAGGGGAGTATGGATAGCGGCGGGATGTCGAATTATCTCACACCGGTTCATATCCTACAGATTCGTGCAGAAGGCTCGTGTGGTGTTCGAAGACTACGTCCGTGTCGCTGTGAACGCCGTCATCATAGGCCCTGTACGAATCGGGGAGGGTGCGATGATTGCACCCGGTGCCATTGTGACCAAAGACGTTCCCGCCTATACGGTCGTGAGTGGAACGGCCGCCAAACCGATCGGCCCCGTACCGAAGAAGATCGTCGATTACGAACTCCTCGTGCAAGGGGATTTCGAGACAGGGACTTCGATGCAGAAGCTCCCGCCGGCGGGCCGGGGAAAGACGGGAGGCGGATAGAGAAGGAGAGGGGTGTCTGGAAAGATGCCCGTCTGGCTCCGATGCTTCTCGCCGAGGAACCTGTAAGTTTACAGTTACAGGGACTGTTCTTCCCGGCGTCTCCTGACCGCGATTCTCCCGCAGGGCTATTGCACGCTTTACAAGGGATGTTTGTGCTAATATAATAAACAGTTTGGGTTCGATCGGCCCCTGTTCTTGGCTCAAAAATGTGTTTTTATATAAAACATAGTTTGCCATACGGCAGGGGTCTCGAAAGAAGATCCTTGAACGGCTAAGCGTTCCTTTGTTCCGAGCCGAAGAGATAGTATTAATACGGTGCCCCAATTCTTTATAGGGATCTTCAAGGAAAGAGGAAAATGACGTCACCAAATTCGAATGATGACAGCAGACTCGAATCGAGACTCCAGAAGACACCCATTGCCGTGGTCGGGATGGCCTGCCTCTTTCCTCAGGCTGAGAACCTGCGAGACTATTGGGACAACATCCTCAACGAGGTCAACGCCATCACGGAAGTGCCGGGCGACCGATGGAACGTCGACGACTACTACGACCCGGATCCCAAGGCGCCCGACAAGACGTATTCCAAATGGGGGGGATTCCTTCCCGAGGTCGATTTCGACCCCATGGAGTTCGGTTTGCCCCCGAACATCCTCGAGATCACGGATGTTTCACAGTTGCTGTCACTGGTCGTGGCACGGGAAGTCCTGGAAGATGCGGGATATGGGGAATCCAGTGGATACGACCGGGACAACGTCGGCCTGGTCCTCGGTGTGGGGGGAGGTCAGAAACTGACGAGTCCGTTGACCACGCGGCTCCAGTATCCGATCTGGAAGAAGGTTCTCCTGCACAGCGGGATTGCGGAAGCAGACGCGGAAATCATCGTCGAAAAAATGAAGAAGGCCTATGTCCGCTGGGAGGAGAGCTCCTTTCCTGGACTGCTGGGCAACGTAGTGGCCGGCCGGGTTGCCAACCGGTTGAATCTGGGGGGTATGAACTGTGTCGTTGATTCGGCCTGTGCGAGTTCTCTCACGGCGGTGAAGACGGCCATCTGCGATCTGGTCGAGCACCGGAGCGAGATGATGATCACGGGTGGGGTCGACACGGACAATTCCATCTTCATGTACATGTGTTTCAGCAAGACCCCGGCCTTTACCGACCAGGACCGATGTCGACCCTTTGACAAGGATTCCAGCGGGATGATCGTAGGCGAAGGGATCGGCATGATCGCCCTCAAGCGTCTCGAGGATGCGGAACGAGACAACGATAGGATCTACGCCGTGATCCGAGGCGTCGGGGCCTCGAGCGACGGGAGGTACAGCAGCATCTACAACCCTCGGCCCGAGGGGCAGGCAAAGGCCCTCAGACGTGCCTACGAGGATGCGGGTTTCGGGCCGACAACGATCGGGCTCGTCGAAGCACATGGTACGGGGACGACCGCGGGGGATCCTGCCGAGTTTGCGGCATTGAAAACCGTGTTTCCCTGGGACGAGGGCAGGAAACAGTACGTGGCACTGGGCAGTGTGAAGTCGCAAATCGGCCATACCAAGGCTTCGGCCGGTATTGCAGGTGTGATCAAGACCTGCCTTGCCCTGTACCACAAGGTTTTGCCGCCCACGATCAACGTGGACGAGCCGAACCCGAAGTTCGGTATGGAAGATTCACCGTTCTACGTGAACACGCGGGCCCGACCGTGGATCCACACGGAGGACGGCCTCCCGAGGCGCGCGGCGGTAAGCGCCTTTGGATTCGGAGGCACGAATTTTCACATTGTCCTCGAGGAGCACGAGCAGACCGAGGACAGCCCCCATCGACTCCATAGGATCCCGGAAAGCCTGCTTATTTCGGCGCCGACCCCGGAGGAACTGATACAGAAGTGCCGTGAGGCACTCGCCGGCCTGAAATCCGAGGAAGCAGGTCGGCAGTATGCAGCTCTCCTGAAGGCCTCCGAATCGTCCGAGATCCCGGCCGACGCCGCACGAGTGGGGTTTGTGTCGGACTCGATCAGCGAGGCTTGTGACCGTCTGGAGCAAGCCGTCAAGAAGCTGACCGCCAAGGGGACAGAAGAATCCTGGACGCTTCCGAAGGGGGTCTATTACCGTCGGCAGGGGGCGGATCTCGAGGGCAAGGTGGTGGCCCTGTTTTCCGGCCAGGGGTCACAGTACGTTGAGATGGGCAAGGACCTTGTCTGCAATTTCCCGTCCATGATCGACGCGTATCGGAACATGGACCGCCTCTTCGTGGAAGACGGCTGGGAACCTCTTTCGCAAGTCGTGTACCCGAAGCCGGTATTCAAGCCGGAGGAAAAGAAGGCCGACGAGGAGCGGTTGCGGCGAACAGAGTTCGCTCAGCCCGCGATCGGGGTGTTCTCTGCAGGCATGTACAGGCTTCTGGCACAAGGCGGATTCGAGCCCGATTTTGTTGCAGGTCACAGCTTCGGGGAACTGACCGCCCTGTGGGCCGCAAAGGTCCTGGACGACGAGGACTACTTCAGGCTGGCCAGGGCCAGGGGCAAGGCGATGGCCGCGCCGGACGACCCCGGTTTCGACGGGGGAACCATGCTTGCCGTCATCGGGAACGTCGAGAACCTCGAAGAGGAGATGGCCGACCGGCCCGCTATCATCCTGGCCAACCGGAATTCATGGCAGGAGGCGGTCCTCGCTGGGCCCACCGAGGATCTCGAGGCCGTCAGAAAACCGTTGGAGGAGCGAGGCTATCGGGTCGTTCCCTTGCCGGTTTCCGCAGCCTTCCACACGGCTCTCGTCCAGCATGCACAGAAGCCCTTTGCCGAGGCACTCAAGACGGCGAAGTTCAGGAAGCCGACCATCCCGGTCTACTCGAACAGCACGGCCAAGGCCTATCCTTCCGCCCCCAAATCGATCCAGAAGATCTTGGAAGCGCACATCCTGAACCCCGTCCGTTTCAAAGAGGAGGTGGAGCGAATCTACGAAGACGGTGGGCGCTTGTTCGTGGAGATCGGTCCGAAAGGGGTCCTGACAAAGCTAGTCGGGAACATCCTCGAAGACAAGCCCCATACGGCCATCGCCTTGAACCCCAGCCCCAAGAGGGGAAGCGACCGACAGTTCCGCCAGGCGGTCGTCCAGTTGCGTGTGGAGGGTATGTCTCTCGGGGAGATCGATACCTACCGCGCGGAGCAGCCGGTCAGGGACGCGAAGGCCCTGAGCCCGGCGACCGTGAAGCTGACGGGGGCAAACTATGTAGGCGAAAAGACGCGCAAGGCTTTTGTCGACGCGCTGAACGACGGTCACAAGGTTGCTGGTCCCGTGGTCGCAACGCCCGCACCTCAGCCCATGGCGAAACAGCCGGCAGCGCAACCGGCGACTTCGACACAGCCGAGTCCGCCTCGTTCTGCTCCGGCGCAGGCGCCACGCGCAGCGCAACCCGGAACAGGAACGGGCAGGGCACTGGAAAGCGTGGAGAAGGGGCTGGAACTCCTCTTCAAACATCAGGGAGAAACCCTCCAGGTCCATGAGCAGTATCTTCATCATCACCAGGAGTACACGAAGACCTTTTACGATCTCATGCGGCAGCAGTCCTCCATGATGGGAAGCGCGTCCTCTGCGGGCCTCACGGAGAGTCTGGAAAAGAGCATGACCCGGTTCCACGAGCACGAGGGGGAGACCTTACGCGTTCACGAGCAATACCTTCGCAGCCAGGCGGAGGTTTCCAAGTCGGCCATCGAAGCCTTGAGAGAGCAGTCATCCCTGGTGACGGGGCACCTTCCTGCGCCGACCCCGAGGCCGGCCGTTTCGGTCCCCGTTCCTCCCCCTGAGCCTGTCGCCGTGAAGGCCAAGACCGTGGAGCCGCCGCCGGCACCCGAGCCGGAACCGGTTGTGGCCCCTGCAGCGTCCGTCGCGGCGGTCCCGGTGGCGTCCGGGCCGGGGATCGCGGAACTGACCGAGAGCATGCTTCAGGTGGTGAGCGAGAAGACAGGCTACCCGGTGGAGATGCTCGAGCTGGACATGGAGATGGAGGCGGACCTGGGGATCGACTCGATCAAGCGGGTGGAGATCCTGGGAACCATGATGGACCTGTACCCGAACCTGCCGGAGATGAACCCGGAGGAGCTGGCCGAGCTCAAGACGCTGGGACAGATCGTGGGGCACATGGAGTCGTTCCTGCCGTCCGGCGGGGGAGTCGCGCAGGCCGCGCCTGCCCCTGGAGCGTCCGTCGCGGCGGTCCCGGTGGCGTCCGGGCCGGGGATCGCGGAACTGACCGGGAGCATGCTTCAGGTGGTGAGCGAAAAGACGGGCTACCCGGTGGAGATGCTCGAGTTGGACATGGAGATGGAAGCGGACCTGGGGATCGACTCGATCAAGCGGGTGGAGATCCTGGGCACGATGATGGACCTGTACCCGAACCTGCCGGAGATGAACCCGGAGGAGCTGGCCGAGCTCAAGACGCTGGGGCAGATCGTGGGGCACATGGAATCTCACCTGTCTGCCGGGGTGGGTGCGCCCCCTGCGGCAGCCTCATCCGTGCCGGCACCGGCGGCGGCGCCTTCAGCCTCGGCACCCGGCATAGAGGCCCTGACCGAGAGCATGCTTCAGGTGGTAAGCGAGAAGACGGGCTACCCGGTGGAGATGCTCGAGCTGGACATGGAGATGGAGGCGGACCTGGGGATCGACTCGATCAAGCGGGTGGAGATCCTGGGGACGATGATGGACCTGTACCCGAACCTGCCGGAGATGAACCCGGAGGAACTGGCCGAGCTCAAGACCCTGGGGCAGATCGTGGGGCACATGGAGTCGTACTTGTCCGGAGGAGCGGATGTGCCGGTGCCTGCCGTTCAGGAATCGTCTGGAGAAGATGAGGAGATCCTGCAAACGTCTGCGATCGAGGTGAGTGTGCCGTGTGGACGGGCCAGGCTCGTGCGCCTGCCCCTCCCGGACGCCCTGGAGTTCAGCCTGCCGGACGGTCACGTTTGTCTGGTCACGGATGACGGAACCTCCAGGACGGTGGGGGTGGCGGAAGCGCTTGTGGAAAAGGGGTGGAAGGTCGTCGTTCTGAGTTTTCCTCCCTCGACGATCGTGGAAGGTCCGGCTGCCGCATGGGGAATTCCTCGGGTCGAATTGAAGGATCTGGACGAGAAGCATTTGAGAGAGAAGCTCCGGGAGATTGCAGAGAAAGACGGTCCCATCGGGGGCCTCATCCACTTGAACCCATCCCTCGGTCAGGACGGGGAGAACGGAATCGTCTTTTCGGAGAATGCGAGGGACATCCTCCTGCACGTCTTTCTCCTGGCCAAACATTTACAGCCCTCACTCACACAGACGACGCCCCCCGGCCGCCGGTTCTTCATGACCGTGGTCGGGCTGGACGGTTCCCTGGGCGTGGGAGGAGGTGAGTTCAGTGCGGTGGACGGTGGGTTCTTTGGCCTGGTGAAGACGCTCAATCTCGAGTGGGAATCGGTCTTCTGCCGGGCCGTTGACTTGAGCCCGGTTCTGGATGAAGCCCAGTCGATTGACTCGATCCTGCAGGAGTTGCATGACCCGGATGCCCGTATTGTCGAGACAGGCTACGGGTTGCAGGGCAGGGTGACGCTGGTCGCGGAACCGAGTGAGGCCGCTCCATCGGTGGAGCCGGATGGGGTTGTGGATTCTTCGTCGGTCTTTGTGGTCAGCGGAGGCGCCAAAGGCGTGACCGCTTCCTGCGTTGCCAGGCTGGCGGAGGAATACAAGTGCAAGTTCGTGCTCCTCGGACGGTCCCCCTTTACCGGGGAGGAGCCGGAGTGGGCGCGCGGCTGTCACGACCCGTCCGATTTGAAGAAGCGCGGCATGGAGGCGATCAAGGCCCAGGGGGAGAAGCCGACCCCGCGAAAGGTCGAGGAAGTGCTGAAGCCGGTCTTGGCCAACCGGGAGATTTCCAGCACGTTGGCAGCCGTTCAGGAGGCGGGCGGGGAAGCGAAATACGTGCAGGCCGACGTGACGGACGTGAAGGCGCTCCGGCAGCTCGGCACGGTCGTGGATGGCCTGGGAGACCTGACCGGCGTGATCCACGGGGCGGGCGTGCTGGCGGACCGGTTGATCGAGAAGAAGACGGTCGGCGATTTCCAGTCCGTGTATTCCACGAAGGTGAAGGGGCTGGAAGCGCTTCTCGGTTGCGTGGACAACAGCCGGCTCAAGTACCTGATCCTGTTTTCTTCCGCCGCGGGGTTCTTCGGGAATCCGGGGCAGTCGGACTATTCGATGGCGAACGAGATTCTGAACAAGGTGGCCTACCAGTTCAAAAAGAGACACCCGGACTGTCGTGTGAGAGCCTTCAACTGGGGCCCCTGGGACGGGGGAATGGTCTCCGACTCCCTGAAGAAGCTCTTCGAGGAACGCAACATCCAGGTGATCCCGGTGGATGGGGGAACGAAGGTTTTCGTTGACGGGTTCTGCAGAAACGGAGAAGACAGCCCCCAGGTTCTGGTGGGAAGCTCCATGCGGACGGAAGGGGGGGGGCTGCCTCAGGAGTTCCAGACCTACCGGATTTCCCGCAATCTGCGTCCGTCCTACAACCCGTTCCTGCAGGATCACGTGATCGGCGGACAGCCCGTCCTGCCGGCGGCGTGTGTGTTGTCATGGATGGCGGACGGGTGCGAACAACGCTATCCCGGCTACCGGTTCTTCCAGTGTGAGGACTACCGGACGCTTAAGGGGATCGCCTTCGACAAGAACGCCGGGAAAGACTGCGGTATGGAGATACAGGAACTGCGCAAGGGGGAGTCCGGAGAGGTCGAGTTCTCGGTGCAGGTGTCGAGTCGGCCACCCGGAGGCAAGGAGCACCTTCACTACAGCGGTCGCATCCTGCTCGTCTCCGCGACGCCCGAGGGGACCGTTTGCTCTGGCTTCGAGGGTGACGATTCGCAGGTCATTGAAGGAACCACCCTGTATCAGGACGGGACGCTGTTCCACGGACCGAGATTCCGGGTCGTGGAGAGGGTCACGAGCCTTTCCGATGAGGGGCTGAAGATGCAGTGCCGCCTGCCCGTGATCGGTGAGGACGAGCAGGGTCAATTCCCCGTTCGCGGGTTCAACCCGTTTGCCGTGGATGTCTTGTTTCAGGCCATGCTGGTCTGGGTCCGAAGGCACCGGGATGCGGGAAGTCTTCCTTCCAAAGTCGCGAGGCTGGAGCATTATCGTTCGATTCCCGCGGATCGTTCCTTCTACGTTTCCCTGGAGGTGGGGAAGAACGGCCGTACGAGTCTGGTCGCCGACGTTGCCGCACACGATGAAGCCGGAACGGTATACTGTCGGATGCTGGGCGCGGAAGTGACCGTCAGCAAGAAATTGAACGACCAGTTTCTCAGAGCGACATCAGAATGAACAGCCCGATCGCAATCGTCGGAATGGAGGCCCGTTTCGGGCGGGATGAATGCCTGGATGCGTTCGATCGGACGATCTTCGAAGGTCTCCGGCAGTCCGCGGACCCGGTGGAGGAGCGTCCGAAAAAGGTGAGGGCCGGAACCAAATCGGAATACCGGGAAGGTGGGTGGTGCAGCCCCGGAGGGGAAAGGGAGGCGAGTTCAGCGCCTCTCCTGCGCACCCTTATCGAGAGTGCACTGCCCGGCACGGCCTCTCCCGCCGAACTCTCCGGAAGGGACGACCTCGCGGCCGTCTTCATCGCTGACAGGGAGGGTTCGGGACCGGACACGGGCGTGAGCAGGGTGTATACCGAGCCTTCCCTTTTCTCCGCCCTGGAGAAGGCACAGGGTCTCCTTTCCCGGGAGGAGGTCCAGGGGGTCGTGCTCGCGGCCGTCGATGGACTGGAAGGGGAAGGGGGCGAGGCAGCGGTCTTCCTGAAACGAGCGGACCGCGTCAAGAAGGGCGAAGACCGCGTCTTCGCGATCATCGATGCGGTTGCGGGCGAGTCTTTTGCCTCGCCGGAAGGCGAGCGGCCTTCGATGCAAGCTGTTCGTGATGCGTGCGACAGGGCGTTTCAGATCGCCGGTGTAGAGGCGAGTGAAATCGGCTATCTCGAGCTCTCCGGTTTGGGAGGGGATACGGCGGACCAGACGGAGATCGAGACCCTCGTTCCGGCCTATCCCGCGAGCAACGGGGCCCCTGCGTGCGGGATCGGGGACGTGAGATCGAATATCCCCGATGTGTCCGTGACGTGCGGACTCGCGCGAGTGATCAAAGCGGTTCTCTGCCTGTATCATCGATACATTCCCTCCGTACCGGGATGGACGGGCCCCCGGAATGAAGCTCTGTGGGAGGAGAGCGGCTTCTACACTCCGACGGAATCGAGGCCCTGGTTCCTGGATCCTTCCCATTCGAAACGAAGGGCCTCGGTGAGCCACGTCGAGCGGGCCGGGATCACCCATCTGATTCTGTCCGAAGACATGGCACAGCGGGACCGCCCCAATCGATACCTGAAGACGGTTGCACCCTATTGCTTCCCCGTGGCGGGAAATGACGCGCGGGAGTTCGCGGAACAACTCCGCGGTCTCGAGGAGAGCCTCCAGAGAAGCGCGAGTATCATGCAGACCGCGACAGAGAACCTTGCGGCGTACAAGGGCCGCGAGGGGGCGGCGTACGCCTTGATGATCGTCGGGCACACCAAGGCCGATCTCTTGCGAGAAGTCCAGTTCATGTTGAAGGGTGTTCCGGACGGGTTCGAAAAAGGGACGGACTTGAGGACGCCCAAGGGGAGTTTCTTTACGGCCAATCCCCTGGGAGAGGAGGGGAAGGTTGCTTTCGTATACCCGGGTGTGGGCAGTGCATACGTAGGTCTGGGACAAGCCATCTTTCACCTGCTGCCCGAGTTGTACGATGCGATCTCCGAGATGACTCCGGACATGGGGGCCTCGTTCAAGGAACACGATCTGTACCCGAGGGGGAGGCTCCCGTTGAGCGAGGATGACATCTGGAAGAAGGAGCTCCTGCTGCGCAAGGACATCATGACCATCGGGGAGTGCGGGATGTCCTTCTTCGTGCTCTTCACGATGGTGTTGAAGGATTGCTTCAAGGTGATTCCCCAATCCGCTCTTGGCTACAGCATGGGGGAACCGGGGATGATCGCGTCTCTGGGCGTCTGGCAGGATCCCGGGCAACTGGCGGGGCGATTCACCAAGTCCCCGACCTTTCGCGAGCGGTTGCACGGGGACCTGAGCGCGGTGAGGGAGGCCTGGAACCTGAAAGAAGGGGAGGCCGGCTCGGGAACGAGGGTTTGGGATTCCTTCACCCTGCAGGCGACGGTCTCGGACGTGACCGAAGCCCTCGCGGGGGAGGACCGTGTCTACCTTACGATCATCAATTCGCCGGACGAGGTGGTCATCGGCGGGGATCCGGAGAGGTGTTCCCGGGTCATCAAGAAGCTCGGCTGCAAGCACTACCCGCTGGGTTTGAGCCTGGCCCTTCACAGCGAACCCACAAGGGTGGAATACGAGCGGATCGTTGAATTGTACACACTGCCTGTGAGAGAGAAGCCGGAAGTCAAGTTTTATTCTTCGTCCTGCTACCTGCCGATCCCCATCCGGTCCAAGGCCATCGCACACAGCATCGCGAAGGCCTACTGCGAGCCCGTGGATTTTCCTCGTCTCGTGGACCGGGCCTACGAAGACGGGGCCCGGCTCTTCATCGAGATCGGATCCAGGAAATTTTGTTCCAACTTGATCGAGAAGATCCTGAAGGGCAAAGACCATCTCGCGATGGCGATCAACGTAAAAGGCACAAAGGACCAGGCTTCCCTTGTGCGTATTCTGGCCCAGCTGGTGAGCCATCGGGTCCCTGTGGACTTGTCTCCTTTGTTCTGAGCGACCGGGCATCCCGGAGCCGGATGTTTGCTGATAAGGTGTGCCATGGAAAAGATAGCGGTTGTCGGCATTTCCTGCCTGTTTCCCGATGCGGAGACCCCAGAGGCGTTCTGGCGGAATCTGCTGGCCGGGAAGGATTCGAGATCCCCTGCAACGGACGAGAAGATGGGTGTGCCGGTCCGGACGCACTACGACCCGCGCAAGGGCAAGGCCGACCGGTTCTATTGCATGAAGGGCGGGTACGTCCTTGGCTTCGAGATGGATCCCTCGGGGTTCGAAATTCCCGAAGCACGGATTCGAGGCCTGGACGATGCTGTTCAGTGGCCTCTGCACACAGCGCGGGAGGCGCTGAAGGAGAGCGGTTACTGGGGGAACCCGGCTGCCCTGGCCGGATGCGGCGTCATTCTCGGGAACCTGTCTTTCCCCACGAAATCCTCGAACCGGCTCTTCCTGCCCATCTACCATCGGACCGTCGAGTCGTGTCTGAAGGATCTGTTGCAGGACGAGAGCTTCGGCCTCGTGCCGTTCTCTTCCCCAGAGGATGAGGCGAGCGAGAACGGGAGAATATCGGGCCATCCGGCCGCGGTGATTGCCGAGGCCTTGTCCCTGTCCGGCCCTTTCTTCTCCCTGGACGCTGCCTGCGCTTCCTCCCTGTATGCAGTCAAACTGGCATGCGACTACCTGCTGGCCGGGAAGGCGGACATGATGCTCGCCGGGGCGGTGAGCGCAGCCGATCCGTTCTTTGTCTCCACCGGCTTTTCCATCTTTCAGGCATACCCCGAGGAAGGGCAGGAGAGTGCCCCTCTCGATGAGCGTTCAGGCGGGTTGGTGGCCGGCGAGGGCGCCGGCATGTTCGTGCTGAAGCGCCACAGCGACGCGGTCCGGGATGGGGACCGGATCCGTGCCGTCATCCTGGGGATCGGGCTCTCGAACGATGGGCGCGGGCAGTCCGTGCTCAGTCCGAACGAGAAAGGCCAGGTTCTGGCCTTCGAAAGGGCTTATGCCGACGGGGGAATCGATCCAAAGAGCATCCAGTACGTAGAGTGTCATGCCACAGGGACGCGGCTGGGTGACAAGGTGGAACTGAATTCGATGGACGCCTTTTTCGGGAAGCATCAGGTTTCGCCGTATTCGGGGTCCGTCAAGTCCAACGTGGGGCATCTGCTCACGGCCGCGGGCATGGCGAGCATGACGAAGGCGATCCTGAGCATGGCCCACGGTGAGATCCCCGGGACGATTAACCTCGAGGCGCCCCAGTCTTCGGCCAACCAGGTGATCGCTGGCGATCGGATTCCGGCTTCTCCCATGCCGTGGCCGGGAGATTCGGCCCCAAAGCGCGCGGGTGTGAGCGCCTTCGGGTTCGGGGGCACGAATGCGCACCTTATCTTGGAGGAGACGGGCACGGGAGAACCCCAGGACGCCCCTTCGGCTCCGATCCCGCCTGTCCCCGGGAAAGGGAACGAAACGAAGGACCGGCCGGCCCTGGCGATCGTGGGAATGGATGCGCACTTCGGGGGATGTGAAGGATTGCGCGCCTTCCACCGAACCCTTTTCGACGGAGACCAACACTTCGTGCCCCTACCGAACGAACGCTGGAAGGGCATCGAAGATCAACCCGGATTATTGCGTTCCTTCGGGTTCGATGAGGGGGGCGCGCCCAAAGGGGCTTATGTTGACCGCTTCGACCTGGATTTCTACCGGTTCAAGATTCCCCCGAATGAGAACGATCGCCTCATCCCGCAACAGCTCCTCGCTCTAAAGGTCGCAGACAAGGCGCTCAGGGAAACGGACATAGAGGCAGGGGAAAACGTTGCCGTCATCGTCGCCATGGAAACGGAACTGGAGACCCATCAGATGAGGGGGAGGGTCAACCTGGGCGACCTGTTCGAAAAGACCTTCTCCGCATGTGACACCCCTCTTTCCGCGGAGCAGAAGACCGAACTCGTGGAGATTGCGAAAGACAGCGTTCACAACGTGGCCAGTGTGAATCAGTACACGAGCTTTATCGGCAACATCATGGCCTCCCGGATCGCGTCGTTGTGGGACTTCTCCGGTCCCGCCTTTACCCTCTCCTCGGAGGAGAACTCCGTCTTCAAGGCACTGGAAGTCGCCCGGATGATGCTCGAGAAACGAGAGGTGGATGCTGTTGTGCTGGGCGCGGTGGATCTGGCAGGGGGAGTCGAGAGTGTGCTGTGGCGGAATCGGGAGATGCGAGTCAACACGGGAAGCCCCACCCTGAGCCTTGACCGGGACGCGAACGGCTGGCTCGTGGGGGAGGGGGCGGGTGCAGTGGTGCTCAAGCGGCTGGATGATGCGCGAGAAAAAAACGACCCCATCTACGCGACGATCGACGCCGTGGGGACTGCAAGGGGTGTTTCTTCCGCTGCGGTTCGGGAAGCTTGTCGTCAGGCCTTCGAAGGGGCGGCCGTCCGGGCCGAACAGGTCGGTTACCTCGAGGTTTCGGCCAGTGGGGCGAGCCGGGAAGACGAGGAGGAGGCCAGGGGACTTCTCGAGGCCTACGGAACCTCGGACAATGGGTTCCGATGCGCTGTGGGCAGTGTGAAAGCAAACATCGGCCACACCTTTGCCGCCTCCGGAATGGCGAGCCTCATCAAGACGGCACTCTGCCTCCATCACCGCTTTCTGCCGGAGACCCCGAACTGGTCCGGGCCGAAGGCGTCGGTGGAATGGGAAGCAAGCCCTTTTTATGTGCCCACGGAGTCCAGAAGCTGGTTCCTCGAGGAGGGAGCACCCACGAGAATCGCAGCGGTCAACGGGTTGGGAGAGGACGGCGCCTGTGCACACGTGATCCTGTCGGAGGTGCCCGAGCGGCGTGAACCGAACAACCTCTATCTCGCAGAGTCTTCCCCCTTTCTGTTTCCCCTCACCGGTGATGATTCCGGAGGACTGCACAAGAACCTGAGTCGGTTGAGGCAGGAAGTCCTGGAGAGCTCTTCACTCTGCAAGACGGCTGCCCATGCACATGAAAGGGCCCAAGAGCGCGCATCGAGCAAATTTGCGCTGTCGATCCTGGGACGGAGCAGGGACGAGATCCTTCAGGAAATCGATGCGGCCGGGGAGTCGCTGGACCAGGCCTTCGCAACGGGACAGGAGTGGGGTTCTCTCCGGGGGAGCTACCTGACCCCGAATCCGATTGGGGAAACCGGAAAGGTCGCCTTCGTCTACCCGGGAGGGTACAACTCCTACATTGGGCTGGGGCGACATCTCTTTCAGTTGTTTCCTGAGATGTACGAGGCGATGGGCAGGATTTCCTCCCGGTTGGGGGAGATGGTGGGGGAGAAGGTGCTGTATCCCAGGAGTCTCCACAGGGCATCGCCGAAGGATTTCAATGTGTTCGAGGAAGGATTGCTCGAAAGCCCTGTGACCATGTTCGAGAGCGGCATCATCTCCGCGGTTCTCTATACGAAGATCATGAGGGATGGCTTCGGTCTCGAACCGAAGATGGCGATCGGGTACAGCATGGGCGAAGTCTCCATGATGTATGCGCTCGGGGTCTGGTCCACCACCGACGAGATGGGCCGGACGCTGAGGGATTCTCCTCTGTTTCGGACTCGGCTGGCAGGGCCCATGGAAACGGTGCGGGAAGCCTGGGGCCTGCCCGAAGCAGTGAACGACAAGGAGAAGATCTGGTGCTGCTATGCCTTGCGGACCACGGCGAAAGAGGCCCGTGAGGCCCTTCAGGGGGAGGACCGGGCGTATCTGATTTTTGTCAATACACCGAACGAAGTCGTCATCGCCGGGGAGGATCAGGCGTTGAAGAGGGTCATCGCCGACCTCGGGTGCGAACACTTTGATGTGGCCATCGGGGATGCGATTCACTGCGAGGTGGCCAGGGCCGAATATGACGAGATGACCCGGCTGCACACCCATCCGGTGAACCCGGTGTCGGGCATCGATTTCTATTCGGCGGATCGTTTTGCACCGATTCCGGTCGATGCCGAGGTCATTGCGAACAACATCGCCTCTGTCTATTGTCGCGAAGTGGACTTCCCGAGACTCGTCCGGAAGGCCTACGAAGATGGGGCAAGGGTCTTTGTGGAAGCAGGGCCCCGGGAAAACTGCACGAACTGGATCACGGACATCCTTGGCGGAGAACGGCATCTGGCCGTGGCGACGAATCGAAAGGGGGCGGACGACAAGGTCTCCCTTCTTCGGGCCCTGGCAAGGCTGTACAGCCACAGGGTTCCTTTGGACCTGGGCCGTATCTATCTGCGGCAGGAACAGGGCTCCGGTTCGCAGAGATCACTGATCAAGTCAACGGAAGTGGGCGGAACGAGGATCGCTCCTGCGATCCTGAAAGCGGAGAATCGGAAACGCTTCAAGGAAGAGGGTATGCCCGTGACTCATCCACCCGTTGTGGCCGCATCGTCCCCCCCCGGGAAAGAAGTGGAAAGCAGGGACAAACTCGAAAGACCGGCAGGCCGTACAGCGGTTCAGCGCGCGCAGGGGGAAGCAGCGCGGAGCGGTCGAGGAACCGCAGGGGCAACGGAGACCGAGTTCACACCCCGTGTGCCTACCGAGTTCGACCGGAACCTTTCCCTGATCAGTTCTTCCCACGCGGCTTTCCTCGAATCGCGCAGTGGAGGTTTGAGACAGATTGGAGAGATGATTCGCCTCCAGATGAGCCTGGCGACTCGGGGAGGGCTGTCTGCCCCGGAGAAGGACGAGGCCCCCCCGCGTGTACCGACCCATCCTCCGCCCTCTCCGGACCTTTTGGAGGCATCGCGAACACCTGCGGTGGAAGGAACGCTCACGCTGGAAGAACTCCTGCGTCGGTACCCTCCCCGGGAAAAGGGGTCGCAGGACCGGAGCAAGCCGCCGGGGGAGATCTTCGACTACTGGGACCTGCGGGAGTTTGCCGAGGGGGACATCGGCAAGGTTTTTGGCGAGCAGTACGGGGTCATCGACAACTACCGAAGGCGTGTACGGCTCCCGCTGGAACCGTACTTGCTGGTGAGCCGCGTTACGAAGCTGGACGCGGAGACAAACGCCTTCAAGCCTTGTTCCATGACCACGGAGTACGATATCCCGTACGACGCCTGGTACGCGATCGGCGGCCAGGTTCCCTGGGCCGTTGCCGTGGAATCCGGTCAATGCGACTTGTGGTTGATCAGCTATCTGGGGATCGATTTCGAGTGTAGGGGTGACCGGGTGTACCGGCTGCTGGACTGCACGCTCACGTTCCTGGACGAAGTGCCGGAAGAAGGGGACACCCTGCGCTATGATATCAAGATCAACTCCTTTGCCAGAACCGGGGGCACGCTTCTCTTCTTCTTCAGCTATGATTGTTACGTGAAGGACAAACGAATCATCGAGATGCGTGGGGGATGTGCAGGCTTCTTCACGAATGAAGAACTGGAAGCCGGAAAGGGGATCATTCTTACCGAGCAGGAGATCGAGGAAAAGCAGAAGATCGAGAAGAGGCAATTCACCCCGTTGCTTCATTGCAGCCGTTCCCGGTTCGAAAGGGCCGATCTGGTGGCCCTTGCCAGGGGCGGCAAGTCGGATTGCTTCGGACCCGCCTATGACCAGGGAGAAGTGAATCCGGCCCTGCACTTCACGGCGGAGCCGATGCTGATGCTCGACAGGATTGTCTCGGTGGATCCGGTCGGCGGAGCCTGGGGGCTGGGCATGATCGTGGCGGAGAAGGACCTCGCTCCGGACCACTGGTACTTCCCTTGCCACTTCAAGGACGACCAGGTACTGGCCGGTTCGCTCATGGCGGATGGTTGCGGGCAGCTGATGCGGTTCTACATGCTCTACCTCGGGCTCCAGACGTTCACCAAGGACGCCCGATTTCAGCCCCTGCCGAGGCTTGCACAGAAGGTGCGCTGCAGGGGCCAGGTGATTCCCGGTCACACCCTGCTGACCTACCGCATGGAAATCAAAGAGATCGAAACAGGCCCCCGGCCCTATGCGATCGCAGACGTGGACATCCTGCTTGGCGAGAGGATTGTGGTGGATTTCAAGGACCTCGGCGTGGTGATGGTCGAAAGGGACGCGCAGAAGGAACCGTCGCGGTTGACGGAAGATGCGGGAGAACCCGCGAAGTCGTGCCCGGAAGATCGGGACCAGGGGCCCCTGTTCACGCGATACCATCTGGAGGAGTTCGCCACAGGGTCGATTGCGAACTGCTTCGGGCCGGAGTTCTCCTTCTACGATAACCGGCAACCCCCGCGAACCCCGAACGGGGATCTTCAGCTCATCAGTCGCGTCCTCGAGACAAAGGGAACGCGACTCGAGTTCAAACAGCCCGCGAGCGTGGTGGCCGAGTACGATGTTCCGGAAGATGCCTGGTTCTTCCGCGAGAATTCTCACCCCAGTGTCACGCCCTATTCGATCCTGATGGAAATTGCGCTTCAACCCAACGGGTTCGTCTCCGCCTGGGCGGGCACGACCCTGACCGCCCCGGACGTGGATTTCTGTTTTCGGAATCTCGACGGACAGGGTACGATCCTGCGGCCCATCGACCTGAGGGGAAAGACGATCACCAATCGTTCGGAATTGCTCTCCACGGTGACGACCGGGAACACGATCATCCAGCAGTTCCGATGGGACCTGAGCCACGGGGGAGAGCCTTTCTACGAGGGAACGGCCGTCTTCGGGTATTTCCTGCATTCCGCCCTGGTCAATCAGATCGGCCTGGACGGAGGCATCGCGAACGACCCTCTACAGACGCGGGAATACCTGACCGATGTTCCTGTCGTGCACATCGATCTGAAGTCGGCTGCCGCAAGGAAGCAACTGTATGCATCGAAGGCGGACAGGCCCTACGAGCACCTCGCCGGACCGCAGCTGGATTTCCTCGATGAAGTGCATATCGTGGAACAGGGCGGAAAATACGGACTGGGGTACCTGTGCGGATACAAGAAGATCGATCCGGCGGACTGGTTCTATCCCTGTCACTTCTATCAGGATCCGGTGATGCCCGGCTCCCTGGGGGTGGAGTCGATCCTGCAGGGCCTTCAGATCTTTTCCCTCCATCAGGACCTCGGAGCTTCCCTTCGGTCGCCACGGTTCTGCCAACGATTGAATCATCGCATCCTGTGGAAGTACCGGGGGCAACTCATCCCTACGGACGATCGCATGGTCATCGAGATTCATATCAAGAGCGTGGAGCAGGAGGCGGAAGGGGTGATTGTTATCGGTGATGCGGGTCTGTGGAAGAACGATATTCGGATCTATGAAATCACGGATGCCGCGATATGTCTGGAGGAATCCGGAGCGGGTTGATAGAGGACATGGGGCGTAGAAAATGACGAAAGACGGTCTGCGTTATGTTGGCTTCCCGGCGACCGGGATCGGTGAATGGGAATGCCCTCCCGAGTCGGTTGCCTTTGATGAACCGGGTATCCTTGCCAGGCTTCACGCATTGGACAAGCCCTGTTTTGCCGTGCGGGAGGGGGCCCGTGTCGGGTTGAGCAACGAAGGGATCTGCGTCGGTCCGGATCGGGTCGCTGCGGGTGGGCAGGAGACCGTGGCATGGACGCCACCCCTTCCGGCTGAACAGCTGGGGGACGACGGCTTCCGGAAGGCACATGGGACCCGCTTCGCATACTATGCGGGCGCCATGGCGAACGGGATCGCCTCCGAGGACATGATTATTGCCCTGGGCAGAGAGGGCCTCCTGGGATCTTACGGTGCTGCAGGGCTCCTCCCTGCACGGGTCCGGGAAGCCATTTCCCGCATCCAGACGGAATTGCCCGGGGGCCCCTATGCGTTCAACCTGATCCACAGCCCGAACGAGCCTGCCCTGGAGCGTGAGTGTGTCGAGCTGTACCTGGCCCACGGCGTCCGATGTGCAGAGGCGGCCGCTTTCCTGGACCTTACGCCGCAAGTCGTACTCTACCGCGTAGCAGGGCTGGGACGGGACAGGGAGAACCGAATCGAAATCAAGAACAGGCTCATTGCAAAGGTGTCACGCAGGGAAGTGGCCACGAAATTCATGGAGCCCGCACCGGCCAGACTCCTGCAGCCCCTTCTCGACCAGGGCCGGATTACCGAGGAACAGGCCCGGCTGGCCGAGAAGGTGCCCATGGCGGACGACATCACGGCGGAAGCCGATTCCGCCGGTCATACGGACAACCGCCCGATGCTTGCACAGCTTCCGTCCATCCTTGCGTTGCGCGACGAGATCCAGGAGAAGCACGGGTATGCAGAGCCGGTCCGAGTAGGGGCTGCCGGCGGCATCGGCACGCCCACAGCTGCCCTCGCCGCCCTGGTGATGGGTGCCGCCTATGTGGTCACCGGATCGATCAATCAAGGTTGCGTCGAATCCGGTGCATCGGAGCATTCCAAGGCCCTTCTGGCAGAAGCGGACATGGCGGACGTCATGATGGCGCCCGCTGCGGACATGTTCGAGATGGGCGTCAAGCTACAGGTTCTGAAACGGGGGACGCTCTTCCCCATGCGCGCGCAGAAACTCTATGAGCTGTACAACCAGTACGAGTCGATTGACGAGATCCCGGTGAAGGAGCGGGAGAAGCTGGAAAAGCAGGTCTTCCGGAACGGTCTGGAGGAAATATGGGAGAGGACGGCAGCCTATTTTGCCGAACGAGACCCTATCCAGATCGAAAGGGCGGCGAGTCGGCCAAAGAGGAAGATGGCGCTGGTCTTTCGGTGGTATCTGGGGTTGTCCTCCAACTGGTCGAACGAGGGAACGACCGGAAGGGAAATGGACTATCAGATCTGGTGCGGGCCCTCGATGGGGGCTTTCAATGCCTGGGCCCGGGGTTCTCACCTGGAGGAAACAAAGGAAAGGAAGGTGGCGGACGTGGCAAGACAGATCATGACCGGGGCGGCCTATGGCTACAGGGTTCAGAACCTGGCGATCCAGGGCGTCCGGTTCCCTTCAGGCCATCTCGCCTACCGTCCCCGGCAGATGTGAGAAGCAAGGGGCTACAACATCGATGAACGAGTGGAGAGAGAGAACGTGACACGAGAAGAAATCATCAAGCTGATTATGGAATTGATCCACGAGAGCGTACCGACCGAAGACCTGAGCGATGTAGATCCGGACATTCCACTACGAGATCAGCTCGAGCTGGATTCCGTCGATTTTCTGAACATGGTCATGGAATTGCAGATGCGCTACGGGCTCGAGGTCCCTGAGGACGACTTTATCGAACTGACGACCCTCAACCGTGCCGCGGCCTATCTGGGGCCCAAGCTGGAAGTGAGCGTTTAGGAATTATGAAACATAAAAACTAAAGTAAAACTAGAAACTTATAGCAATCTCTTCATGTTTAACTAGAGGTTTATTCAGCGGCAATCATTCGACCGAGGGATTCCCGCAGGACCTCTTCTGCCTCCAATACGATCCTGTCGATCAGCTCGGCCACGGTGGGGATGTCCCGGATGCGCCCCACGGACTGACCCACAGTGAGCAAGGCCTCTTCCGCATGCCCGTCCTGCCAGACCTGCCGGGCCCGCTCGCCGGAAATAAGGGGGAAGAGCTCTGAGAAGTCACCATCACGCGCCTCGATCTCTTCGATTCTTCTGACGATGTCGTTTCGCAGGGCCCGGACCTGAAGGCCGAAATTCGCGAGCAGCTTCTTGAGGCCCAGGGCGGTTTCGGTTTCCTTTCGCTCGACCAGGACCTTGTAGATGTTCGGATGAACCCGACAGTCCTGGGTCGCCAGAAACCGGGTGGCCATCATCATCCCGTCGGCGCCGAGGACGAGGGCCGCGGCCAGGGTCTTTCCGTCCACCATCCCTCCTGCGGCCATGACAGGGATGTCGACAGACTCGACGACCCTCGGCACCAGGACCATGGTGGAGACGTTGTCCTTGTGTGGGAACCCGCCTTCCTCGAAGCCCGCGATGGTCACGGCGTCATAGCCTACCTTCTGTGCGTGCACCGCATGCTTGACCGTGCCCACCTTGTGAAGCACCTTGACACCCGCCTCCTTGGCCATGGGGATGAACTCGGGCCCGAGGAAGGTGTCCACAGGGGCTCCGGCGATTTCCAGGGCCTTGACCTTTCGCTCGCAGGAGACCTTGAAGAACTCTCTGAGGAGTTCCACGGGCAGGCGGATGGAGGGCATGGTCGTGATGTTGACGATAAAGGGCTTGTCGGTGAGCTCTCGCGTCTGGTCGATTGCTGCTCGAAGTTCGTCGCCCGTATTGTAGTTGCCCGACGTCAAGTTTCCCATGGCGCCTGCGTTGCTGATGGCCGCGGCAAGCTCCGGAATGGCGAGCCAGAGCATGCCTCCGCACTGGATGGGTACCTGGATGTCGAAGAGTTCCATGATTCGTGTCTTCATAGCGAGCCCCTTTACCTGTTCGATGGATAGATAGTTCACTCCGGCGCGGCTTGTCAAATCGAAGAGAATCCGGAAGAATCGACCCCATGCTTATCTACGCGGTTTCCGACATACATGGGAGTCCTGAGAAGCTTTCGAAGATTCGCAGGAACGTGGCGGAACATGACCCGGACGTACTGGTGGTCGCGGGTGACATGACGAATTATCACGGCCATCGACGCGTCGTCTCCGGGTTGAACGACATGGGGCCGGACGTTCTTGCCGTCCGCGGAAACTCGGATCTGCCGGTCGTGGATCGTCTGTTGCGGGCGTTTCCACGAACCGAATCCCTCCACCTGAAAGAGACCGTGTTGAAGGGGGTCCGATTCACAGGCGTAAGCGGGGCGATCCCGGTTCCGTTCCGAACGCGACTGAGGTGGATCGAGAGGCCGGTGCTCGAACAGATGATGGGTCTGGTGCAGGAGCAGTCCATCCTGGTCGCACACCCTCCTCCGTGGGGCACATTGGACGAGGTGATGGGCAAGTTCCACGCGGGTTGCAGGGGACTCGAGGAGGTCGTGCGGAAGCGTCAACCCCGCATGCTCATCTGCGGGCATATCCACGAAAGGCCCGGGACGGCACAATTGGGCAAGACCCTGGTGGTCAACTGCAATATGGGAACGAGGCGCGCCGGTGCGATGATCGACTGGAACGAGGACCGTGCGCCTCGTGTTCACATGCTGTAAAAAGCGGATGCTCACGGGACCGTTCGGGTATTGCATCGGGCCATCTCCTGTCCACCCCCTGTGACTTGACAGGCCCGCGACGAGAGTCTTAGTATGCTATTCGTCGATCCAAGAAAGGGAACGGAAGAGGCTGAAGAGAAAGCGAAAAAATCAATCGGGCGCGTTCGAGAGCAAATGGGCGCAGGGAGGAGACGCGATGAGCAGCCGGGAGCACAAGCAGGGGGCTCTGCGGACGCTGGCAAGGATCCCTTTCAGCAAGGCCGGTCTCCTTGTGGCGGTATGCGTCGGTCTGGTTGCGTGCACGGTGGAAACGGATTTGGGGCCCGATGGCTTGAAAGATCTGCGGGAAGGCCAGAAGGCGATCCTGGAGCGCATCGAGAAGATCGAAAAGACGCAGAAGGAACTCCTTGCGTCCGTGCAGAAGGGGGCCCGGAAACGGCCCGCCGTTGATTACAACAAGGTCTACGACATCAAGGTCGGTCGATCCCCGGTGAGGGGGGCGAAGGACGCGAAGATCACAATCGTTGAGTTCTCCGATTTTCAGTGTCCCTACAGCAAACGTGTGCAGCCTCTGATCGAAAAGCTCTTGAAGGCGTACCCGGATGATCTGCAGCACGTGTACAAGAATTTCCCCCTCCGGTTTCACAAGGAGGCGATGCCGGCGGCCAAGGCCTGTCTGGCCGCAGGACTGCAGGGGAAATTCTGGGAGATGGAAGCGATCATTTTCGAGAACCCGAAGAAGCTGAAGGACAAGGACCTGAAGAAGTATGCGAAGGAGATCGGGCTGGACGTGCAGCAGTTCGAGAAGGACTTCAGCGGTGAAGAGGTAGACAAACTCGTACAGGCGGATATTGCAGAGGCGAAGAAGGCAAAGGTCACCGGGACACCGACCCTGTTCCTGAACGGAAAGCGGGTTCAGAATCGGTCCGAGGAGGCGATGAAGAAGGACATCACGACCCTCCTGGAGGGGAAAAAGAAATCCTGATGATACGGTGGGTGATGAAGGGCGATACGCTGGATTCATCCAAACGGGAGGGCCGGCCCCCTTGTTGCGGGGGTCGTTTCTTTTTGTTGCCCTGGATCGAGGTGGACAGGGTAGAAGCGCAAGGGCTATTAGCGGTTAGCTATTAGCTGTTAGCCCACCCCACCACTTCTTGGCGGGCACCCTGCCTGGGGAGGAAAGGCGGGGAGCTAAAGGCTAAGAGCCAACAGCTAATAGCCTTTTTATAGCCTCCTGTATGGAGGGAGCGATTTGAAGATCATCATTGTAGGCGCCGGAGAGGTCGGGTTTCACATCGCCAAGAAGCTCTCTTCGGAGAACAAGGACGTGGTTCTTGTAGAGATCAACGAAGAACGCGTTCGGCGGGTGCAGCAGGTCCTCGATGTGCAGGTCATTCAGGGGAAGGGGAGCAGTCCTTCCGTTCTCCGGCAGGCCGGCCTCGAGTCGGCGGAGATCGTGATCGCGGTCACGGACAGTGACGAGACGAACATCGTCGCCTGCCTGATCGCCCAGACCATGTCCAAGAACATCATTCGGGTGGCACGGGTGCGCGACCCGGAGTACCGGGGCGCGTCCGGCCTGATCGACAAGAGCTTCCTGCACATTGATCTCGTCATCAGCCCCGAGGAGGAGGTCTCCAAGACCTTGAGTCTGTTGGCCGACACGCCGGGCACCTCCGACGTGCTGGAGTTTGCCGACGGACGGGTCAAGCTGATCGGCATCAAGGTGGACCGCGGCAATCCCATGGCGGGGAAGCGACTGATGGAGATGTCCGCGGACGAGGAGGAGAAGATCCTCGTGGCGGCCATCTACCGGAAGGAAAACGTTATCGTTCCCAGGGGAGACACGCGGATCAAGGACGAGGACACGCTGTTTCTCGTGACCTTGCCCGGATCTGTACGAAAGGTGTTGAAGCGATTCGGAAAGCAGGACGAGCATACGAAGCGGGTGCTCGTCTCCGGGGGGGCACGGATGGGTGAGTGCGTTGCCCGAAGGTTGTCCTCGAGAGGCATCGGGACGAAGATCATCGAGGGAAATCGGCAACGTTGCGAACAACTGGCCGAGGCGCTGGACAAGGTGGTGGTCTTGCACGGGGAGGGAACGGATCAGAGGCTTCTTGCCGAAGAGGGGGTCCGGGATGTGGACATGTTCATCTCTGCGGCCGAGGACGAAGAGGAGAATGTGCTCACCGCACTGCTCGCCAAGAGACTCGGAGCAAAACGTGTCGTTTCCCTGGTGGACACCACCGAGTATATTCCCCTGGCATCCACGATCGGTGTCGATGTTGTCTTGAGCCCCATGCTGTCTGCGGTCAGTACGATCCTCCAGTTCATCCGTCAGGGAAAGGTCCTGTCCGTGAGCACCCTGCGGGAAGAACTGGTGGAAGCGATCGAGTTCATTGCCATGGAAACCTCTGAGATTGTCGGAAAGCACCTGCGGAAGCTCTCCATGCCGAAGGGTGCCCTGGTGGGATCCATCGTTCGCGAAGAGGAAGTGATCATTCCCCACGGAGACACGATCATTCAGGCTGGAGATCGTGTGATCCTTTTTGCCCGCCCGGATGTTATCCCGAAGATGGAAAAGGCCGTAAAAGTGAGTCTGGAATACTTCTAGAAAATGGACTTCCGTGTCGTTTTCTACGTGCTCAGTTTCTTGAGCCTCTGTTTGTCAGGCGCCCTGCTGCTGCCGGCCGGGGTCTCCCTCGCCTATGGAGAGGGGGAGATGAAGGCCTTTCTGCTCTCCGCCCTGATCTGCGGAGGGATGGGCGTGGGGGGGCTGGCGCTCTTTCGGTCGGAGCGAAAGGAACTGGGGCACCGGGAGGGGTTCGCCATCGTGGGGCTGGGATGGATGGCGGTCTGCCTTCTCGGGGCGCTTCCTTACCTCTTTGCAGGGACCTTCTCGAGCCTGGTGAATGCCTGCTTCGAGTCGACGAGCGGATTCACGACCACGGGCGCGACGGTGATACAAAACCTCGAGATTCTTCCGAAGGGGATTCTCTTCTGGAGAAGCCTCACCCATTGGCTCGGAGGCATGGGGATTATCCTCCTTTCCATGGCCATCCTGCCCATGCTCGGGGTCGGCGGAATGCAGTTGTACCGGGCCGAAGTGCCGGGCCCGGTCCCGGATCGCTTGAAGCCGCGCATCCGCGAGACGGCCAAGACCCTCTGGATGGTCTACGTCCTGATCTCGGTCCTGGAGGTGGTCTTCCTCCTGCTGGGCGGCATGAGCCTGTTCGATGCGGTCTGCCATACCTTCGGGACCATGGCGACGGGTGGCTTCTCGACGCACAATGCGAGCATCAGCCACTACGGGAGCCCCTACATCGAGGGAGTGATTACCCTGTTCATGTTTGCCGCCGGGGCGAACTTTGCCCTCCACTATCAAATTCTCCTCGGCAACCCCAGGCGCTACCTTCAGGACCCGGAGTTTCGGTTCTACCTGTTCTCCATTCTGTTCATCACCGGCGCTGTCTCCCTGCTCCTCTGGGGGGGACCCTATGACACGGGGAGGGCCTCGTTTCGTTATGCGGCCTTCCAGGTAACCTCCATTCTGACCACCACCGGGTACGTTACCGCCGACTACGAGCAGTGGCCCCTGGTTGTCCAGTACATTCTGTTCGCCCTCATGTTCTTTGGCGGGTGCGCAGGGTCCACAGGGGGGAGCGTGAAGTGCATACGCGTCCTGCTTCTGCTGAAACAGGCGTACAAGGAAATCTATCGCCTGATCCATCCGCACGCCGTCTCCACCATCAAGCTCGGCAAGAAGACCGTGCCGCCGGATGTGATGGAGAGTGTGCTCGGTTTCTCGCTCGTCTATCTGGGCATCTTCGTGGTGGCCTCCCTGTTGATGTCCTGGCTCGGGCTCGATTTCAAAAGTTCCCTGGCCTCGGTGGCGGCGTGTATCGGGAACGTGGGTCCCGGGCTGGGTGTGATCGGGCCGGTAAAGACGTACTTGCCCATCGTTCCGACAGGCAAGTGGATACTGATCCTGTGCATGATTCTGGGACGGTTGGAAATCTTCACCCTGCTGATTCTGTTCCTTCCGCAGTTCTGGAAAAAATAGAGGGTCTGGATGATCTTGAAGCTGATTCTCGTGTTGCTTGCGCTGTTCGGGGTCTATGTCTGGCTCGGCGGCTTCTGGAGAAGACGGTTTGCTTTCGAGCCGGGCTACGAGGCAATCCACTTGGTCAAGACCCGGGATGACTGGAGAATCGCTCTCTATCATTATCCGGCTCCGTCACGCCGGTCCGAGACCCCGGTCCTGCTCTGCCATGGGTTGGGCGCCAACCGGTTCAATTTTGACCTGGGGGCCGAGGTGTCGCTGGCCCGGTATCTTCAGCAGGAAGGGTTCGACGTCTGGTCGATCGATCTTCGCGGCAGGGGCCACAGCGGGCGGTGTGCAAGGGGAGAGAGTTCCTCGGGGAAGACCCATGTCTTCGATGACTATGTCCGGGAGGATGCAGGGGCTGCCGTGCGTCACGTTCTGGGAGAGACCGGGGCCTCCCAGGTTCACTGGATCGGGCACAGCATGGGCGGTCTCGTTCTTTACGCCTTTCTGCAGGGAGAAGAGGCGGAATCGATCGCGTCGGGCGTGGCGATTGCGTCACCGGGAAGCTACGCGCACATGAGCAGGGCTTCTCTATCTCATGTTCTGTCCTACGCGCTGCGGGTCTTTCCCCGCATCCACTTGTCTTTTCTCGCGGCCGGTCTGGCGCCCCTGATCGCACGGATACGGCTCCCGGGAGAGAGACTCTTCCTGAATCGGGACAATGTGGAAGTCGGGCCCGTGGAGAGAGCCCTCTGTTACCTCGTGGCGGATATTTCCAGGGGAGAGCTTTTTCAGTTCCTGGACTGGATGAAGAGCGGAGACTTCAGGACCTGTGACAAGGGAACCTCGTACGAGCGGAATTTTTGCAAGGTTCGGCGGCCCTTGTTTTTTGTTGCCGGTGCGAAGGATTACCTGGTCCCTCCTTCCAGCGTTGCCGCAGCTTACGATCGAATCGCATCGGACAGGAAGGACTTGCTGGTTCTCGGCCGGGACCAGGGGCAGGAGGAGGATTACGGCCACGGTGATCTTCTGATGGGGAAGAACGTGCGCCGCGAGGTCTTCCCGCGGATCCTGGAGTGGCTGGTGTCGTTCGAATCGGGCTAGGCGGGCGAATTACCCCTCGTCCTCGCCGTCTCTTGGTATTAGGTATTAGGTGTTAGGTATTAGCTCCCCGCCACAGCCCCCCTATAGGGTTGTTGGGGGTGGGCTAACACCTAATACCTAACGGCAAGGGCTTACAGAGCCTCTATAGCGCGTTACAAACGATCGGGACGAGGATGAGTTGCACGCCGAAGCGGCACAACCTATAGGCCTTCTTCGGACAGTTCCTCGGCCAGTTTCTTTTGCCGCTTGTTGAGCTTTTTCGGGAGCGTGATGCGAAGGGATACGAACGCGTCTCCCTGTCTGGCCTTTCCCCTGCCCGGCATGCCCATGCCCGGCAGGCGGATCTTGGCGCCCGGCTGGGTTCCGGCAGGGACCTTGACCTTCCGGGGCTTTTCCAGGAGGGTGGGCACCTCGATGGTCGTGCCGAGCAGCGCTTCCGAGAGCTTGATCTCTTTGTCGAGATGGAGGTGATTGTCCTCTCTGCGGAAGACAGGGTGCGGCTGCATGCGTACGACGAGGTACAGGTCGCCCGGCGGGGTGCCCGGCGGGCCGGCGTCGCCCTTTCCGGCCAGTCGAAGCTTGTTTCCGTCCTGGACGCCGGCGGGTATCTTCACGTTGAGGGCCTGCCGCTTTCCTGCGAAGGAGAGGGTGACGCTCTTCTGGGCTCCGCGAGCGGCCTCTTCCAGGGTAACCTTCAGGTCTGTCGTGCGGTCATGACCCTTGGCAGGTTGCTGAGCCCCGAACCCCTGGCGTCCCGTCTGGTTGAAGATGTCCTGAAAATCGAATCCCTGGCCGGCGCCGAAAGGGCTGCGTTGTCGCCTGCCCGTTCTCCCTCCGCCCCTTCTTCCCCTGCCGAACATGCTGCCGAAGACGTCGTCGGTGGTGAAACCGAAATCCTTCAGGATGTCCCCGATGTCGAAGCCCTGGAAGATGTCTTCCTGGCTGAAGCGCTGGTGGAACCTGGCGGAACCGAACGTGTCGTACTGCTTCCTCTTCTTCGGGTCCGAGAGGACTGCATAGGCCTCGTTGATATGCTTGAAGTTCTCCTCTGCCTGTTTGTCCCCCTTGTTCCGGTCCGGGTGGTACTCCATGGCGAGTTTACGATACTGTTTCTTGATCGCTTCCGGCGTCGCGGTCTTGGCAACGCCGAGAATGCTGTAGTAGTCCTTTTCCGCTGCCATGGCAGATCCCCTTCTATCGAATCATCACACGCAGGTAGAGGTCGCCCTTCTCGCCGGAGGAGGCGATGTGGTTTCCCTTGTTTCGAACCCGAAGCCAAACCCCGTCGCGCGTGTTGGGAGGAACGTGCAGGGAGAGTCGATCCCACTGGGAATCGCGAAAGAAGGACAGGTTCATGCGGGCACCCTGCGCCGCTTCTTCCCGTGTCAAGGGGAGCGTCCATTCGATATCCGCCCCCTGCTTCCATCCGCTGCTGCCGGGGCCGGAAGGAGGGACCTTCTCCGTCCTGTCGCCTTGGCGACGAGCGTTGGCAAGGGGGATGAAGGCGCTCCCGACCTTCTTCAGAACGGTCTTTGGGTAGGAAACGATCCGTGGCCGGCGCCTTTTCTTCAGGGGCTCGCTCTTCTTCTTCTCTTCCTCGTAGATCTCCCGGAAGAGCTGGAGGGTTGCTCTCGATAGCCTCCAGAAGTTTCGGCCATTGCCCGAGAGATCCTTGGCCCCCAGGATTTCCTCGAGCCACTTTCCCATGCCGGGCAACTTCGGATCGAGAAAGATGTCGTTCAGGATTCTCTGTTGGGAAAGAGAGGGGGGTATGCCCCACCGGGCCGACTGCTTCATGAATTGCCGATAGAGGTCGTATCGCTTTCTCTTGTCACTGTCGCCAAGGATCGAGTACGCATAGGCGGCCTCTTTGAAGCGGTTCTCCGCTTCTTCTCCGGCCTGGTTCCTGTCCGGGTGATACAGAAGTGCGAGGCGGTAGTAGGAGCGTTTCACTTCCTCCCCGTTGGCTTCCGGGGAAACCTCGAGGGTTCTATACAGGTCCTTGATCATGGCGTCTTTCCGGCTTGCGAGAAGCGAAAATCCCTTGTTTCGTTTACTCTAAGCATTTTCAGTTTCGGTTTCAAGGGAGGAGAGAGGGTTCGCTGGCGCGTCGCGATTGCCTTTCGACACGGTCCTGTGCTACAGAGAAAGAGGTTCGGCTCTTGGACCTCGGGTCCGGCGCCCTCTGGCGTTTGTCGTGACTTGCCCATGGATTCCACTGAAAACAAAAGGGAGAACCCGAAGATGCTCGGAAGGAAAACGGTATTTCTTTGTTTGTTGGCCTGGGTGTGCGCTCTGTCTTCGTGCAAGGTTGAAACGCCCGTGTCTCCCGGGAGCGGACCCGCCAAGGATGCGGCCAAGAAGGAGGGGCCCGTGCTGGCGAAGGTTGGAGGAGAAATCATTACGGTGGACGATTTCGAAAGCGAGCTGGCCTCTTTGCCCGAGTATACGCAGAAACGACTGAGCACGACGGAACAGAAGCAAAAGCATCTGGAGAAGATGATAGACGAACGCCTTCTCCTGCAGGAGGCTGAAAAGAGAAGACTGGACCAGGACGAAGAGATACGGACAAAGGTCGACCGGTACAAGAATCGTCTGATAACAGAGAAGCTGTACCGGGAAATTGCCAGTGAGAGGTCCGAAGTCGGCGAGGAGGAGATCCAGGCTTACTATCAGGAGCACAAGGACCGGTTTCAACAGAAAGAACGCATTCGGGCCCGTCAGATATTGATTCTGTTGCCTTCGAACGCCGGCCCGGAGAAGGAAGCGGAGGCGAAGGAGAAGGCGCAGGAGGCCCTGACCCGCGTAAAGGCTGGAGAGGACTTCGCTGTGCTTGCCAAGAAATATTCCGAAGGGCCGGCAGCCAGCAGAGGAGGGGACCTGGGGTTTTTCTCACGGGGCAGAATGGTTCCCGAGTTTGAAGAGATCGCCTTTTCCTTGAAGGACGTGGGGGACAGGAGTGATCTCGTGCGGACCAAGTTCGGCCTTCACATTATCGAGTTGACGGGTCGTCAGCCGGCCAAGGAACTCTCTCTGGATGAGGTGAAGGACCGGATTGTCCGCCAGCTCGAGTCGGCGAGGCGACGGGATGTTCGTCAATCTCTTGCCGAGGAACTTCGAAAGCAGGCAACCGTGGAGATCCAGGAGGGGTATTTCAAGGAAGAGGTTCCTTCCGAAGGGTAGAATCGTCTAGGAGGTGATGCTGGTCAAGAATTCGGGGATGATCTCTTCCGCGTCTGGAATCTCCCGGACGAGGTGGTGCCGGACCTTCTCCAGAAGGCGGGCCTCGATCTGGCGGGTTCTCTCCTTCGTGATTCCGTAACGATCCCCCAACTCCTTGAGAGTGAGTGGTTTCTGCGCCATCAGGCGTTCGTCGAAGATCTCCCGCTCTCTCCCCTCGAGGGTCTCACGGAAGGCTTGAAGCTTTTCCCCGATCAAGCTCCGAAGTTGATTGTCCCCCAGCCTCTCGTCTGCGGGCTTGGTGGGCCCCGGCAGTAGATCCCGGACGGACCTGGACGACGAGGAGTCGTCCTTGATCGGCTTTTCGAGGGAGACCTCCCAGGACCCAAGCCGCTGGTCCATCTTGATGACATCTTCCTCTTTGACGTTCAGGCGCTGTGCGATCAACTTGGGGCCCGGGTCGTAACCGAGTTGATGGAGCCGTTCTTTTTCCTTGTAAAGGTTGTAGAAGAGCTTTCTCTCCGCCTGGGTCTTGCCGATCTTTACGAGCCTCCAGTTGTCGAGGATGAACTTGAGGATGTAGGCCTTGATCCAGAAGGAGGCGTAGGAGCTGAGTCGGATGCCTCGGTAGGGGTCGAATTTCTTTACGGCCTGCATAAGCCCGATGTTGCCCTCCTGGATGAGATCCAGGAGATTGTTCATCCAGGTTCTCTGAAACTCGAGGGCGATTTTCACGACCAGGCGGAGGTTGGAAGTGACGAGCTTGTAGGCAGCCTCACGGTCGTCTTCCTCGAGGTAAGCGACCGCCAGCTTGTGTTCTTCCTCCGGCGTGAGAATCGCGTATTTGCCTATCTTGGACAGATAGAGTTGGAGCGCAGAGGGACGTACGAGGGCTGTCTCACGGTCATCCGTGGACGTTTCGGGCGCGGACTCCTGGCTCTGCGGAGATGCTTCGTCCACCAACTCGGGCAGTTTTATTTCGGGCTCCGGTTCACCCGGTTCCCTTTTGTCTCGGGTCGATTCCATTGGGCTTCTTTGGGTTGTTTTTCTTCCGTTCAGTGATCCATTCTATGCTAGGATTTTCGGTAGGGGATTGCAAGGGAAAGGGTGCGTGACAGGTGGCCCACCCCACCCCAACCAGGACTCGTGCCCGTGCACGTACACGGGCACGAAAATGTGGGCTAATGCCGGATACCCTCTTCACACTCCACACCAAGCGCCACCTCCACCCTTTCGCGGAAAGGGGGATGGGATGCGAAGAAGATGACTTGAAGGGGGTGGGGTGCCACATCCGCGTAATTGAGTCGCGCCAGCTTGACATGGGTGGTGATGAAGGCCTCCGGGTCGCAAACGAGTTCGAGGGACATCTTGTCCGCCGCGATCTCCCTCGCCCGTTTCCATGAAAGGTTGGCAGGGCGCAGGACCTGGAAGGCGACAAAGAAGGTCAAGAAGAGAACCGGGAGACCTGCAACGTCCTTCGGGGAGGAATAGTGGAGCCGGCGGAATCGGGTGCCTCGTTTCAGGACGAAATTGGCCAGGGCGAGGACGAAGAAGACGGTCAATGAGAAGACCGCGTAGGAGCGTCGCTCATCCGGTTCTTTCCAGTGGGCCAGTTCGTGGGCCATGATCATCGTGATCTCTCGGGGGGTGAATGTCTCGAGAAGGGTGTCGTAGAGCACGATGCGTTCGGAGGGGCCGGATCCGCTCAAGTAGGCATTCACCTTCTTCGTCCTTCGGCTCGCATCGACGACCCAAACGTCCTCCAGGTGCAGTCCGGTTTGCGTGGCGAGCCCCTCCAGCCGATCACGGAGTTCCCCGTTTTCGAGGGGGCGAAAGTCGCTGTAGATGTGGGATCCGTACGGGGCGATGACCACATAGCCGACGATGGCAACCGACACACCCGCCCACAGGAGCAGCCACCATCGCGAACCCACACGGGCCATGAGGCCGTAAATCCCGAAAACCATCAGGGCGAACAGGAGGGTGCCCAGGCATAGCCCCTTGGCATAGTCGAGAAGCCAGAGACGCAGAGTGTAATTGGACAGCCCGTGCTGGAGGTCGTACCAGTAGGTGCGGTAGAAGTGTTGGGGGAAGAAGAAGAGGCGAAGCAGGAACAGGAAGAACACGCAATAGAAAAGGACCTCGAGCCACTGCCTTCCGCCGAAGAGGCGTTCCGGGATCTTGAGGGTTTTCGCGAGGAGGGGCCATCGTTGTCCGATTCGAACCAGGGACGGGTTGTTGTAGCACCAGGTGGCTGAACGTTCCGCGATCGCTTGCAAGGTCCTGTTGAGGCCGGTGATGATCAGGACCAGGTAGAAGATGAGGACCGAAACCAGTCCGATCAGATGGGTCCACATCTTCCGGCGTCGGTATTGCTTCCACGTTGCGATTTCTTCTTCGGTGAAGAAGGTCGAGGGGTCTGACCCATGCTCCAGGAACGTATCCAGAGTGGACCGATCCTGGGCCGCCTCCTGCGCGATGGTCGAGGAGGGGGACGCGACAGGGAACACGAGTGCGAGGAGAACGAAGACAAGAAGGAAGGCGAACCAAGGCCCCGCCTCTGGGGGGGGCTGGGAGAGGACCCGGTTGCGTCGGTCAAGGGTGAACATGGCTGAAGATTCCACTCGCAGGCCTTTCTCGCGGGCGTTTTCGACCCCCCCAGAATGACACATGGGGGGGGAGAAAGCGAGTGAGGCTGCTGCATTAGCTGACCCTGTTCTCGTGCCCGCGCCCGTGTGCGTACCCGTGCCCGAAACAAGGATGCTGAGTGGCATTCGAGTGGTTCGTTCTTCTCCATGCATTCTTGTCTTCCTTTGGAGCCCCGATCGGCCCAAAATTCCTCGTTGTCCGCCCGCGCTTTGGCTTCCTTTGCGTCATTGAGTCGGGCTCGGTCAAGTACACGCGGCTGCACACAGATTTGAGCCCAAAA